>WNFB01000447.1_pt1 | contig 33150 bp, 27 predicted proteins | sample 5400501 | NCBI WGS metagenome assembly WNFB01 (sample SAMN13153341, study PRJNA577476) | soil metagenome | isolation source: 200 cm saprolite under Douglas fir tree site 2 hole 1 | place: USA:California | collected 2015-04-18
TTTACAGCCAGTATCTTTTCCGAATGCGTCAGTAGAAGGTGTTGGGTCCGCCAAACATCCACATCACCCGTGTAGCTCGCCGCCACCAGTTGTAGAATCGAGACCCAGTACTCGGTGCCGTTAGTGTAGATAATGTCCACAGGAGCGTTGTCGATGGACATCCAGTTGACACCAACCAACGGTTTCATGTTGAGCCGGGCCGACTCATTCGTGAATATCCGAATATGACTCAACACGTTAGTCTGATTGCTAGAACTTGTGACCAATGACTTATCGGCACTGGTGACGGAGTCTACTCCGTACGCCCACCGAGTATATTGTATCGTAGGGACGTAGGCAGGATTCCACTGGTAAGAGATGTATTGGCCCGACTGAGCCCTGAGAAACGTGCCATATGCAGGAGGAGCAATAGCACCGGCCAGAACGATCGCCAATATTACAAGACCCTTTACCCGAGTCATCTTGAAGCGGAGAATCCTCGGGGTACGAGTAACCGCTGTCAGAATAGCAAAACCGGCCAATCCTAACATCAAGTTCCACAGAACGAACGAAGTGCCCACATCGTAGACCCAGGCACCACTATTCAACACCACATAGACAAACGGAAGAAGAATGATCGCAAAGACATCGCTCAACGCTTTGCGAGACATCCCCAAGGCTCTCTTCGAAACGCCGACCGCGACATTGGGGATTATCGATATGGCGAGCCTGATTCCGAGGACGATGAAGGCTAAGCCCAGTAGTGATAGTACGAACTTGAAGACCTCAAAAGTGAAGGCGTTGTCTATTCCGAAGGTCGGCGAGACCTGGTAGACTCCTGCGAGCCTCATTGCAAGAATCGCGAAATAATTCTGTATTTGAGTGGGCCAGGAACTGTTAGTCTGAACGAGATAGTTCTGAATAGTCAAGATCCTCAACGCCAAATCGTTGGCTATCGTAGCAGCGATGCCTAGGGCCAGGAGAAACTTGATGGTTGTCCAAGCCAGAAACGAGGGAGACCTGACTGGAAACCGGTCATTCCATGCCAACTTACCATTCTTTGACAACACAGCATGATCCATGCTCTCACCGACATCCCACTGCAAAGACTCTCTGGGGCTCGAGGAGTCATAGTACATCCTCCCCCTAGGGAGAACATCTCGCAGGTTCGTCTTCTGAAACAAACGTACGAGACCCAGAAGTTTGCTATGCATGTAGAAGCGCTTCTTCCCATCAGGTCCCGCGACGTAGGAGATTCGTGGGTCGCTGATCATGAAGAGAGCCGTGAGGACCAGCGTCGTCCAGATGACGGCCCCATTCAAGTATTGAAGGTTGAGATAGTCAATACTGGCCTTTCCAAGATATGTTGAATATTTCACGTCAAGATTCAATCCATCGTTTATGCCTAGAGAAAAGGCTCCAAAGGCTGCGAGGCCAAGGAGAATATAGTAAGCGATCCATGGCTTTCTAGTACCACTAGCTTTCTGAAGGGTCGCGGAGAAGTATGATCCTACAACCACGAGAATCAATAGCAGTGCGGCTGCGACAAGGAACTGAGTTACGAATACCCATAGTCCAAGTCCAGTGTTGAAAACTGCGAGCTGGCGCAGCAGTGCTAACTCGATCATAAAGATGGCGAGTATGACAAGAATGCCCGTAACAAGGCCGATTCTAAAGTATCTTTGAGACCCGGTTCCGATGACTGTCAACTATCCTTCTACCTCTCGACACTCCGATTACTGGTTGAGAGATAAAGTTAGACTCCGCTAACCCAATATCTGAAGACTGTACACAACAGTCAAGACCACAGAGAGGACTTTTGAAGTAGCCTCTACAAGTATGCACCTGGCCGAATCTCTTGTCTCGCGAGCTTGAGCTTGTCCGCTCAGAAATCATGGTGTGTACGAAGTGTGAGCTCCACAAGAGCCGGACCAGAGCTGTTCCCGGCGAGGGTCCGCATGACGCCAAAGTATTGTTCGTAGGGGAAGGTCCCGGTCAGAACGAGGATGAACAGGGCCGACCCTTCGTGGGGGCCGCGGGAAAATTCCTGGAAGAACTTTTGGAGTCTATTGGACTGAAGAGGTCCGAGGTTTTCATCACCAACATTGTCAAGTGTAGACCCCCGAATAATCGGGCGCCGCGAAAGGGAGAGATTGAGGCTTGCAAATCCTACCTAGAATCCCAGATCAGGCTGATCAACCCACGAATCATCTGTCCCCTGGGAACGCCGGCCATAAACACGGTCATAGGCGACGAATATTCAGCCACCAAGGTCCACGGGAAACCGATCGAGAAAGGAGAGACCATTATCCTGCCACTCTACCATCCCGCCGCAGCCCTCTACGACAACACCCTGCGAGACGTACTGCTCCAGGACTTCAAGATCCTCAAGGACTTGTTAGAGAAGATCACAAAACAGGAGAACACTCCACCGTCAGAGGATGGGCGAACTGTAGTGAAAGAATCGCTGGAGAAATGGGTATAGCAAATTCGTGCAAGAGACGAGTTGGCGTAATGTGTATGCCTCCTCAACCGGCTCCTGAGAGATTTCTCTCTCTGTAGGCTTGCACTGCTCCTCCAGCTTTGAGAATGTTCAAGAGAAATCCTGGTAGTTTCGAGGCTGTGTAGTCTTCTTTCTTGGTGAGATTATGGACGATTCCTGCCTCAAGATTTGCTTCTATGATGTCTCCTTCAGAGGCTTTCCCCGAAGCATCGCGACTTTCCAGCACAGGAAGACCGATGTTTATCGCGTTCCGGAAGAACAGTCGGGAGAAACCTCCCGCGATGATGATAGAGATCCCCAACTTCTTCAACAGAGCCGGCGCCTCTTCGCGACTAGATCCTGATCCAAAATTCCTTCCTGCCACCAGGACATCGCCTTGTTTGACTTTGCTGGAAAAATCAACTCTTACAGATTCAAACACGCGTTTCGCCATTGCATCAGGGTCTCTCAGCGTCAGATACTTTCCGGAGATGATTTGATCCGTGTCCACATCGTCCCCGAAGACCCAAGCCCTACCGCGGATCCTCATGATGCCTAGATCTCCTCGTTTCCTAGAATATGGCAATGATTACCGCCCTAAGCAGTTTGCGGAGAGCGAGTCTTTCTCGAGCAAATGAAATGTAGCAGCCACAAAGAGTGAGCGAGCTATGGACGGCAAGATCACCGTGCAGGAATTAAAGACAAAGGTCTCAAGGTTCAGAGACGAAAGAAACTGGCTGAAGTATGATACGCCCAAGAACTTGGCGATTTCGATTAGTATTGAAGCCGCTGAGTTGTTGGAGCATTTCCAATGGAAAACTGATGTGCAGGTGAGCGAGGCATTGAGAGACGAAACAAAGATCAATGAAGTCTCCGATGAACTCGCTGATATCCTCATCTATTGTTTAGGCTTCTTAGACGTTTTGCACATTGATTTTTCCGAAGCCGTTGAACGAAAACTGAACCAGAACAGTGAAAAATATCCTCTCGCTAACCCCCAACCAGCAAGCTAAACTTTCGCGAACAACGCGAGCTTGAGCCAGTTCGAATGAAATTTCTTTGCATTGCCAGCAAGAAGAAGGCCCCGCCCGTGATAATTCCCGCGGTCGCAACAGTCAAGTAGAATGATAGAAGCCGTTCAGCGCACTGCTTCCACAGACACTGCCAGGTAATGAGCAGCCCCTGGTCATAGGCTAACAGTAAAGCTGACGTTGTCTCCACGTTGGCGGTGCCGTAGACGCTGCCGTTGAGATAACTCTGTGTCGCGATCCCACCATTCTGCTTCTGGTATGACCATACCATTGGCTCCACGAGATTGTAGATTGGCGAGACGAACCCTGTTGCCTTCGCCGTGAAGAGGTAGAGCCCCAGCTTGTAATTCTGGTATCGTTGACCTCCTGAATCCGTCGCACTCTGTTGAGCGGCCTTGTCATAGAAACCATGTCCGTCCCACATAGATTCTCCTTGTCTGAACCACCATTCAGAAACTGTGAGATTCCCCGCTAGGTAACTGTCTAAGGATAGATAGAAGTCGAGGTCAGCGTATCGATTAGCGTCGTAGACGACGCCTCCGTTCTCAGCGTGATGCTGTCCAGCCATATGGAATAGTGTTTTCCGTCAATGGTAAGGTTTGCAGCGTTGATATTCGTGTGAGCATGAATTGGGTTGGGTATCTGACTGCCCAGAAGAACCTCAAACAGCTGAGACTCGCCGTACTGACTTATGTAAGGAGCGATAGTGGTGCTAATGTTCGCTGCCATCTGTGGATTGAACGGCTTCAGTGCTTCTGACGCCCAGAGATTGTCACTGTAGATCCAGAGAGTTCGATTAGCAGGTGTTTCGTCAGCAACGTTCGAGCCGGTGTCCTCTGATTCGGTTACGAGTCCAACATGAGGGTTGTATCTGTTTGCAATGTAGGAGGCTGCGCTAGCGAGTTGCTGAGAGCTGGGCAGAACGAGCTAGCTTGCTCTCGGAAGAGGCGCTATGGCGGAGAACAGCGTTAGCGTTACAACAATTGTCGTAAGGGAAAGTCGAGTCAACTGGATCCGCTGTAGTGTCTAAGAGTTTAGGAATTCTCGGGGGTCGGTAATCTTTCCCTTCAACGCTGACGCAGCGACAGTTGCTGGCGATGCGAGATAGACGAGTCCCTTGTTGCTTCCCATTCTTCCGGTGAAGTTTCGATTCATAGTTGCGATAGCGACCTCGTTATCTCCAATCACGCCTAGTTGGCCCCCGATGCAAGGTCCGCAAGTGGGATACTCGACAACGCCACCAGCTTCGTGAATTGTATTGAGGAGACCGTGTTTCAGGGCGTCCATGTACACTTCTGTAGAAGCGGGAATCACTACAAGCCTCGTCCGGGAAGACACTTTTCGCCCATTGAGAATCCTGGCGGCCATGGCTAGGTCCTCAACTCGGCCATTGGTGCAGGTCCCGATGAACGCCTCGTCCACTTCAACGCCTTGAACCTCTCTCACCGACACACTATTCGCTGGAGACGGCGGCTTGGCTACTTGGGGATCGAGCTTAGTGATTTCCATCTCGACCGTATCCTCGAACTCTGCGTCTCGATCGCTCTGGATGTTTTCAATCTCTCCTGAGACCCTCGGGCGTAAGTAATCCATTGTCTTCTGGTCAGGCGGGATCAACCCATCCTTGGCCCCAGCCTCGATGGACATGTTAGCAAGAGTCATCCGCCCGTCGATGCTGAGCTGTTCAATGGCTGAGCCATAAAATTCCAGCGACTTGTAGTTGGCACCATCCGCGCCGATGATGGATAGAACGTAATGGATTAGGTCCTTGCCCATGATGTAGGGCTGAACCTTCCCATCCAACACGCACCTGATAGTCTCTGGAACCTTAAACCAAAGCTTGCCGGTCGCAAACACAATCGCCATGTCGGTGACCCCGACTCCGGTTCCGAGCGCACCGAAGGCGCCATAGGTTGTCGTATGACTATCAGTCCCCACGATAAGTTCTCCAGGCTTCACCTTCCCCTTCTCAGGTAAAACTTGATGGGAAATACCAGCTCCCATGTCGTACCAATTGCTGATGCGAAATTCCTTGACGAATTCTCTACACTGATTGTGAGTATCCGCCACTTGAGAAGTGGGAGCCGGGACCCAGTGGTCAAGAACAGCGATGACAGAATCGGGACTCCAAACCTTGTCTGCACCCATCTTGCGAAAGATGTCTGACACTCCTCCCGGAACTCCCAAGGCTTCGTGAACCATCGCCTTGTCAATGTTGGCTTCGACAAATTCGCCGGGACTCACATTATCTCTTCCAGAGTGGCTGGCGAAAATTTTCTCAGCCATAGTCATCCCCATGCATGTCACCTAGACCAGTACGCGTCGAGAATCTTTGATACAGGATCAGTCAGGGAAAGTCGGCTTGAGTTGTTCTTGGTGACCCAAATGTATTCGTCATGCTCGCTCAGCTTAGCCTCGAAGGCGCCCGCCACCTCAACGGCGTAATTGAACACTCTTGTAGTTTCGCCATCTTGAGACTTGTAGTCAAATGACCCTATGTAGTCCCGAACTCTTTCCACCTGTAGTCCCGTTTCTTCTATGACCTCTCGTAAGAGAGCCTCATGAAAGTTTTCGTCGGGTTCTACCTCTCCACCCGGCATCTCATGGATTCCTGGCAAGAAGTCATCTTTCCGCCGTCTCAACAATGGAACTTCCGAACCTCTATGAATGATCGCTCCAACGGCAAACCTAGCTATGTGTTCGCTTCGCGCTTGAGAAAGCAATTTCTCAGGTTCGAGAATATTCGGTTCCGCTAGGTTTGGAATAGAACTAGACCTTCGCTGAGCTTGCAGATGATTCCAGAATGGCGCAAATTTCTTCTTCAACGGTGCCGAATTTTCGGGGGGTCTCTACGAACCGGCCGATCTCCTTCCAGCTCTTATCATAGACGATTATGGTGGGAATCGCCCGAACGTTCAGTTCTTCGGCCATGTCCCGATGGTTGTCGTAGTCTACGACCCTAGCTTGAACCATATTGTTCTTGGACATGATAAGCGTCTTGCACAGGCCGGGAACATATGAGGTGCAGTCTGAGCACCACTCTGCCGAGAATACGATGAGGTGGTGTTTCTGGTCGATGCGTTCCAGTTTGTCAATCGAATTTCGGTTCGGCTTGTACTCTGAGAGACGACGTTTCATCGCCTGGCGCGATTTCTCTACTTTGGCCTCGTTGATGTAGTCGAAGGGGTCTTTGCCGACTCTGAGAGCCATCATATGATCCGCGAGCCAGTCTATGCTTTCTCTAGTTGGGTTAGAAATACGGTGGAGGCTTCTATCTCACCGTTCATGTTCTGTCTGACCTTTATCCCTACCAGTCTTACACTGTCTCCGATTCTTAGGCTTTCAGCTTTTTGGGCGTGAACATCCCAGAGGCTGACCCGTACCCTACCTGAACTGTCTTCCAGATTAATATTTGAGACTCTTGTCCTCCGACCCTCCCGAGTCTCGATATCTCGAACATCACCCCTCTCAACAACCTTCCCCGCAACAGTCCACAACACAGGACCAGGCTTCAACGTGTTGACGGCCGCAACCGGGATCTCGAAAACAAAGTCAGTACTCTCCTTCTTGACAAATGACTTAGTCCCGACGTTAACATAGACCAGCCCGTTTCTCTCAGTCACCCAAGGATTCTGAATCGCCACTAGAGTCCCTTCTCCCAGCGAAAGGACGTTCTGAGCGTGCTCATCCCAAAACTTGACAATCATCAATCCCGCCTCGTTAACGCATAGCGCCCAAGTGGGACCATTCTCGGACTGGCTCTTCTGAAGTTTGAGAAGACGAACCCGAAGCTCATCAGACCCGCCAAGCTTCTGAGATATGCCCAGGGACGTATTCGTGTTACTGACGTCCGAAGAACCCGTCCTGCTGAGAATCTGGAGACTTGCACGAGACCCGAGATGGAACTCCACCTCTCCAGCCATCCCAAACTTCGTGTAGCCATGAAGAAGCCTCACCTGTGACCCTGGGGCCAACGCCTCCTTGGAAGCATTATCCGCCATAGAATCCCAGAAGACGCAGGTAATTTGGCCTGACCCATCTCCAACCGTAACCCTCAGAACCTTTCCTTGGGACCCGTCAGATCGCTGAAACTCGTGAACGTCTCTGACAGAGATTATCTGCCCAGTGATGGTTGCATCATGCAGTCCCGCGTGAACACTTGTAATTCGCTGATCTTTCAAATCGAGAGTTGGAAAGGATGTAGCAGAGAGCTGCTGAGCCAAGAGGCGAATGGCACCCTCATCGGAGAGGAGGCCATGAGACTCTTGTTTCTTCCGATCCACCATTGACAACAGTTCGTCCCTGGCGATCTTCGGGTTAGCCGAAAGAATCTGGTTCAGAAGATCGTCAGAGAACGCAGTCATTATTCACTAGTCCCAAAACATGCGGGTGCGCTCGAACTCTCTCTCAGCCCTCAGGATACTCAGGTATAAGTCATCTTCCCCGCCCGTTCGATTCCTCAAGATCCGCGTTGCGGTGGCAGGACCAACACCTCTAGCTGCTAGAACCAGCCCAGCCCTCTTCCCATACGTCTGCAGCAGACCCGCAGCCCGCCATGCAGTCATCCACTCTTTCTCCTCTTCCGGAGCCAGCTTGTCTCCCCTCCTCTTCTTGTTGATAATCTTGGGAAGAGGATCGTTGCTAAGCCACGTTGCTGCAATCAGGGTCGAACGACACTTGGGACAGCGAACCTTGTCTTGTAACGTGTCAACATTACGGACACTATCCCACTGTCCACAATTCATACAGAGCAATCGAAGCTTCGTTGATAACAGTCGGCTCTTCACCACTTCGATAATCGAAGTCTCTTCCACTGCTGGACGGAGAAGCCCATGAGGAACAATCCGGTCCAATAAGGGCAGAGCCAGAGGCGTGGACTGTCCCACGTCCTGAATCACCTGCAAAGAAATCTCCCCGGAACCAATCATTTGCAAGACCTTCTTCGCGCCCTCAACATCCAGTTTCTCGGCGAACAATTCCCGGCGTGTCTCGCGGTTCGCGATGGAATTCTTGAAAATGTCCACCAGCAACCTCGCCTGGCGAGCCTTGTAATCGGCTTGACGGCTCACAACTCCCATGCGGCGTAGAACATGCCAGTGTCTCCAGGCAAACAAGTCCGACGCCTCAACAGTCTCGTGAATCATACTCCCCAGATCGTTCGGTGATAGTTTACTGAACTCCTCAGCTACCATGTGAGCATTCACTGGTCGCGGGAAGACCAAGGCGAAGCGATACTGGTCCACCTGAGTCGCAATATTCGAACCTAACCGCGAGCCGAACAGCGCGGCCATTGTATTCGCCAGCGCCTCGTTGACGAGATTTCCAAAGCAGGAGTGGATGATGACGCTATTCTCAAACCCCTCTATCAAGACCTGTTTGTCCGATGGAATCTTCGCCTGCTTCGCTTGAAGTCTTAGAGTCGACCTCGCTCTCTCCATCTCATCTTCCCCGAGAACAGTATCCACTTCGACCCCTTCCCCCAGCAGTCTTCTCATCCGTCCAACCTCGGAAGCGACATCCATCTGGACGGGAATCATATCCCCCTCCCAGCCCGGAATCGCCGTCAAACTTTGAGGAGCAGTCTCCACCTCCACATGCTGCTTCTCCTCGTCCACCGATAATACCCGCCAGGTCTGACCGTGAAGAATGAACTCAGCACCGCTAACACACCGACGCGCCACAAAGTCCTGGTCCAAGCTTCCAATCCGTCTCTTGCGGAAGAAATCGAAGACGGTATATCGTCGAACATCAGGAATGACCGACAAATTCTCGAAATAATACTGAATGGCTCTTGGGTTCCGTGGAGAAAACGCGTCCCCAGATTTGCGGAGAAAACGCAGCTCATCTAGTTGGTGAATGACCTGTTCAAGCTCGCTCCTCTCAAGGTCTCGAAATGGGTAAGACCGCTTAACCAGCTCGAGAATCTCCTCGATCGTCATCCTCCATTTCTGAAGCAGGAGACCAATGATCTGGTGAGCCAGCACATCGAACGCCTTATCGTGCATAATCGGACGTTCCAACCGGCCCTCCTTAGCGCGTGTTATCAGTACGGCTGATTCCAAGATATCATCTGTGCCGGTAGTGAGGATGACCCCTCTCGACGTGCCTCCCAACGTATGACCGCTCCGTCCAACCCTCTGAACCAGACGCGTCGTCTCCCGAGGCGAAGTATACTGAATAATGAAATCCACACTTCCAATATCGATGCCAAGCTCCAAAGAGCTGGTGCAGATCAGAGCTTTCAGCTTGCCCTCCTGGAACTCCTTCTCGGCCTCCTCCCTCAACTCCCGGGACAACGAGCCGTGATGGACGCGGACTCGTCCTGCAGCGCCCGACGCCTGCAGCTGGGAAGCAAGAGCCTCAGCATGCTCACGAGTATTCGTGAAAACGAGTGTCGACTTATGACTCTCAATCAATCCAAGTATCTTACGAGCACGGGCGACCGTTGAGACAGGTAGACCAAGCCTCGACGCCTCATCATGATCACTCTTCGTCGGCGTGACAGAGCCAACATCAATCTGGAGTCCTCTCTCGTCATCGGACCTGAGAATGTTGACCTTCCGCCCCGTCCCCACCAAGAACTGGCCGATCCGTTCAGGCTCGCCAATCGTAGCTGAGAGCCCAATTCTCTGAAAATCCACGCCCGTCAGGTCCAACAGGCGTTCCAAGGCGATTGACAATTGGACCCCACGTTCATCAGTTGCGAGTTCATGAACCTCATCCACAACAACCCATCGCACTGAGCGAAGATGCTCCCTCATTCTCTTACCCACCAAGATCGACTGCAGAGTCTCAGGTGTTGTAATCAGAAGATCTGGCGGACTTCTCGCCTGCTGCGACCTCGCACTAGTGGGGGTATCGCCATGTCGAACCTGAATCTTCACGTCAAGGTCCCGCCCCATCTCTTCGAGACGTCTGAGAAGATCCCGATTCAATGCCCGAAGAGGGGTCACGTATAGAATGGATATGCCTCGAGTCTTTTCAAAGGACCGTGTTTCCAAGAACATGTCCAGTACTGGCAGAATCGCAGCCAGAGTCTTACCAGTTCCCGTAGGTGCGATTAGGAGAACATTCTCCCCCTTCAGAATAGCAGGAATTGCCAGCTGTTGTATCGGGCTTGCTTCTAAGAAGCCCTCTTTCTCTAGCCTCTTGAGAACTGGCGGTTTTAGGACTGAGAAGGCCGAACTAGGCATCTACAGGGTTAGTCATCGATAGGCGGCTCTTAAACCCTAGAACCGTCAAGCTACTCTTCCTCTTCTTCCTTCTTCTTTGTTTCACCTGGCCGCTCAGCGGCGATATAGAGGAAGATGAGGATGAGGGCTACGAAGCTGAAAATGTAGAGTATCAGCTGGAGGATCTGGAACTGCGCGTCCGGCGATGGGTTGTAAGACACGCTTCGTCTCCCGTTTCGAACCCGACCGAAGGAAACCGGCTACTAAAACTTTCAGCTACGAATCTGAAGATAACGAAGCCGTCCATCTCGACGTGACTTCAGCATATTTGCTGTCAGCTAGATCCAACTCGCCAAACTTCCCCAAACCCTCCGCTATCTGCTGCGCTACGAGATGATAGCACAGCTGTTTCTTGTTATCCATCACTCGGAAGTAGTAATCGTCACATGTGCAGAACATACTGTCAGGCATTACTTGATACTCGCCCTTACGACCTTTGACAGCCCAGATAGTCCTCCCACTAGGTTTGAAACGATACCTCGTAACTTTGCTAGCCTCCACCAATGCCATTGCTTGCGGGAATCTTTTTTCAAACACTCTGGACAGCGTCTGCTTCTGCTCCTCCGACAATGCATGGGTCCCTCGTATCTCCTGAGAGAGCTGTCGGAGAACCCTGTCTTCAGCTAGGTTCGAAGGGGACACTTGATTCCAACAATACTAGCGTAACAGGGACCAAGATAGCCTTTCCATCACCATGGGTTCCATCATCTTCTTGAAGCTCAGACCGGAGCTGCAACACCGGTGCCTTGGATGATTGTGTCGGGACTGGGCTTCAGCCGAAAATAACAAATCAACTGGGATTCTCAATCGCTGACCAGCATGATAGCTTTTCATTCAAGAAAAGATGCTCTCTAGGATGGTACAATCTGGGTTGGCTATGTCCGAAAATGTGACGGTGAAGCCTGTCGCCGACCAGCCTGCTCTCCTGCTTGAGAGGCAAGGTGAGAGGGTCCTAGTGGTGGCCGACCTTCACTTGGGATGGGAAGTTTCACTGTCCCATCAGGGGATTCACGTTCCCTCACAAGTTCCTCGTCTTCTCGACAAACTCCGCAAGATCATCAACGACACTCATCCCCAACAATTGGTCCTACTGGGGGACGTGAAACACGCGGTTGCAAAAGTGGAGCTTGAGGAGTGGAAATACGTTCCGGAATTCTTTGACGGTCTAGTTGAGATAATTCCCAATGTGCAAGTCATCCCTGGAAACCATGACGGCAACTTAGAACCATTAACCCCAACCGATGTCAAGATCAGCACTTCAGGAGGCATCTCCCTCTGGAACACTGTTGGCCTTTTCCACGGGCACGCCTGGCCTTCACCACCGCTACTCGGCTGCAAGCACCTAGTAATGGGACACCTCCACCCCGTCGTCGTTTTCAAAGACCCCCTCGGCTTCCGGATCACGCGGCAGGCCTGGGTCCGGGCCAAGAGCAACGGCCAGAAACTAGCAGAGGGAGTATTGAAACATGAATCAGGGAAATACGAAGGCGATCCATTGGAAGAATACCAGAGGAAATTCGGCGTCACCGTGGCTGACGCTGACTGCATAATCATGCCCTCTTTCAACGATTATCTCGGCGGCCAGCCCATCAACCGAAGCTACGCCGAAGGCTGGACGGAGCTCTACCGTGAATACATGGGACCTGTACTAAGATCGGGAGCAGTCGACTTCGAGAATGGAGAAGCCTACCTGTTCGACGGAACTTTTCTCGGAAAAGTTCAGGACCTGCGGAAGCTAGACCAGTAAGAGTACTAGTTTGCTTCGTCTTTCGGCGCGAGACTCGAAATGACGGTTCTCATATTAGTGCCATTGAGCTTGGCGATTTCCCGTAACAAATCGTAGTAGGACCTGACGTGTCTTTTCCCATCTCGGCCGTGATACAGGTTGAAGTTGGCAAACATGCTGGCGACAATTTCATGATTGTACATTGGATATTGGGTATCGGATAGTCCTAGCTCTCCCAGTTGCTGTGATATTGCTCCTTCTCGAAGGTCTCCTGCTTTTCGGCTCTTCCGCTGGCGGTTCCGGGCCTTTAGCCGGTTCCCTTCCAGTCGACAATCTGCACTATCATATTTCTCGCTGTACCAGCCTAGAAACTTGCGACCGCAGACGACACATGTCTTCAGGACTTTCTTGTCAGTTGCTTCCAATCTGGTGATGCTTCCTACTATTCGTTTATCCTTGGTTCTCAATAGCGTACAAGGGTACTAGTATAAAATCCACTTGCACCGACCATTCAAAATGCGACGTGCCCGAAGCTTATCCTTGCTTTATTCTTACTCGGTTCGGGCGATAGTAAGAGCTAAAGCGACACTGATTGAGTTCAGCCTCCGAGGGGCTGTCGGCTAGCCAGGTCTAGAAGGCTCATATTGTCAAGCCTGGATTGGCCGCGTGGCTTGGGAGCTTCGCTAGCGGCCGGGCACCCACGAAATCGGCGGTTCAAATCCGCCCAGCCCCACCAACCCTTTTGGGGGCATCTTGGGAGGGCGGAGAGCAAGGTACTGCATGCGCTCACACCCTTCATGATGATGTACACAAAGCCATAGGCTCTTACCCGCTCTTACCCGCAATGCCACTCAAGTTTTCCGCAGATGGAGATGTCTACCTGCGAGAAGATTAAGGGTCAGCATTCTTCTTCAGCTCCCACTTGGGCGCGAATCCGTAGTAGCCCGTCATCGTCGCAAGTGAGGTACGTCTCTAATATGTGATGGTTGCTGTAAACGCGTCTTCGTCGAGGCAGCCTAGGGACTGGTCTACAAGATCACAGGCGTTTCTGTTGTCGGCCCAGACCGGGTGCGCTGTCCCCGAGCCCGCCGCTATTTGGATATAGTCTCCCATGAAGGGTCCGTTACGGGCAAAGTCAACCGTTCTAACCGCATTCGGGTTGAATGAACTGGATGTGACCCGGAGGTTCTTGGAGAAGCTTGTTCCCGCATCTGTTGACCGGGCGTAGAAGAGGTCCAGGCCCGCTATGGTTCCGTTGGACAACTGGCCTAGCCGGCTGTCATACCAGGCCACACTTATGGTTCCGTCTGAAACCGCAATCGTGGGGAAGAACTGGAGGCCCAGGGTCACGTCATTAATTCGCAATGGGCTTGACCAAGTTAGTCCCTTGTCCAGCGATCTGCTGAAGAGAACATCGGAATCACCGGTTCTGTTATCGTCCCAGACGATGTAGACGCCCTTGCTGTCAGCGGCAATCTGTGGAAGTGTCAGAACTCTAAACCGGTTGCCCTGAAACTGACAGCAGACCTCCACTATGGTAGCGGCGACGGTCACGCTGGTGAATGTGATTCCTCCATCGGTCGATCTGGAAACTGGAATGTTCGAATTGCCTAGGAACGAGACAAAGATTGTTCCTGCCTGGTCCATAGCAACACCGGTTACAAAAGCCGATGTGGATAGTAGGATGGGGTCGGAGAAGGTTGCGCCATGATCTGTCGACCGGGTAAACATCGACCCAACTAGGTTCTTGAATGATCCCGTTCCCAACACCACGTAGATGTTGCCGTCGTTGGTTCCTCCAGACACGTCGACGGCAATCCAGGGCTTGTCCCTTCCGAAAGAAATCAGGGTGGCCCCTGCAAAATCTGCTCCGTCATTGGAGTATTTGGCCACGAAACCTGATACAGAGTTTACGTTTCCACCCTTGCTGAAGCTCAGGGCGATGCCCGTGTAGTATACGTTTCCAGCCCGGTCAAAGGCGAGCACAGGGTCGGAAGTTAGTTCAAACCCGTGGAGGGGCGAAGCAAGCCCCTGAGGAGAGTTGTCCCCGGGGAAACCGGGCACCAGGCTCGTGGACCATGTCTTCCCACCGTCAGTAGATCTGTAATATCCATGCCACCGATGCCCACTGGGAGGACAACAGCCAGATTGCAGATTATAGTCCTGGGCGCCGGCAACAACTATACTAGGATTTCGCGGATCCACCGCGACCGTGGTTTCGGCCTGCTGACGGTCGTTACCAGGTATGATGTTAACGTTCGGGCCAGCTTTTACGGGTGTCGCAGCGTGAGCTGAAGAAAGGCTCATCGAAAACATGACGAGCACTAATGCTAGTGCTATTATCGCCCTCAAGTCATTTAGAGGATTCGGGCAGGCGGAGACTTAAGCGTTTCTATAAGTCTGGATGGAGATGGGTAGATTCAGGTACATCTAGCTGACACGGTAATTCTCTGCCGAAGAAAGAGTTCCTCTTCCTCGTGTCGGGGCGACTCGAAGTGCGTTAGCAATTGCGCCCGTTGGACCTCAAACTCATCGCAGAGCTAGACGCGAATCGGGAGAAGACCGAGAGTCCTGTGCGCGAATTGGAAAGTCCACCGGGACTCTTGACGCACTATTGAAAGCGTTGACTTAATCACTGAAGGAAAGATTACTCTTGATATTAATTCAGCCGCAGAACCAGCTCTGGTATGGAGCCGCCCAGCCCCACCATAGGTCTGAACTTTAGCTCTGTAGACGCGTTTGGAACACGAGTCGAGACTAAGCACTATTTGGGCAGCGCTAGATCATGCGGGCGACGCTCTGAAAATATTTTACACCCTTCTTGCCATTCGTCGCATGATCGACCGCCTGGTCCACCGCTTCTTTCGGGTTTGAGGCTGAAAATACCTTCACGGTTTTCCTATCATCCAAGTAAGTATCCGCAATCTTGTCCGCTGTTCCACCTGTTCCTGTGACTGCAACGATGGGTTTTCCTTTCTGGTAGGCAACACATGCTTCAATGAAAGTTCCCGCGCCACCACCGACAACGACGGCGGCGTCAGCTGAGTAGGCAGTAATGAAATTCCTAGCGAACCCCATTCCCGTGGGGATGATAATGTCACAGTACGGGTTTGCATAACTCATCTCTTCATGCGGGATAATCCCAACAACCATTCCGCCACGCTCTTTCGCACCTCGACAAGCAGCTTCCATGACTCCCCCCAAGCCACCCGTAATAGTTACCGCCCCTCTAGTCGCGATCTGTTGGCCTACTTCCTTTGCAGCATCATAAGTGTTGGCCGGGCAGTGATCTCCATCAGACCCGATGACTAGGACTTGTATCAAGCGTTTGAAATTGGACTGTGCAGTCCGAGATGCTACTCCTCTAAACAAACTCCATCCTCCGCAAGCAATCCCGATTAGGGAACCGTTCCTTCTCTTGGCAACATTATGAGGCTGATGTAACTCTTCACTGGCCGGGGAAGGTTTTAATGAGGACCCGGCCTCGACCATCAAATCTCGTCAGCAATAGGTATCATCATGTTAATTTTCAGACCTGGAAAGGTTGAACGCGTCGCCGGCCCCGTCATCGTGGCAAGCGCTATGATAGGCGCTCAGATGTACGAAGTCGTCCGTGTCGGCGACCAAGGCCTGATTGGAGAAATCATCAAGATCGAAGCAGACCGAGCCACCGTCCAAGTCTACGAGGAAACAGCGGGCATACGACCAGGCGAAAAAGTAGAACGGACCGGGAGACCGTTATCCGTCGAACTGGGACCAGGAATCACAGGGCAGATCTACGACGGAATACAACGACCATTGACGGTTCTCTTCGAAAAGACAGGACCCTTTGTCAAACGAGGATTAGCGCCTCCACCCATCGATAAGAGCAAGAAGTGGCACTTCGTCCCAGTCACCAAGAAAGGTGCCGCCGTCATCGGTGGAGACATTATTGGGAACGTGAAGGAGACCAGCCTCATCACCCAACGAATCATGATTCCGGCCAACCTCTCCGGCCGAATAGGCTCAGTTGTCGACGAGGGCGATTATACTGTCAGCGAACCCGTGGCTGAGCTAGACTCGCCTACCGAGCCCGTTTCCCTGTTCATGCTGAACACCTGGCCTGTGCGAACTGCCAGAGCGACCAAGCGAAAACTTCCCTCCGATACCCCTCTACTCACAGGCCAACGAATAATGGACTTCTTCTTCCCCATCGCCAAAGGTGGGACAGCGACCATACCTGGTGCCTTCGGAACTGGAAAAACTATGATGCAGCAGCAGCTCGCCAAATGGGCTGACGCTTCAGTTATCGTCTATGTGGGTTGTGGGGAGCGGGGAAACGAGATGGCAGAGGTTCTCGAGACCTTTCCAAAGCTTGTAGATCCTCGGACTGGCGAACCCATTATGAACAGAACGATCCTCGTCGCCAACACATCTAACATGCCCATTGCGGCCCGGGAAGCAAGCGTCTATACTGGAATCACGCTGGCCGAGTATTTCCGAGACATGGGCTACGACGTTGCGCTGATGGCTGACTCTACCAGCAGATGGGCAGAAGCGTTGCGAGAAATATCGGGAAGATTGGAAGAAATGCCTGGTGAGGAAGGGTACCCAGCCTATCTCGCAACCAGGCTCGCAGAGTTCTACGAGCGGTCAGGACGGGTCGAAGTCTTAGGTTCAGAGACACGCGTGGGCTCCATATCCATCGTAGGTGCAGTTTCGCCTCCGGGCGGAGATTTCTCGGAGCCTGTAACGCAGAATACGTTGCGAATTGCCAAGGTCTTCTGGGCTCTGGACACAGAACTTGCACATCGCCGACACTTCCCCGCAATTAATTGGCTCACTAGCTATTCCCTCTACCTTGATACTCTCAATGAATGGTACCTGAAGGAAGTTGGCTCAGAATGGATCAACATGCGAAAAGAGGCAATGGCCCTACTTCAGAGAGACGATGAGCTTCGAGAAATCGTCATGCTGGTGGGTCCTGATGCTCTTTCGGAGAGCCAACGAGTGATTCTGGAGGCCGCTCGCATGATAAAGGAGGATTTCTTGGCTCAATACGCGTACGATCCGGCGGACAGCTACTGCGACAAGATGAAGATCAACAACATGGTCAAACTAATCATCAACTTCTACAAAATCATGCAAAGAGCCGTGGACGAGAATATCCCGCTACAGAAGATATTAGATCTTCCGGTCAAGGCCGAGATAGACAGGATGAGGCTCATTCCAGCCGACAAATTCACTTCCCAAGTTGAGAATCTCACCGAGCAGATGAACCAGCAGTTCAAGAACCTGAGGGGAAAGTGATCCGGAAATGTCTCTTGCGGGACTAGAGTATAAAACTGTCAAGGAAATCTCGGGACCTCTACTCTTTGTTGAATCAGTCAGAGGCGTCGGATACGGAGAACTGGCCAGGATCACAACTCCTAGCGGCGAAGAGAGGAGAGGTCAAGTCCTCGAGATTGGTGGCGGAGTAGCTGTCGTCCAGGTCTTCGAAGGAACCTCCGGTCTCGATGTATCCAAGACGAGCATACGTTTCACAGGCGATACCGTAAAGCTCCCGGTATCCTCCGACATGCTCGGAAGAATATTCGACGGCAGCGGACGCCCCATCGACGGCGGACCCCGAATAATACCTGAAGATTATCTCGACGTCAACGGGAACCCTATCAACCCGTTCGCCAGAGAGTATCCGCGGGAATTCATCCAGACAGGTATCTCGGCCATTGACGGGATGAACACTCTTGTCCGCGGACAGAAGCTTCCTCTCTTCTCAGCCTCAGGACTACCCCACAACGCTATCGCTGCCCAGATCGCGCGCCAAGCAAAAGTGCGGGGCGCGGAAGAATCCTTCACTACCGTCTTCGCTGCCATGGGCATCACAGCTGACGAGCTTCGCTTCTTCCGGGACGATTTCGAGAAACAAGGAGCATTCGATCACGTAACAATGTTCGTCAACCTCGCCGACGACCCAGCCATCGAAAGGATTCTAACTCCTAGACTCGCCCTGACGGCGGCTGAGTATTTCGCCATCAAACAAGGAATGCACGTTCTCGTCATTCTTACCGACATGACAAACTATGCTGAAGCGCTGCGGGAGATTTCTGCCGCCCGAGAAGAAGTCCCCGGACGTAGAGGCTACCCCGGATACATGTACACCGATTTGGCAACCGTCTACGAACGTGCCGGCAGGCTGCACGGAACTAAGGGGTCTATTACACAGATGCCCATCCTAACGATGCCTGGAGACGACCTGACCCATCCAATACCTGACCTAACGGGATACATCACCGAGGGTCAGATCATCATTGACCGAGGATTGCACCGAAAGGGCATCTATCCACCCATCGACCCTTCACCCTCACTTTCTCGACTGATGAAAGAAGGGATTGGTGCCGGCAAGACCCGTGAAGATCATCGGGAGGTCTCAGACCAGCTCTACTACGCGTTCGCTGAAGGACGTAGTTTCCGAGATCTGGTAGCCGTGGTCGGGGAGGAGGCGTTGTCCGCCCGGGATAAGCTGTACTTGCAGTTCGCCGAGGATTTTGAGCGGAAGTTCATCAACCAAGGAGTCTATGAAAACAGGGACATCGACGCTACACTGGATTTGGGCTGGAATATGCTCAGTGTTCTTCCAGAAAGTGAGCTGAAGAGAATAGGTCCGGCTACGATAAAGAAATGGCATCCCAAGCATCGCGGGACGAATAACTAGTTGTCCGAGCTCATACCGGAAGCCCGTCCAACCCGGATGGAGCTCATCGCCCTCCGGAAGAGAAGAAACATTGCCCAGAGGGGGGGAGACCTCCTCCGGGAGAAACTGGACGCGTTGATGATCGAGTTCTTCCAGTTCGCCAGGGAAATAGCCGCGCTAAGAGCGAAGACACAGGATCTGCTCAGCAAGACGTACGTGAAGTTTGCCGAGGCTCAGATGCTAATGGGCTCCGGACGATTGGAAGAGACATCTTTAACAGTGCAAGACCGATTCGAAGTTGACGCTTCAACACGAAACGTAATCGGCGTCTCCATCCCGCACGCTCAGGTGAAAGTGAAGCCTCTAGAGGGCTATCCTTATTCGATGATTGGGACCTCCGCGAAGCTGGACGAGGCTGTTGCGCTGATGACTGAGGCGGTGAAGAACGTTGTTGAACTCTCGGCTGCAGAGGCAGCGATCCGAAGATTAGCTGAGGCGATTGCCGCAACAAAACGACGCGTCAACAGTCTCGAATATATTGTGATTCCGAGAATTCAGAATACTATTCGGTATGTTGAGATGAGTCTACAGGAGAGAGCGAGAGAGGACTTTTTCCGATTGAAACGGATCAAGACCCGGTTGGAAGCTGAGAAGGCGGAAGAACTCCGAATACAGCTGATTGCTAACTAGCATTGTTAGGCTAGTGTACTGAAGACCATTCATTTCCGCAAGTGTCACAGCGAAACGCCTTATTCTTTCCACCGTGTCCTTGCCGGGTGGACAGCTGCACGTTCGTCGACTGGCACTTTGGACACATAGTATGATAGAGGTTCGTCTTCAGCGTATCCACAATGTAACAGGATTTCGAATTGTCGTTCCAGAACATGCAGAGGTCTCGGACGCAGACAGAGGCCATTAGCGGGCAGATCATCTGGTTGAACTTGCTCGTGGCCGCTCGGAGAATCCTCCGGAACGTCGGGTCCCGCATGTCCAGGAAGGGTTCTATGGTCGCTTCGGGCGGACGGTCCTCTCTAGCCTCATTCTCTGCTTCGTCCACGGCCATCGGTTTAGAGTCTCTCCTAGATCGTATTCTCACAATACATCTGCCAGATAACTAAGCGTGGTGTCCCTCCAAGCAAGACTTGTCAGGCACAGATGCACTTGATACAACATAGGCCCACTGCTTCCCGTCGACTGAAAGGGATTGAGCAAGATCAAGGCGATGTTCTTTTTATGGCGGCAGAGCATGCACGTAAGATAGGGCTTCTCAAGGTGCGAGTTCAACTGGTCGGCTTCGAACCTGACCTGGAACGCGTATGTGCCGCAGCGATGCGCTCATGCTACTCGCCACACGCCGGCTATGAACTGTTCACTCACACCTCACCCGACAAGGCATTGGAGGGAGAGAAAGTCTTCGACCAGGAACGAATCAGCGGACTATTGAAGCGGTCCCTCGAACTGGGACACTACGATATTCTCGAACACAACAGCATCACGTGGCTTGTGGATGCTCAGGAGAAAGACATTCTCTCCCTTATGGACTCATCAAAATTCTTCGAGACAAGCCGAATAGACGAAGAGAGATGGATAGTCACCACTAACCTCCGGGTCCTGGTAGAACTTGCCCGGGCTTCGAACCCTCCACCCCTCACCAAGGAACTTGTTGCTACTCTGAATACCGCGGCGCCGAACGTTGCCGGCTTGCTGGCCCCCACAACCAAGAGCTAGGTTAGCATATGGCGTCGAAAGTCATTCTATTCAGCTACACAAACTATCCAAACCTCCTGGCCAATCTCGAAAAGGAGGGGGTCAAGGCGGCCCAAGACGATATGCTTCGGCATGGAAGCTTCACCTTTGACCTTGAAGGTGTCAGCCGAGCAGCCAGCCACCAGATTGTCAGACATAGAATAGCCTCCTTCTCTCAGCAGAGTCAGCGTTACGTGAAGATAACCCGGAGTTACGGATACCTGAAGCCCCCAGGGATTCCTGAGGATCTCAAAGTCTCGGTCGAGACTCGTGGCCAGAAACTAGATTTGAACTTCACCGATGTCATGGATTTGACGCGTCAAGCAGAAGAGGGCCTTGTGGCTAAAGGCGTCAAAGCAGAAGATAGCCGCTATCTACGGCCGAACGCCGCCACGACGAACATTGTCATGAGCATGAGCCCTCGGCAGCTGATTCACTTCTTTAACCTACGATGCGCGCCTGATGCCCAGTGGGAGATTCGGGACCTCGCTTGGTCCATGTACACAGCAGTGCGGTTGGCGGCACCCCAAGTGTTCGGAGGTTTGCCGGCTGAGGAGGATAGCGATTACATCAAGAAGAGAGTGTCAATAGTTCAGGAGCTTGTCCTGAAACATGGTTCGGCCTTCAAAGAGGCCAAGTCTGGTGAACTGTTCAAACTGGAATTGCAACCCTACTTGGATCTTGCGCATCCAGTTGAGACTTTCGTTCGCCGTTACTAAAGTGACGCGCTAAGACCACTTTGATTTCCAGAATTCCTTATCAGTCCGTTTGTGTTAGACTGCTATGGAACGGAAGTCTGTTGCGAAGGCGAGTGTTGTACGCAGCGGTAATAATTATTCTGATGCTCGCCAGTGTATTGGCGCTTGTTGATCAGTTAGCGAACTTCCTCAATCACTAGGAGCGGGGGTTAGAATCAGATCTAAAATGCAACGTTCAAGAGCTTCCTTATGCTGAAACAGGGATCCTAGAATACGCGACCTAGTGGGGGTCTCAAGGCCGCTGCTGGCATGGATCCTTCAGGGTTTAGTCCAGATTTTCTTCTCGCTGATCACGAACCGTCCGACAAAAGTCAGAAGAATGCTGTCTAAGTTCGATAATAATGGGTTAACTGAAAGAAACGTTGTGAAGCTCCAAAGAAGCGGAAGCCTCACAATAAGGTCGGCTGATGAGACTGCGTTAAACAGTCCCATTCGACGGAGGAATCCCCCCGTTCCCTTTCTCCCTCTAAAGACCAGAGCTTCGTTCATGAAGAAGTTGATGAGTACTGCTGCCTGGCTGCTCAGTATGGCATAGACTAGGTAGAATGAATTTCCGAGAAAGCCCGCGAGGAAGCTGGTCAAGATTGCTATTGTTGTTAGAATGTACATGATGTACTCATTGAGGAAGAGTCCGAGACCTCCGACAAAACCGAACTTCAAGAAAGTCCAAGCTATTGTCCCGGTCCGCTTGGGTTTGACTGAGGAAGGGTACATGCCGAATCCGGATGAGAATCTCGGGTCCCTCAGAGCGGCTCTGTAAAGAGCGGCTTGGGAGTACGGTCTCCTGTTCAGGGCATCGGTCAACGGGTTACGGAGGCGGTCCTCTGATGTCAAGAGCTATGCCCGGGCAATTAGAGATAGATGGTTAGGACCGCGATATAACCGATACTCCATCAGTCGACCGACGCGACTAATGTAGCGTGGAACAAATTATGATGTTCGTTGTGCGAGAATATTGCAGTTTGACCATCAACTCGACAATAAGCGCGTGAGAAGCGGTTGTCCCTCAACAACCGGAGTGGTCAGATGAATTATGGCTCGATCAGGATACGAGGACTGGAATCTCGGGTAGGGGAGGACTTGATCCTATCAGTTGTTCGAAGTCTCGCCTTGCTTTTTCCATCTTGGGATAGATTACCTCTCTAAAGCCTGTAACCGCAAACTCGTTAGGCCTGTAAGGATCGTTGATGACTCGTAGTCCTCGGAGGGCAAGGTCGTATTTTGTCGGCGCTGTCTTCAGGAAGAATTCCATTACTTGGTCGTTGTACCAGTCTCGGAATCCCAGTTCTTTCTTGTGCCATCCCCAGCCAGTCAAGATGCCCCGCGTAAATTTGGCGTGTTTGAAGATGTTCATGAGCCAGTTGTGGGCTAGCCACTGTGGAAGGTTGAATCTTACCTGTCTTCCAAAGACCTCGAACTCGGGACGGTTAAGGTGTGCATACGTGATCCTGTCTCCATTATCCTCGTCTACATTGTAGCGAATCTTGTCTCTCTCCAGCTTCTCGTCGTCTGTTAGAAGCAGCGGCGTGTAGATTTCGTCCTTGATCAGATTGACTTTGGCGAGGTTCAATATCACCGCCTTGGTGGCTACGAAGTGCTTGTCGGCACGATCAACCTGGAACACTTCCAGGACCCTGTCGACATATTTTCTCGCGTAGTCTAGGCCTCCCCACATGATCATGTCGTAGACCCTCCGCGCCAAGTTCCTGTTAGTCTCCTCGTCCAGATTCATCTTAGCGACAGCGTCTTGCACTATGCCCCGGTATGCTTCCGCGGCCTTCTTGCCTTTCCAGAACATCCAGTATGAGTGAGCGATGGTCTTGGCTTTTCGGTCCAAGAGCTGCTGATAGGTTTCCTTGGCGCCAAAGAGCTGGAGTATTTTCTCATCAGCGACAAGGTTCTTGAATTCCATGAATTCGGGTTCGGCGGCCAGTTTTCGTCCTAGCTGGAAGGCTTCGGTGTTTCTGGCTCGCTGGCTGTGGCTGACCGTTTCCATGATTGAGTCAACGAGGTTCTTCTCGCTGACCGGGATGAGACCTCTCTGGAAGGCCATTCCGAGAAGGATGATGTTTGTGTAGAGTTTGTTTCCGTAGAAGAGTTCTGAGATTTCTCCGATTCTTCCGCTGATGTACTCGTCGGAGTTTGTGTGCTTCCTGATGTTGTCCTCCACGTCCGAGGGGTAGTTCATCATTCCTGCGAGCATCGGAATGGTTGGGATGACGCTGCTGTTGACTACGGCGGTGGTGCGGGCGCGGCTTGCGTAGACGAGGCTTCTCTCGGCTTCGAGCATGTCTAAGCCGAGGAGGAGGTCTGCTTTGCCGTTCGGGACGATGGTGGATATCTTGGCGTTGCCTTTGGCGTAGTTGATGTGGGCGGAGACGGCGCCGTTTCTGATGGCGAGTCCTTTCTTGTCGTTGAACTTCACAGTGTACCCCTCCTTGGTGCCAGCTCGGGCCAGGGTTGATGAGAGTACTCCGACTCCCATGCCTCCGACTCCGCTAACGAACGCGCTCCAAGTATCTGTGAAACTGTGTTGGGACGGCGGTGGAATATCGTCCAAGGGTATTTTCTTTACGCGGGATTTTGGCGGTTTGTTTCTTGTGACTATCACTTTTTCGAAAGAGGGGCATGCCATGATCTTGGTGCAGTAGGTGTCCGCGACGCATGTGGACTGGTCTATTCCAATCTTCTCACCGTAGTCTGTATCGATTATTGTTAGTCCGGGGCAGCCGGTGTTCTTGGTGCATTCCTTGCAGTTTTCGCAGACTTCTTGGGATATGTTGATGAAGACTTCTCGAGGGATGAATCCTTGTTTGTCGATTATCTTGTTTCTCTCGGCTCGTTTTCTCTTGTGGAAGGTTATTCCGCATTCCTTGTCCGCGACGATTACTTTGACGCCTGGCATGGCGAAGGCCTTGTCCAGTTCTTTCATGTACTTCTCCCGGTTTGACGGTGGCATCTTCTTGACGTATATTTGGCCTTGTCCCATCGCGCGGGCGATGCTCTCGATGTCTTGGGCTATGGTCTTGTCGCCCATGATGTTGTGGCCTGACTCGGGCGTTGGTTGGTGGCCGGTCATCGCTGTGTTCTTGTTTTCTAGTATGATGTAGAGAATGTCCTGGCCCTCCTTGATGCTGTTGGAGATGGCTGTCATGCCTCTCCAGAAGAACGTGGAATCGCCCATCAGGGCGTATTGCTTGTTGGTTACGAACGGGTCCATTCCGCTCCCCGCGGCACCGCCCAGCCCCATGGCAGTGAGGTTGTGCATTTCGCCGAAGGGTGGTAGGAAGGACATGGAGTAGCATCCAATGTCGCCGTGAGCGAAGATGTCCTTGTGGGCGGGCTGTTCCCTCATCGAGTGTACCGTGCTCAGCGTCTCTCTATGAGGGCAACCGGCGCAGAATCCGGGGGATCGGGGAGGAACTAGAACTCCGTAGGCTTTGATCTCTGCTAGGAGATCTAACTCGCGGTGGATCTGTTTCTCATCGTACTTTGCGGCCTTGTCTCCAAGTTCTAGGATTAGCCCGCCGATCTTTTCTATAAGGGTGGACGGTGTTAGTCCGCTCTCTTCTGGGAAGCCGTCTTTGTCCTTGGGGAACTGCTTGCCCCAGATGTTGGGTTCTCTCAAGAGTTTTCCGTCTTGGATGAGATCTGTGAGGATTGTCTTGATCTGGTCCTCGATGATTGGACCCTTCTCTTCCACGACAACTATATTGTCGACGAGTTTGGAGAACTCGCTTACTATTTCGGGCTCGAGCGGAAAGGTGATGGCTAGTTTCAGGATTGGAAATTGTTCGTCGCAGCTCAGCTCCCAGAGAGCCTGTTCTAGGTAGCTGTAGGAGATTCCGGCTGCTACGAAGCCGATGTTATGTTTCTTTCCGTTTGAGTATAGGAGCTTGTTCAGCCCGTGTTGTCGGACGTATTCGCTGACTCTGGGAAAACGGTCTCTGATAATCTCCTTCTCTAGATCCCACGTGTTGGGTGGGATGCTGACCTTGCGCTTAATGTCGACTTTCGAAATATCTATTGTGATCGGATGTTTGAAACTGATCTCGGGAGGCTTGTTCTCGAAGAGTCTGACGTTTCCTCCTCCTTCTGCTAGGTACGTTGTGATGAGATAGCCGACGACGAGATTGGAGTAGGCTGAGAGTCTGAGGGCTTCACCGACCCAGTCCTTGATCTCTTGAGGATTGCTGGGCTCGATTATGGGCATCTTGAGATGCTCCATTAGTGCGCGGCTGTCCCCAGCTACCTGGGTGGAGGACGCGTGGGGGTCGTCACCGCAAATGACGACGGCACCGCCCTTCTTTCCACTGAGACCGTACTTGTCGGAATAGTTGATGATATTGATCGGGTCCGCGGCTACGTTGAGCCCGACGCTCTTCATGACGGCTAATGCGTTGACTCCTACATCCATGGCGCCGTTGAGGGCGGCAGCGCCCTGGGACTCGTCGTTGGTCATTTCACCCCAGAGCCCGTGCTCGCGTAGGATGTCGGCGTTTTCTTCGAGAATTGTGAAGATTTCGGCGACTGGGCTGCCGGGGTAGCCGGCCATTAGGGCGACCTGGCTTTCCAGTGCGCCTTTGACGATTAGCTCGTTTCCGTTGAAGGCGTCGATACCGGACTGTTGGACAAAGCGCTTGTCCGACATCACATCACGTGGATATCCGTATAGAATGTATCAGTCACGCTGTACATAAGCCCCTCGTTCTACTCTATAGTTAACACAAGTCTAACGTGGCTTGTCACAAGTGATAGCTGGTCTTCAAGAATTCTTCACTTTCCGACAGCGGATTCTTCCTGGGATAAGAATTGACTTCGCGAATCACGCTGTCGGCACTGTAGGCGCCATTTACCTAGCGCGTGAGAGCGAATTGATAAACAAAAAGAGGGGAATAGTCGAATGAGCTTTCTTAGCGGGTTAAGCTTTGAAGAATGGTGCGTAGGCGAGAAGTGTCTCGCTCTTGAAGAGGCCTCCGACAGACGTAAGTCTCTCGATGGACGTCTTCATGATCTCTTCAGTATTCTTACCCTGCCAGAGTGCAACTATGTCGAACTGTCCTGGTACGGCGAATGCTTCTACTAGACCTGGGATGTTGCTGAGTTCTTTGATGCTTTTTCCTAAGGGCGAGTGCTCGACTCTCAATAGAGAGATGCCGAGGGCGTTATTGCTCTCCAGCTTCTTACTAGGCTGAATACCGTCCATGGCTGTATGGGTAGTAGTGCTGCGGATGTCGCTGATAGCGCGGATCTCGTTTACTGCCTGGTAGACTTGCTCTGGAACGCTGGTCTTTAATCGTAGCGCTAGGTCAAATCTGCCGGTGATTGGTGCGATGAAGTCAATCTGGCTGTGTCGCTTTAGCTCTTCGACCACTTTGGGAACGCGGCCCGGATTTACGGTCGCGAACACGTAGGTCGGGAAATTCATGTTTGCTTGCATGTTTTTCGCTAAACATGTAATAGATGTTACTCGCTTATAAGGGTTGAGAACCACACCCCTAATATATTACGTCAGGGTAATAGTACCAGTAGAGGCAGCATCAATGACCAACAACGGGACCAGCGTTCCGGAAGCGGTACGGGAGATACTGACCCGCAACTATCCGGTCTACCAGTCGCTCAAAATGAGAGTTGTAAACTTCCACTCTCTCGCAGAAATGATACAGCCGAGAGTCAAAGAGATCACGGGACGAGACGCCAGCATCAACACACTCGTCGTAGCCATCAAGAGATTCTCCGACACACTCGCCGAGACCAAGACACCTGACATTTTCAAAGTATTGCATAATGCTAGGATTTCTCTTTCCAGCGGCATCATCGACCTCACCATAAAAGCTCCAAAAACACAGTTTTCAAAAATCGTCAGAGACCTATCAGACGTAGGAGCCGAACTCTCAGAATTCCCGCATATTTTCCCACTTGCAACCTCCATCAAAATGATACTGCCCACAGAAGATTATGATTCTATCAAGGACAAGCTTTCCCAGTTCACAACTGCTGGAACGCAGATGAACGTGGCCAAGCTCACGCTACACTTGTCTCCCAGCGCCGAGATGAGTCCTGGAATAGCATCCTACATTACAGAACTATTGTACCGGAACGGTGTCAACATATACGACGCTTTCCTAGGCTACGGAGACATCATAATGGTAGTCGACGACCGAGACGGACCACAAGCCTACGATCTCCTCCAGAGAGAAATCCACGGCCAAGCCAAACAAGCCCCAACAATAAAGCCGTAATTAGACTGATACTACTCTTTTGCTGACAAAGGTACGATGTCGGTTATAGCTGACCCAGGTGCATCTGACGCGTGAATAGCGCATGCTTACTACGGGAAGACCGATCAGGGGTCTCTCCAGTCAGACAATTGAACATGTCGTAATAATCGTCAAAGAGAATCACACGTTCGACAACTACTTCGGCACCTATCCAAACGCTAACGGGATGAAAATGCCACGATCACCAAACCCCCCACCACACGACCACCCTCACAGCCATGGCGCCTGGCTAACACGAGTGACTACTGCTGTCCGCCAACAATTTGTTGAGGCGGATATTCCCGCCTACTTTGCCTATGCCAGGCAGTTTACCCTCTGCGACAATTATTTTACCGACGTCGCTGGACCGTCGACACCAAACCATCTGATGCTCATAGCTGCTGACTCACCGTTCATTGACAATCCGAAGCCTAGTGATCCAGCAAGGCTTTCATCCTCACTTCCAACTAGTCTCGAAAAAAAGGGATTAACCTGGAGCAACTACGGAGGATACGCGTTCCAATATCTTACTGGTATTAGTGGCAAGCGACAACTTGCATCAGATCAGTTTGCAAAGGACGCAGTTAAAGGGAGTCTGCCGAAAGTATCGTGGGTATACACGTCTAGCCAGTTTGACGAACACCCTCCCCACGGACAAGGTGGTACAGCCGGAAATGTTACGGTAGGAATGCAGTGGACGGTGGACCAGGTGAATGCGATAGTCAAGGGGGGTCTCTGGGCGAAGAGTGTGATTTTTATTACGTGGGATGATTGGGGAGGATGGTGGGACCATGTTGACCCGCCTAATGTGGAGATATGGAACCATGCTGGTCCTCAACCGGGCTATCAGGGGACGCAGTTCCGTTACGGTTCACGGGTTGGCTGTCTCGTGTTGAGTCCGTACGCGAAGAAGAACTATATTTCAAAGACATTCCACTCGCACATTAGCCTCGTAAAATTCTGCGAATCCCTGTTCAGCCTGCCTCCTCTAAATCAGCGGGATAGCAAGTCTGACGATATGTCAGACTGTTTCGACTTCACACAAGGCCCAGCGCAACCACCACCAGCAAAACCCTGACCGAAGTCCGACCTGTTACATGGCCGAGAGTCTCAAGTCTAGGCGTAGATGACTGCCCGCTTCATGTTCCCATTGCAAGGGGTCCAGGAGCTCATTCCGGAGCTATCTGAGAATAGCCAAACGTACCCGGAACAGTTTTATGCATGTTAGACGAGACTGCTTTCGACTGTAAAATTGTTCAGAAAATCCTACTTGACACTAGTCGGCATTGTCAGTCTTCTCTTGCTCGCTGTAGCTCCTGTCTACGCAGCACCCTCCTTGCGCCTAGGATCCACTGCTTCGTACAATCTCACTGGAAAGCTACAGGTCGACCAGAGTTGCACGGCTGACCAGTTAGCCTATGCCTCACAAGCCTGTTTAGGATACTCAACTGTTACCGTCTCGAATGCTTACGTCACAATCTTCGACGATGGACATTGCTCTCCCGGCGGGGACCCTGCCTGTTACTTCAGCCCCTCGTACGTCTCAGTGTCCCAGGGAAGCTTCGTGTCTTGGTATGTCAGCGGGATGCTTCGGCATGATGTAAAGTCCAACGCCACAGCTAACATTGGTCTTCCCACTTTCTTTGGCAACCTGACACAAGGAGGATCTTTCTCTGTTACATTCGTCCAGACCGGAACCTACCATTACTACGACGCGAACTACACATGGATGAAGGGAACGATCCTTGTCACTCCTCCTCCCCCACCGCCTCCGCCACCAACGCCCACGTCGTACCAAGTGCTTTTGAGTGGGACTGTAGGCTGGAATGTTGAAGGACTGAGCACCGACCAGGCTAATCTCAACGTGTCCCACCAGATCGGCGTCTCTGTTCCGCCCATTACCTTCTTCACTCCGGTAACAGAATCCGGCAGCTTCGAACAATCCATCAACCTATCCACCCGGGTAGAGTCACCGGGAACAGCCGCGAGCATAGTCAAGTCACTCCTGACGCTGCTGCCAGCGATGTCCGGATACTTCGGGTCGACAGCCGTTAGTACTCCAGTCGTTAGTACTCCAGTCGTTAGTGCTCCAGTCTCGCAGATGATACTGTCAGCCCAATCAACCAGTCCAATCTACTCTGCCTGGTGGGTTAACGGACCCTTGTCGAACGGTAGCCCTGTTCAGATAGTTCAAGGCTGGAGCAGCGTAACGGGAAGCGAAAGCCTGAATCTTGGCGGGACCATAGGAACCCGGTCTGCTTGGATCGTCACCAGCCAGCTCTCGCAAACCGTCAATGTCAACATTCCCAACCCGAACAATCTCTTCAACCCCTCAACCTCCAAGGCAACCGCGAGTCTCAAGCTCCTCTGGAGCTTTGACAAGACCGCAGACCTCCTCCTCCGAAACGAAAACACTGTCAGTCTCACAGTTCACAGCGTGACCCCTACAACCATCTACACTCCGACCATTTGCGGACAATACTCCTGCTACAATCCCATCACGGTAACGGTCACCCGGGACATGGCTCTAACCGTCAGCTTGGCACTGCTTCTCTCCTCTACAAACCTCAAGTTAACCGGACCAGCAAGCCAAACCCCAACACTAATGGGAGTACTATCCAGCCTGCCGTGGATGCCCCTGGGAATAGCAGGACTCGCCGCAGGTATCGCTGTCGCTTTGATACTCTGGTTCACTCGAAGGGCCAAGCAAGCAACGCTTCCTGTCCCAAGTCCCGTCACGCCGCCGGCCCAATCCCCAGCAACACCTTCCTAGAACCTCTTCAACTTCCCTTTTTCCTCACTTCTCACTACGACAGTTCAAAGAACACCGAATGTTGAGGCCGGGAGTAACAACATACTTTCATGAGTTGAGACTCGTTCAGCTCAACAGTGCTTAGTGTCCTTGGACACAGTAGCGATTGCCTTCGACGTACTTGCTCTGGGAGCCGTCCTCGTATTCACATGCCTATGCCTCATCCTATCGAGAGGATTGAGCGGGTCAGGCCTGAGACGGGGCTTCGTCATCGCCGCCGTTGCCGGCTTTGTTCAGGTTACTGGAAGCTCAATGCAGTTTATAGTAGACCTAGGCTTTGTCGGTTCCAGGTTGCCCACGACCGTTTTCTCGGGTGTCCAAGTCTTGTTCCTAATCCTCATGGCCTTTGCCGTCCAAAGCTTCTTCCCTGAATGGTTCAAGTCGTTCAGAAAAGAGCCTAATCCTAGCCATTCACGTGAAGAGCCCCACTTCCAACAACCGTCTCCTACGCCAAGTCCTAGTCAGGACGTGCCTGCAAGACCCTAGAAAGAACACTAGCAAAGAAGAGCATGTTAGGGCTCATTCCTGAACCTAACTAGTAGGGTCTTTTCAAAAGCATCCTTCGTCTATGATACGTTGAGCTCTGCTTGGGTCTCAAGTGATCAACGCGTTGACCGTGCGTCCATAGAACAAAATCATAAATTGTTAGAGAGTCAATTTTCCATGCGGTTCATTTATTGCTCAGAACAAGATTCACCGAACTGATCGGTTGCAAGGTCCCAATACAACAAGCGGCGATCGGAGGACTTGCAAACCCCCGGCTCGCTGCCGCTGTGACCGAGGCCGGCGGTTTGGGCATGCTGCAATTGTCAGGATTCACGCCAGCACAAGCATCCAAGTCTCTGGAAGAAGTCCGGAAGCGCACCCGGGGGGTCTTTGGTGTTAACTTCCTCATCCCGGAGGCCTGGTACCCTGATCTGAAAGAAGAAGAGCTTCTGGAAGTTGTAGAGACGGTTTCGAAACTTGCAGGGGTTGTCGAATTTTTCTATCGTCAACCGGATTCTTTTCTGGTGGAGCTGGTACACAAGAATGGGGCACTTGCCTCCTGGCAAGTGGGCTCGAGGGATGAGGCCGTAGCCGCGGGCAGAGCTGGTTGCGATCTGATTGTCGCGCAGGGTATCGAGGCGGGCGGGCATGTCCGGGGGAAGATCGGGCTGCTGGCTTTGCTCGACCAGGTCCTGGATTCTGTGAATGTGCCGGTATTGGCGGCGGGCGGTATTGGTAGTGGTCGGGCGATGGCCGCGGCTCTGGCAGCGGGAGCGTCGGGCGTACGCGTGGGGACTCGTTTTGTTGCGGCTGAAGAGGCGGAGGCTCATCCTGCTTACACCAAGGCATTGATCGCCGCAGAGGCGGAGGACACTGTGGTTACAGAGGCTTTCTCGGAGGGCTGGCCCAATGCGCCGCACCGTGTCTTGCGTTCTAGTCTGGAGGCTGCGCAGAGCTTCAAGGGCGATGTAGTGGGGCAACGACGGTTACGGGCGACAGGAGAACTCGTTCCGGTGAAACGCTTTGAGTCCATAACCATGACCAGGGAGACTACTGGAAACCTTGAGGCTATGCCCCACTGGGCCGGAGAATCGGTGATCGGAGTCAAGAGCGTCCAGACGGCAGCAGCCATCATTAACGAACTGGCCACCGACGCCGAGAAACTCCTGCGCAACTGGGAGTTGAGAAACCCCGTTCTGCAAACCCTGTCCTAGAACAAGCCTGTGATCATTCTGCAAATCTCCGTGTGATAACTCCATTTTCAATATCCTTGTTGATTCTTGACCTTTCTCGCTGCAACGGCTTCCCATAGCCCCCTCCCCCGGCCGTCATGATTTCGATAACGTCTCCTTTTTCGAGAACAACGGTGGTTTTCACTGGCAGTCTAATCTTCCGAGTCTTGCCTCTTCTTGTCTTGTACAATGTTACGATTGTCGGTGCACCGGGTCCACCTCCGAAGAGCCCTCGTGGCCTGTTTCGTCCTCTCTCCGCCAGCACTGTCACCGTGATTCCACTGGTCAGTGCTTGGTATGATCTGATGATTCCTGAGCCTCCACGGTAGCGTCCGGGACCGGAACTGTCGGGTCTCAGCTCGTACTGTTTGATGAGTAGTGGGTATGACCGTTCTATTTCTTCTATTGGCGTGTTCATGGTGTTGGTCATGTTTGCTTGTATTCCGTCTATGCCGTCGCCGTCGCTTCTGGCTCCGAGGCCTACGCCTATCGTCTCGTAGAACGCCCAGTTTCTACCCTTGTATCTCCCGCCCATCATGATATTGTTCATGGACCCGCCCGCGTCAGCTGGGACCTTGTCTGGGACTGCTTTCGAGAATGCGCGGTAAAGAAGATCCGCGTTTCGCTGGCTTGTCTCGACGTTGCCCCCTGCGACTGGGTGGGGGAATGTGGGGTTGAGGATTGTGCCCTCGGGTGCGTGAACTGTGATGGGTGTGAAGGCTCCGTGGTTGGC
>WNFB01000551.1_pt1 | contig 33100 bp, 28 predicted proteins | sample 5400501 | NCBI WGS metagenome assembly WNFB01 (sample SAMN13153341, study PRJNA577476) | soil metagenome | isolation source: 200 cm saprolite under Douglas fir tree site 2 hole 1 | place: USA:California | collected 2015-04-18
TCGACATGAACAACGCCAACGCCAAGCCGCTGACGCTGATCCCCAAGCTTAAGACCAAGCTCAAGAAGGGAACCTCGATCATCGGGTTTCTCTCCCACGTGCAAGGCGATTTGAAGCAGAAGGCGCACGAAGTGGGATGCGACATGGTGCTGCCTCGCTCGGCCTTCTCGCAGAACCTGCCTCAGTTGCTGCGCCGCCATGGCGCCCCGGACGAGGAAACCGCAGGATAATGGCACGCGCCATTTTCTAGGTGGGGAAATGGAAGACGTCCTGCCGCGACGCAATGGCCACGCCGTCTTTCGTAGCGGGCCGGAAGCGCCAATTACGCACCGCCGCTAGCACCTTGTCCTCAATGCCGTAGCCCAACGATTCCAGTATTCTGGATTCAACCACCTTTCCCTCTTTCCCTACCCCGGAGGCCAGTGTAAAGTTCGCCCTCCAATCAGGTGCACGTGCAAGTGAAAAACCGACTGCCCGGCCCGCGGACCCACGTTGAGCACGGTGCGGTAGCCGTCTTCGATGCTACGTTCCCGTGCAATGTGGGCAGCCACGAGATGGCATTGGCCGATGGCCTCGGCATCGTCGGGCACGGCTTCCTTCAAACCCCGGATGTGTTTCTTGGGAACCACCAGCACGTGGGTTGGGCCTTGAGGATTAATGTCCTCAAAGGCGTAAATTCGATCGTCTTCATAAACTTTCTGGGAGGATATTTCGCCGCGAATGATGCGGCAGAACAGACAATCATTCATGACACGTCCAGTTTTCAGTTTGCAGTCCGGCAGGCAACACCACTCCCTGCAGCTTTGGGAGGAAGCGTGCGCGTAATATACTCGCAAACCATGCTCGGCGGGTAGTTGCGAAGTTGGCTCGGCATACTGGACGCAAGGTGCCGACATGCCGGCACAGCCTTTCGCCAGCGATTGTCCCAAAATGGAAAGAGGGGGACTGGCTTCGGTCCGAAAAAGGGAAAAAGTTTTCACAACTAAGCGGTCGCCGCACCCAGTATTACGAAAGGTCCGTCACCGCCCACAGAGTGGGGTTAACTGCATTTATTTGTTGTGGTTAAAGTCATGGTCACCAGGTGGCCGGAAAATGACTTTACGGTTGCGAAAGGAACCGCAAGTCTCATATTATCGGAGAGTTGTCGGGTTTTGGCCGAGGCCGATCGATCACTGGCAATCCTCGTGCATCGTAGGTAGGGTAAGCTCCGGGGAAGGGTACAGGGAAGTGATATCCAGAAAAGGTTCCGCGCTTGCTAGTCTCGTCGTCGTCTTCATCATCGTGTTGCTGCTTTTGCCCGCGAGTGGGACCGCAGCCAGCGTCAGCACTCGCTCGATGACCTCCAGCAAAACCAAATCACAAAGAGTCAGCGAGACTCCGCGTGCCCGGAAACGCTTGAGCCGATTGACTCGCAGCCGCGCCCGCACGGGACGCTTAGTCACCGCCAGCCACCGTCGCCGCCATCGTTACTACGAGCACTTCACCGCCAGTTCATACATGGACGACGTGACCGAAGGTGACGTGGTCGCGGGTGAAGATCCGGTTGTGCGCCAGGCTGCCGTCGACGCGCTGGGCAATATGAACGGCACCATGCTCGCGGTCGAGCCCACCAGCGGACGCATTTTGGCGATGGTGAACCAAAAATTGGCACTTTCGAGCGGCGCCCAGCCCTGTTCCACCATCAAGCTGTCGGTCGCGCTGGCCGCTTTGAGCGAAGGCCTGATCACCAAGGACACCGAGATCAAATTAGGCCGCCGTCGCCGCATGAATCTGACGGAAGCCTTAGCTCATTCTAATAATCCCTACTTTGAGGCCCTGGGACGCCAGCTCGGTTTCGAGAAAGTCAGTTTCTACGCGCACCAGTACGGGCTGGGTGAACTAGCCGGCTACAACATCCCGGGCGAGCAGCTCGGCACTTATCCCGACGAGGAGATTTCTTCCAAGCAGGGCGGCGTGGCCAAAATGTGCTCGTTCGGCGAAGGCGTTTCCATGACGCCGCTGCAACTGGGCGCGCTGGTTTCCGCCATCGCCAACGGCGGCACACTCTACTATCTGCAGCATCCCACCGCCGCGGAAGAAGTTGCCAGCTTCCAGCCAGTGGTTAAGCGGCGCCTCGACATTGCTCCGCTGATTCCCGAAATTTCCGGCGGCATGGCCGGAGCCGTGGCTTACGGCACAGCGCGCAACCTGCGAGTCAACTTCAATGAGGAAGCGATTCTGGGCAAGACCGGAACTTGCTCCAAGGCGGGCACACGCTACGGATGGTTTGCTTCCTACGCTAATACCGACGTAGGCCGCATCGTCGTAGTCGTATTCCTGGAGGGTGGCCGTCCGACCTTCGGTCCCAAGGCAGCGGAAATCGCCGGCCGCATGTATCGCAATCTCTACGACCACAACTTCTTCGCTGCCCAGCCGGTTGCGCCGCTTCCGCCAACCAACACCGCCGATGTGAAGCCGGTGGGAGCAACGCAGTAGAAGCTATCTCGCTCTGTTGACATCCTGGGCGCTTCTCCCGATTCGGCTACATGAACATTGGCAGTGCCGTGGAAGAGCGGCGCTTCAGCGCCGCGTATTGCAGCGTTACGAGAGCACGGCCTTTAGGCCCTGGGGTCCACCGCGCTTTACAGTCTGTGTCGCAACTGAAGGTGCTTCTGGAAAGTGGAATTGCATCCCGTAAATTAGCCGCGAAGCGGCGCAAGAATGCAGCCCACGGCGCAAGCCGTGGGTGGAAAGTAGAAAATGATCGAGCTCCGGAGGAGCGGAAGAAGAGTTGCGACACAGACTCTCTAGCCCTGCCGTAAGGCCCTAAAATGACCGGGCTTCAGCCCCTGCGGGGAGATCATGCAGCAGAAGCGTTAGCCAATCATCCTCGCACTCCGAAACGCCTCTCGCAAGAGAGGCTTTCTTATTACTGGACCGCACGAAACCGGGCGACTAATTTCCGGCCCCTTACTCCGCAACAGATGCCAAGCCTCCATGTAGGGCTCGTACTTATGGCCGCGACGCGAAGGAGACAAAACAATCGCGTTGACGGCTGCTCTTACCACGACCGTGGATGGGATGATGTACCAGACGTCTTCTGGAATGACGTAGGCGGCCAGAAAATCGAATTGCGCACTCGTGTAAGGACTGGTCCGGACGTTTGGCCGCACTTTGCACGCGTATCCTCCGCCCTTCCGGCACATGGTCGATTTCACCTGCACCCGCAAGAACCCGCCCTCTGTTTCCACGATGAAGTCATATCGCGCCGAATCTCCCCAGGGCTTGGCAATTGCCAGCCCGTGTCCTGCCGCCTTGGCCATAAATTGTGCTTCCGCCCACTCGCCCCGTTGCTTCGGATTCTTGATTACCACCGTTTGCTGTTCATTTGGGCCCCCAATAAAAAACGCGGCCCACAGGCCGCGCCCTTTCTTTTCTCTACTATATCAAGTATATCAATTTGCAATACCCAAATGGGACATCATAGCTCGATTTATATCTCGAACCGCTGCAACCAGATAAGCCCGAAAGCGTAATTTCTGCCTATTGACAAGATTTCCGGCCCGCTGCTCAACGGGCCTGTTCTTCGAGCAGAACCCCATTGAGTACCCCGTCGCAACGACAGGGCAACCGGCCACCCGTCCCTGCACTGGTATTTGTGCACAGCGATGCACAATTTTTGCTGCAAATTCACAGGAGATTCACACATTTCTTTGGATTCGCTTTTTGTTTGCTTGCTACTTTAGGATAGGCTGAACATGAATAGGAGGGAACAACGCTATGCCCTCCCCGGAGGCGAATCAGATGACTCTTGGGTCGCCCGCGTCGAAGTTTGCATCTCCACCGACCGCAGTTCGCGATACGGTGATGATTAGCCATGCCAACCCCGAGGACAACGAGTTCACCTTGTGGCTTGCTCTCCAACTTACACGCGAGGGCTACAAAGTCTGGAGCGACGTAACTGACTTCGTGGGGGGCGAACAGTTTTGGTCAGACATCGAGTACGTAATCAGAAAGCGGGCAGTCAAGTTCATCTACGTGCTGTCACGCACCTCAAATGAATCCAGTCGGGGCTTTAGGAAAGAACTCCATTTGGCCGACTCCGAGGCGCGGAGAATCCTGAAGGAGCATCCACGTTTTATTCTCCCGGTCGCAATCGACGACTTACCAGCCTCTGACTACAACGTGTACGTGCAACAGCTCAACTCTATTCGGTCGCGAAACTGGTCAAGCGGATCACGCGAACTCTTCAAGCGGCTGCGCAGGGACAGAGTGCCGCGCTTTCACAACGAGTTCAACCCCGTTACAGTAGGCAGTTGGTGGCGTCGGTTCCGAAGCGCGAGGGCTGGTATTACGCGCAAACCTGATACCTATTTTTCAAACTGGTTCCAGATTGAGGCGCTCCCAGAGAAGTTGTACTGGCACACGCTTGAAAGTACCACCGGCGGGTTAGCCGCACTTGATTTCGACTTGCCGTTCCATTTTGTTCAACGTGGTGAGCTGGTATTCACATTTGCAGCAGAGACGGAGCTGCGAGCCAGAATTGGCGCAGACACCCAAATCGTCTCGACCGACACCATCGACACAAAGGCTCTTTTGGAAACACAGCCCATTGTTTGTGGGCCCGGAGAAATTAATCCCAAGTATCTCTTGCTGGAGCTGCTTCGCGCATCTTGGGAGAGTTGGATCGAAAGCAGAGGTCTTGGAATATACGAGCTGGCGAACCGACGCCAATGCGCCTTCTTCAAACCGCCGGCAGGTCTCGACGTGCTGAGAATGTCCTTTGTCGGGGTTGACGGGCAACAGTCCTGGCGTGGCCTCGTTGGCACATTTTCTCGTCCTTCGATGAAAACGCCAGACGAAACTACCAAACATTACTGGCATTTTGCCCTACAAGCGAAACCTCGCCTGTGGCCCCGCTTGGTCTTTCATATGTCCGCACACGTCCTATTCAGCGACAACGGGGAAAGCATATGGGACAGCAAGCGGAGGCTGCACTCTGCTCGTCGCCGTCAGTGCAGGAGCTGGTACAACGACGAGTGGAGAGACAGATTGCTGGCTGGCATGGCGTACTTAGCCGAAGGAACGTCGCAAATCAAGGTACCCCTCACGGAGTCCGAAATAATGCAAGTGTCTACTTCTCCACTTGCGTTCGAGAGCAGGATTACGTGTCAACCGTTGAGCAAGGTTCAGGAGGAAGAAGAAATAGAGGATGAGGATGATGATATTGACGACAACAACTCTGATCTCGGCGAGGAGATGTTTTGAGACTTCTATTCATCTCGGAGCCCCTCCTGAAATTTCGCTTCGGCCAAACCGTGGAAGATCCCCACGACGGCCTCGCACTTTTCGGTCCGCTTGACTCCGGGAAGGTTCACGGCATACGCGCCGGCGTCATCGGGACACTGGACGGCATACGAAGATACAAGGAATGGGTAAAAGGCATCCAAACTCCCCTTTATCCCGTGAGAATACAGGACGCGCTCTTCCGCCCAGTCTTTCCAGGATTCCAAACGATCTTCGGGGTACCGTGGAACGTGGAGCCTGAGATTGAGGTAGTCATCAATGCCGACGATCTGGCGGCAACGCTAAAGGAGAGCGACAGGCACCATCGTGTATACCGCACCGTTGACTTGTTCGCGGCGCGAATCCTGCAGGCTAAGAGAGAGGAAGAAATCGCGGTCAACGTATGGTTCGTGGTCATCCCTCCTGAAGTAGAGAAGTACTGCCGCCCCATGTCCAAGGTTGAATTCGCTGTCCGAACCCATGATGAAGAACTCATGAACGAGGGCGTGGCGCGTCGGTTCATCAAGGAGCCGTCTTTGTTCGAGGAGGCAAATGTCGAGACGGTCCCTTTCCAGTTCGAACCCGACTTTCACAATCAGCTAAAGGCACGCCTCCTCTTGCACGATGCTCCGATTCAGATTCTCCAAGAGGACACCATCGCTCCCAACGACTTTCTAAGGAGCAATGGCAAGCCAATTAGACGGGTGGATGCCCCGTCAACCATTGCTTGGAATGTTTGCAGTACTGCCTACTACAAGGCTAGCGGTAGGCCCTGGAAGTTAGCGAAGGTTAGGGACGGAGTGTGCTACCTCGGCCTGGTATTCAAGCGTGATGAACGTTCTGGCGATCCCCTCAACGCCTGCTGTGCTGCGCAAATGTTTCTCGACTCAGGCGATGGAGTTGTGTTCAAGGGCGCAGTCGGACCCTGGTACACCGGAAAGCGGGGGGAATTTCACCTCAGCAAGGAAGCTGCCAAGGAGGTGGCATCCATAGCAATCGAGAGTTACAGGTCGAAGCATCCTTGCGGGAAGGCGCCCCGCGAATTATTTGTCCACGGCAGGATACGCATGAACGATACAGAGTGGGACGGATTCCAAGAGGCTTCGGGGCAAAACACCAATATCGTCGGCGTGCGCATCCGACACGCGACCGACCTCAAATTGTTTTCGAGGCTCGACTACCCCGTGCCCCGTGGGACAGCCTACCTGCAAACCAGCCGCCAGGGCTATCTTTGGACGGTCGGCTTTGTCCCGCGCCTTCAGACCTATCTAGGAAAAGAAGTTCCGAACCCACTTTATATCGAGATCACACACGGAAGAGCCTCAATAGCGCGGGTTATGCAGGATGTGCTTGCCCTAACGAAGCTCAACTACAACGCGTGCATCTTTGCTGACGGGCAACCTGTGACGCTGAAGTTCGCCGACAGGGTGGGCGAGATTCTAACGGCAGGTCCGATCGGTACCGACACGCCACCATTGCCGTTTAAGTTCTACATCTGAGCGGGGCCGCCGGGCGGGGGGCTGGCACAGCCTTTCCTTCCCATCTTAAATCCTATGGCGGGTGGCCCACCTTTGCGTCTTGTGCAAAGGTGGGATTCCACAGCCCTCACCCCGTTGGGATTTTCTCTTCCGCTCCATCGGAGTTCCGTGGTCGCGTCATCGAAGGGAAGACCCGTGGCTTCAGGCCGGGTTACCAGCCCTCTTCTTTAGGGGTGGGTCATCCACCTACGGTTCCCGCCCGATGAACAGGCTATTGGCAAGCTTTGCCGCGGCGGAAGCCGCCATAATCTGCGCACCCGCCTGAGGCAATTTTGCCAGGCCGGGACCATAGCTTTTCTCCATGCTGTGCGCGACCAGTTCATCGAGAGTGAAGCCCCCGTCCACGCGCACCGCCAGGCCGCCGTGCTCGTATAAAGCCAGCGTCGGAGGAACGTGAGGAACGATGTCCCAGACGTTGACCACGCGGAAGCACACATCAATCTGCACGTCGAAGATGCTGGCGAAATCACGGTGGCCGGCGCGCGGACCGGCAAAATTCTGCACCTCGGGCTGCACATTCAGGCCGGCGTTGCGCAACAGGTCGGGTGCGGCCAGCTCGCTGACGGCAGCTCCCAGGCTGTGGCCCGTGAGAATCAGGCGAGTGAATCCCTTGGTGGCCTTTCCCAGTTGAGTGAGCACGCTGTTGCGCACAGCCAGGTATACCAACTGGAATCCCTGATGCACGACGCCAAAATTCGCCACTGGCTCGTAGGGAGCCGGCAGAGCATCCAGATCGTGCAGCCAGTCGTCGGGCGAGACTGTGCCCCGGAAGCTGACCACGAGCGTATGGTCCTGCTTGTTCTCGACCACCCAGCCGAAGCCGTTGCCCGCAGTCTGCAGTTCCGCCATCAACTTCACATATTGGACTTGGAATTGGGGGATGGCTGCGATGGCGGCAACTCTGGTCTGGTCAGCCGTGATCTGGCCGACCACGGAATAGTTAGCAGGCAAGTTGTTCGGTTGAACGTTGGCTAGGTAGGCTGCTTCCGCAATCGGAAGCAGGACATCATGGGCGAATTTTGGATCGAATGTGGACATGGTTCACCTCCGGCACAATGGTTAACGAAAGGGAAAGGGTCTCGAAGCGCAAGGTCCGAAAAACAGGGTTTCGAAAAGAAGACCTGATCCCCACTATCGCTGTGATGCGGGTTGTTGCTCTGAGCAAACTAGAAAGGAATTTCCCAGGGTGGTGGAGCGAGGTGAGCAGCAATCCGTGCCTCCTTTTGGGGGAAGGAAGCTTAATTACGGTTGGGCAGTTGTATCGAAACTTCTCCGCAAAAGCAAGGATTATTAAACAAGTACGCCCCGCCACTCGGCCGGGCGTTTTAACCAACCTCTAACGGCCGGGTTTCCGCTCGTCTCCCGCGACCACGCCGTCCTTGAGGTGAACCACGCGGTGGGCGTACTCGGCGATGTCGTGCTCATGGGTGACTAGCACGATGGTGTTTCCCTGCGCTTGCAGGCGGTCGAGCACGGCCATGATCTCGTTGCCGGTTTGCGAGTCCAGGTTGCCGGTGGGTTCGTCGGCGAGGATGATGGACGGGCGATTGACCAGCGCGCGGGCGATGGCGACTCTTTGCCGCTGGCCGCCGGAAAGCTCATTGGGCTTGTGCGTCATGCGCGATTCCATGCCCACGGATTTCAGCGCTTCCTTGGCGCGCTCGACCCGCTCCTGGGCGGGCACACCGGCATAGATCAGCGGCAACTCGACATTGTGCAGCGCAGTGGCGCGGGCCAGCAGGTTGAAGGTCTGGAAGACGAATCCGATTTCCTTGTTGCGAATGCGGGCCAGTTCGTCGTCATCGAGTTCGCTGACCAGTTGGCTGTTGAGCCAGTACTGTCCTTTGGTAGGCGTATCCAGGCAGCCGATCAGATTCATCAGTGTGGACTTGCCCGACCCCGACGGTCCCATGATTGCGACGTATTCGTTGCGCTGGATGCGCAGGTTGACGCCGCGCAGCGCATGCACCTGCTGCTCGGAGTCCATGTCGTAGGTCTTCCACAAATCCAGCGTCGAAATCATGGACGAGTCGGGGGACGCCGACACGTCGGGTTGCGCAATGCTGATGACTTCTGCGGTTGCCATCTTTTTCTCCTGGTCCTCTCGGGACACTTACCCGCTCCGATCTTTCTCTTAACTGCTAACTGCGATCTTCTCCAGTCCGGCGGCCCTGTATTGGACGAGCCAGCTGGGTGGCCGTTAGTCGTGGGACGCCGGTCAAAAGCGGCACAGGGGCTAAAGCCCGACTCTGATAAGGGAGCCGTTAGGGCATGGCTGGAGCCATGCCCTCCCGTGACCGCCTAACGACCGCTTACGAACCCTCCTCTTGCTTCTTTGGCGCCGTGTTATCCACTTTAACGCTGGCCCCGGGACGCAACGTCCGCAGCACCTTGTAGCTGCCAGTGATGATCTCGTCGCCCTCCTTCAGCCCATTCAGCACTTCGATATCGGTGGTGCCGGTGATTCCCGTCTCCAGCGGCACAAATTCAGCCTTGCGATTGCGGATGACGAAAACACCCTGGATTTCTTCTTTACGGTTCTTGGATGCTTCCTTCTGAGGCGTAGCGGCCTGCACGGACCCTTTGTCGTCAGCCTTCGATTCCAAGTCGGCCTGGCGCCGGACGGTTAGGGCCTGGATGGGAATGGTCAGCGCATGGCTCCGCGTGGCGGTCGTGATTTTGGCGGTAGTGGACAGTCCGGGCCGCAGGTTTTCCGGCGGATCCTGCAGGGTCACGACAACCTTGAAGTCTTTCGCTTCCTGGCTAGCCGTGATTTGCTGCGAGGTGGAGACCCCAGTAGAGCGCACAATCGCGTTGTTGCCGATTTCAGTGACCACGGCTTTGAAAGTCTGCTTGGGAATCGCGTCGATGGTCACCTCGGCGGGCTGACCCATCTGCACGTTCACAATATCGGTCTCGTCCGCCTTGACCTCGGCGGTGATCACGGACATGTCGGCAATCGTCATCAGCGTGCTGCCGGGAGAGTTTTGAATCCCGATGACTACCGTTTCACCTTCCCGGACGGGCAGGTTGGTGATCATGCCAGCAAAAGGGGCGGCATAGGTTGTCTTCTGCAATACGTCGGCGGCGTGGGTCAAATTGGCGCGATTCTGACTGATGCGGCGGCCGGCGGAATCCTTTTGGGCCTTAGCCTGCGCTACCCGCGCCTGGGCTTGGGCCAGACCTGCTTGTGCCGTCTGCCAAGCCGCCTTCTGACTGTCGTATTCCGACTTGGCGATGAGGGCCTCCTTGTACAGACCCTGGGCACGGCTCCAGTCAAGCTGCGCGCGTTCCGCGTCGGACTTGGCGCGGTTCAAATCGGCCAGGGACGTGGCGAGGGCTGCCTCGGCCGCTAATGCGTCCGTTTGCGCTGCTTCCAGCGAAGCCCGGGTTGCGTTCACGTCGGCCGCGGACTGCACGTTTTCCAGTTGCGCCAGCAATTGCCCCTTCTTTACTCGGTCGCCTTCTTTGACATAGAGCTTGGTGATCTTGCCGAAGGCATTGGCGCCGATGTTCACGTAAGTCTTTGGTTTGATCTCGCCGGAGGCGCTCACCACCGAAACCAGGTCCTGGCGCTGCGCTTTGCCGGTCTGAACCGTAACCACATTCTTATGACTCTGGTAAACGGCAAAACCGGCGATCGCCAGCAGCAAGATGGCCACGCCGGCGCCGATTACGATTTTCTTCCAGGTGCTCATCGCTGCCTTATCACGCCTTCAAAACGGCCGCGAATCTGTCTGCTCCGACGACGCACCGGCTCAATCGAGCCAGATTCGGCTCAGCGATGCCATCACACTTCCGCTTCAAGGGTGACGGGTGCACGTCATCAGATACGGTATCGTGGATGCAAAAGTTCCAGCGTGCCGGGTACCAAGCGTGCGGCGGAGCCCCAGACCGGCGAAGGATTCCCGGGTAAGATAAATTATAGCGTGACGGCTGGGCAGAAAAAACCTGTGGCCGGCCGAGCCTCTATGCGAGATGGCGGCAGGTTCGCCAGCCGGTTAACAGGGCCGTACAATTTGTTTATGTGGCGTCACTTAGCCTTGCCTTGTGGAACTCAAAGACATAGAATGGTTCACCTAAGAAGTGTGTCCGTTAGGAGTGCCCCTTCTATGTTCTGGGTCAATTTGTACTATCGCCTTCCGGTTACTTTTCTGCTGGTGTCGCTTTTAGGGCTCGGGTCATCTGCTGTGGCGCAGCAAGGGAAGTCGGGTGACTCCGAAAAGGCCACGTCCGGATCCTCCCAGGGGCAGGGGAATCAGGAAGTCGATCCGCTTAAGCGTCCGATCAGCGCAAAACAGAAGAAAGAGAACGAGAAGAGATTTAAGCAAGAAATCACCGGGACCTACAAGAAGTGGCTGAACGAGGACGTCGCCTGGATCATCACCGATGAAGAGCGCAGCGCCTTCAAGCAGCTCTCCAACGACGAAGAGCGGGACAATTTCATCGAGGCCTTCTGGCAACGTCGCGATCCCACGCCGGATACGGTGGAGAACGAATTCAAGGAAGAACACTACCGGCGCATGGCATATGCCAACGAGCACTTCGCCGCCGGCATCCCGGGGTGGAAGACCGACCGGGGCCGCATTTACATCATGTATGGGCCGGCGGATGAGATCGAATCGCATCCCTCAGGCGGCAGCTACGAGCGCCCCATGGAAGAAGGTGGGGGCGAGACCTCCACGTTCCCGTTCGAGCAATGGCGGTATCGCTATCTCGAGGGCATCGGGCAAGAAGTCATCATCGAGTTCGTGGACGACTGCATGTGCGGCGCCTACGAGATGACGATGGACCGCTCGAAGAAAGACGCGCTACTGTACACGCCCAACGCCGGTCTGACGATGTACGAGCAGATGGGCATGGCCAGCAAGGCCTCCCGCTTTACTAACGGCGGTGTGGAGAGACTTGGCGCGGGTCCTTTCAACAGCGACCTGCAGAGCAAGCAGTTCGACCGCCTAGAGCAGTTTGCCAAGCTGAACAGACCACCGGCCGTTAAGTTCAAGGACCTGGAGGAAGTGGTCAGCCACAAGATCAGCGTCAACCTGATGCCATTTGATGTGCGCGCTGATTTCGTGAAGGTGACCAGCGATACGGTGCTGGTTCCCATCACCATCCAGGTGAAAAACCGCGACGTAACCTTCCAAAACAAGGACGGCGTGCAGCGCGGAACCGTGAACATCTTTGGCCGGGTCACGACTCTGACGGGAAGAATCGCGCAGACCTTTGAAGACACCGTGCAGATGGACATCCCCGCGGAACTCCTGCCCCGGGAGACGGAAAACTCTCATATCTATTGGAAGGCGCTGCCGCTGCGACCGGGGCGTTATCGCTTTGACATCGTGGTGAAAGATGTGAACGGCGATCGTGTGGGGACGTGGAGCAAGGGCGTGCAGGTGCCAGAATTTGCTGACGACCGGCTCTCGGCTTCTTCTCTGATTGTAGCGGACCAGATGGAACCGGTGGCGGCCAAGAACGTGGGTACAGGCAGTTTTGTGATCGGCACCACCAAGGTGCGGCCGCGCGTGCCGTCCTCAGACGGCAAGCCGGTCGCCTTCAAGCGGAACCAGAAGTTGAATTTCTGGATGCAGGTGTATAACCTCAGTGTGGACGATAAGACCCACAAACCCTCGGCTACGGTTCAGTACGATGTAATCAATGCGGCCACTAACAAAGCCGTGGTTCATACTGTAGAATCCACGGAGCAGATGGGCAATGTGGGCGACCAGGTGACGCTGGAAAAAACGCTCTCGGCCGCCAGCCTTGATCCAGGGATCTACCGCATCCAGATCAAGGTGAATGACAACATTTCCAAGCAGACGGTGGACCCCTCGGTGACCTTCGCCGTCGAGTAGCGCCGCAGGCTTGCTTTCCCGCGAGGTGGCAGAGTGATGCTTCGCAAGCTCGGATTCCTGGTGGTTGCGCTGGGCCTGGTGCTTCCGGCGTCTGCCGCCGAAAAGCCGGGTTCCATTTCTGGATACGTGCGCAGCGTCACTGGCGTCCCGCAAATGGGAGCCCTGGTAGAAGTCCTGGGCTCGGCGGTACGCACGCTGAAAGTGTTTAGTGACGAAAACGGCCTCTACTCCGCCAGCGGTTTGCTGCCCGGCGTTTACAGCATCAAAGTTTCAGCTCCTTCTTTTCTGCCTGCACTGCGTGAGCGCGTGGGGGTGCGTCCCGGCGGCAGCGTGATGGTGAATGTCACGTTGAACACGCTATTCGAGGCGCTCCAGATGGCGCCTTTGCGTGGCCCCGCCGATGAGGATGACTGGAAATGGGTGCTCCGTTCCGTCTCCAACCGGCCCATTCTGCGGGTGCTGGATGATGGTTCCGCGGTCCTGGCATCTTCCGAAAAGGATTATCACGATCTGAAGGGGACGCTCTCTTTCGTGGCAGGATCCCCGTCGGAGGGCTTTGGAAGCACGTCCGATGTGAGCACCGGTTTTTCGGTGGAGAAGTCGCTTTTTTCTTCGGGCACCGTCGCCCTGCGCGGCAATGTGGGCTACGGCGGTTCGCCAACAGCCGTCCTGCGGGCGTCCTACAGCCACAAGATGGACAACGGCTCAGAGCCGCAGGTGGCCTTCACCATGCGCCGCCTGGCCGCGCCTGACAGCAATCTCCACAATAGTGTCCTCCAGGCTCTCGCGCTGACTACCTCCGACGATTTCACGCTGGGCAACATTTTGGAGCTCAGGTTTGGCAGCGAACTACAGACCATCCAGTTCATGGGCCGGGTGACTGCCTTCCGCCCGTTCGGCTCCGCCAATCTGCATCTCTCGCCCAAGACCGTGCTGGAATACCGCTACGCTACCTCGCAGCCGGACAGCCGTATGGACAAGGGTTTCGAATCCGCTCCGGCCGATTTAAGCGAATCGGGCCCGCACGTCAGCCTGGCCGGTTTCTCGCCTGGGCTGGAGCGGGCGCATCATCATGAACTCGCGCTCTCTCGACGAGTGGGCCAGAACAACCTGCAGGTTGCGGTGTATTCCGATCGCGTGGCGAACCCTGCGCTTACCGGTGTCGGCGAACTCTCGGCGGACAGCGGGGAAGTGTTGCCCGACCTCTACTCGGGGACGTTCACCTATCAGGGGAACAATCTGAGTACGCGCGGTCTGCGCATGGTGCTGCAGCGCAAGCTGACGTCAGACCTCACGGCTACGCTGGATTACGGGTATGGCGGGGTTCTCGATTTGGGCAAGGCCAATGTGGATCTGCAAGATGCGCGCCAGTGGATCCGCACGCGAAACCGGCAGAGTATGGCGGCGAAGGTCAGTGGCACCATACCCTGCTCCAAGACGCGCTGGATCGCTTCCTACCGCTGGATCAACGGACCTGCTCTCACCCCGGTGGATATGTTCAACGCCTCGGCCGGACAGGCTGATCCTTATCTGAACATTTTCTTCCGCCAGCCGATCCCCGGCGCCGGCTTCCTCGGCCACATGGATGCCGTCGTTGATCTGCGTAATCTCCTGGCTCAGGGATATGTCCCAGTACTGGGACAGGATGGCCGCACGGTTTACCTGGTGCAGTCGGCGCGCGCCATCCGCGGCGGGGTTGCGTTTACCTTCTAGCGAGAGAAGTCTAGAAACCTATCGCAGAGTTCGCGGAGAAATTCCGCGGAGGCCGCGGAGAGCACTTCTCTCTGCGAACTTTGCAGGATTCCCGCGTCTTCGGAGATTCCGCCTTTATCAGGCACTGCGGCGTTGCCACCATTTCCTCTTGGCTTCCTGCTTTACAGGCTGCGGACGTTTGCTGAACACGGGCTGGTCAATCACGCCGAGAAATCCGCTCGCCTCATAAGAAATGGGCTCGGATGCAGCGGAGGTCGAAGCATCCTCGGCCTGCGGGGTCTTCGGCTCAAAGCGCGCCAGCAAAACCTTGCCCGGCGTGGTAGAGGGAAGCACCAGGAGGCTGGGTCTACCGTGATCGAGGGCTGTGTCCAGGGGCTGGCCCTGGCGGATCTCAGCCGCGCCGCGTTTGAACCGGCTAACGACGGCTTCCGCCGTCTCATCGTCAAAGGCAATCCAGCGAATCATAAGAGTAAACGTGGGCCGGCGAGCCTTGAGGGCGGCGCCTGCCCGACCAAGTTATTCTATCTCACTGGGGAGATGCGCCGAAACCCCTTGGTGTTGTGCGGGTTTGCTTGTTCTGGCCATGCGCAAGAGAATGTCGTTTTCCCCACGGGAACAGTTTTGGCGGGCCAGCATGCTTTCCTTTTCTTTTTCCGAATGAATCACTTAAAGGCCAAAACCGGCTGCCCAAGGGATATAATTTCCGGCACTAAAAGAAAACATGTTGCGGTCGCTACTGCCATGAGGCGGATCGTCGCATGGAGTGAAAAAGGAGAATGATCATGAGAGTGAGGATGATCCTCGCTTTTGTCGTGTTGGCGGCAACGTCGCTGGTTGCCCAGACCTTCCGCGGAACCGTGCTGGGAACGGTTACGGACCCTTCAGGCGCCGTGGTCTCCGGCGCTAAGGTAGCCGTGAAAAACGTGAATACCGGATTGGAGCGCACCACGGAGACGAGCACCGACGGCAGCTACAGTGTGCCCGAATTGCCCATCGGCACTTATACAGTGACGATTTCGCAGAGCGGCTTTCAGACGTCGGTGACCAGCGCTGTGGAGGTAGACGTGGCCACTGAGCGGCGCGTGGATGCGACGCTGAAGCCCGGCGAGGTGGCAACGAAAGTCGAAGTTTCCGGCGAGCTGCTGCCCCAGGTGGAGACCACCTCGGCTGAACTGGGTGGCACACTGACCACGGCGATGATTGAGAACTTGCCAGTTAACGGCCGCGATTATACGAAGCTGATTTTCCTGAATCCTGGTGTGGCCGGTTCTCCTGACCAGATTTCGGATTCTCCGGGTTCGTTCGGCGTATTTTCGATGAACGGCTCCCGCGGACGGGCCAACAATTTTCTGCTCGACGGCACCGACATGAACGACGGCTATCGCAACGACCCCGCCATCAATGAAGCGGGCGTGTTCGGCGATCCGGCGACGATTTTGCCCATCGATGCCGTGGCCGAGTTGCGCGTGTTGTCCAACTACGAAGCGGAGTACGGGCGTAACAGCGGCGCAGTCGTAAATATCGTGACCAAGAGCGGAACGAACAAATTGCACGGCTCGGTTCTGGAATATAACCGCACCAGTTCGATCGGCGGTGCCCGCAACTTCTTCAACACGGCGGGAGCGCAGGACCCGTTTCACAACAACCAGTTCGGCGGTTCGTTAGGCGGTCCGATCGTAAGAGACAACACCTTTTTTTACGTGGACTACGAAGGACAGCGCGAATCGGGAGCGCAAGCGGGACTCAGTTGCGTGCCAACAGGTTCTGCCCCCGACGGCTCGCTCAGTCCGAGCGATTCCAGCAACCTGGTCATCCAGGCCCTGCTGGCCCGGCACCCTTGGCCAGCCCCGAACACCGGTGGTGGCAGTTGCCCAAATCTTGCCACTTCTACCCTCTTCCGCAACCGTGTCGACAGCATGATTGCCAAGATCGACCACAACTTCAATGCCAGCAATCTGCTGACCGGCCGCTACTATTTTGGAGATAGCGACCAGAGTTTCCCATTTGCTCAGTTGGCTGGCGGACTTCTGCCCGGCTTCAACACAGTGACGCCCACGCGAGTGCAATTGGTGTCGCTCTCGTATGTAAAGGTGGTCAACGCTAATCAAGTGAATGAGGCGCGTCTGGGATGGAACCGGTTCGTCGAGAGCTTTTCCCCGGAAGACAGCCACTTCAATCCTTCGTCGATCGGGCTGAACACCGGGGTCACTTCGCCGTTCGACTTCGGTTTGCCGAAGATCTCGGTGGGTGGCGTTTCCGTGATCGGTGCGACCAACTCAGTTCCTCGCTCGCGTGTGGATTCCAACTGGCACTTCATTGACAACTATTCGTGGAAGTCGGGCCGCCATGACATCAAGTTCGGTTATGAATTCCGTCGGACGACCATTCAGCTTATCCAAGACAATACCTTCCGCGGGAAACTGAGCTTCGATGATGTGGCTTCATTCCTCGCGGGTGTGCCTAGTAGTAGTGGCAACAAGATTGCCATCGGCAACACACTCCGCCACTCGTTCGAAAATAACCACGGCTTCTATATTCAGGACAGCTTCCGAATGAATTCCCAGTTGACACTCAATTTCGGCGTCCGTTGGGACTACTTCGGTGTGGTGGGAGAGAAGAACAGCCTCTTCTACCGCTTGGATCCGACGGCTGCTACGGACGTATCTCCCACGAACCAGCTCTATGACAAGGATTACAACAACTTCGCCCCGCGCTTCGGGTTCGCCTATGACGTGACCGGCAAGGGACGGACAGTTATCCGCGGCGGCTGGGGATTGTTCTACGATGCCTTCTCGCAAGACATCTTCCTGGGGCATGTGCCATTCAATTGCGCTTTCTGTCCGGGACCGGCGTACACCGGCGTTGGGCCGGCTGCCATCGAGGCTGCTGGACTCAACCCCAGTCTTCCGGGTGGTGCTCTCGACCCGAACATGCCGGTCTACGCCGGTCCCTCCGGGCTGAGCGACTTCTTTGCGGCCGACCCGCGCATTCGGACGCCCTACACCCAGAACTTCAACCTCAACTTCCAACAGCAGGTAGGCAAGGCGGTCTTCCAGGTCGGCTATGTGGGCGCGAGGGGAACTAAGTTGTTCCGCTTCCGCGATATCAATCAACCCAGTCAGGCTGCGATCACTGCTTTCGACCTTGGCCAGTGTGCGGCTAACGGTCAGACTGCCCCAAATTGCTTCATCGCGGGATTCGATGGTCCGGATGGCGTGAACTTCAACGTGCCGCGAACTGCTTTCCCAGCTTTGTTCTACGTTAACCAGCAAGAGTCGGCGGCGAGCTCCACTTACCATGCCTTGCAGGCTAGTCTGCGCATCAGTGGATGGCATGGACTCTCGTCCCAGGTCAACTACGCGTGGTCGCATTCTATCGACAGCGCCAGCGATCTCGAGGATTTCATTCCCAACGCGGCGCAGCCTAATAACAGCCTTGCTCCGCAGCTGGAACGAGGCAACTCGAATTTCGACATCCGCAACCGCTTCACATGGAACTTCAACTACGAATTCCCCAAGCGGAAAGGCAGCCTCTCCAAACTGACCGATGGATGGGGGTTGGACGGCATCCTGAACTTGCAGGACGGTCAACCGTTCCAGTTCAACTATAACTTCGAAGGTGACTACTCGGGGTCGGGCGAGGGCTTCGATCGTCCAGATGTTGTCGGGCCCATCCGCTACGGTAGCGCGCCCTTTAACTTCATAGACCTGACCTCTTTCCAGGTTCCCTGCACGTTTGGCAACAGCACTGCGAACTCGGCATCGGGCGATAGCAATTGCGGTGCGGGCACGCGACACTTCGGCGACCTGGGGCGCAACAGCCTTCGTGGGCCCAGCTTCAAGGAATTCAACTTCTCGGTATTCAAGAACACGGCGATCACCGAGCGGGTGAACCTGCAAATCCGCGCCGAGTTCTTCAACCTATTCAATCATCCAAATTTTTCCAATCCGGAGTTGCCGAACTTCATCACCGATTCCGGTGTAGACAGCAGCGGCCGCGGTGCGGGCTCTCTGGGGCTGACCGCTACCGGCGATGTGGGGATCGGCAATCCGTTCCTGGGTGGTGGCGGGCCACGCGGCGTGCAGTTCGCGGCCAAGATCACGTTCTAGATCAAGAGCGAGAACACCCTTCCGGCTCCTCCTGCATGGGCGGGAGGAGTTTTTTTATCCGCGGGAACGGCAGTTAACCCCGCCAGACGGGCGGGGACGCCCGTCGCTCCATCCAGACACACGTGCACGGGTAGGGGCCCCTGCGACTGCGCTCAGGGCAGGTCCGCGCCACACGGCCTGAACCTCGGCGGTCACTTTTTCCCCTCGACGCTCGGTGCTAGGCTGGGCAGCAGAAACAACAATCCAAATTTGCGAGAGATTCTGATGCGCCCTAAACACAGCATCGCCCTGCTCGTTTGCCTCTCGTTCGTGCTGCCGTTGCATGCGAATCACGTCAAGGCGGCGGCGACGAAAACGCTGCCAGTGACCACCTCGTCAGCAAAGGCGCGAGATTTGTACGAGAAGGCAATGACGGATTACGAGAACCTGTATCTGGAGCGCGCCAACCTGGGATGGCGGGCCGCCGCCCAAGCCGATCCCACCTTCGCCCTGGCGCAGGCCTGGCTCGCCTTCAACAGCCGCGATCCTGCAGAAGCAAGCGTTGCCCGAGAAAAGGCCAAAACCCTGGTGTCGAAGGCGTCGCCCGGCGAGCGCCTCATGGTCCAGTGGATCACCAACGTGCAGGAAAACAACTTCATTGCCGGCATCGCCGCCATGAACGACATGCTGGCCATGTATCCCAAGGACAAGCGCCTCCCGTACCTTGTGGCCAACTGGCTGATGGCAGAGAACGGCTACGAGCAGGCGCAAAAGATGCTGGAGCGCGCGCTGGCGATTGACAAGAACTATCCGGCGGCGCTGAATGATTTGGCTTATTGCCACGCCCGAAACCGCGAGTTCGACAGGGCGTTCGCCACCATGGAGCGCTATGTCGTCCTTCTTCCCAAGGAGCCCAACCCGCAGGATTCCTACGCTGAGATCCTGCGCATGGCGGGCAACTTTGACGCGGCGCTGGACCATTACCGTGCAGCGCTGAAAATTGATCCGGACTTTGTTTCTTCCCAGCTTGGACTAGGAGACACATACGCGCTGAAGGGCGATCAGGCGCGGGCGCGAGTGGAGTACGACAAGGCCATCCAAGAGGCGAAGAACGAGGCCGACCGCCTGGATTATAGTGTGCAGAAGGCTATGACCTGGACGCGGGAGAACAACTTCGCGGAAGCTGACAAAGCCTTCGCCGCAGTCGCCGAAACCGCCCACACTGAGGGGCTCGAACTCGAAGAGGCCAAGGTCCATCGCATGATGAGCGTGTACCAGACCGATGATGCTTCTGCCCTGAAGCACCTGGAAGCGGCAGAAGACGCGTTGAGCCATCAGACGAGGATTGCCCAATCCGATCGCGAAGAGGAGCGAGCCAGGATTCTCCGCTGCCGGGCGGTTCGCGCCGCTCACGCAGGGAACCAGGAGCTCGCCGCCAAGGCCCTCCAGCAACTGGAAACCATGGCCAACAGCAGCCGCAGCACGGTCATCCAGAATTCGTATCACGGCGCTGCCGGAGCCCTGCTAATGGGCAATCACAAATTCGCTGAGGCCATTCCTCACCTGGAAGGAGATGGTGACGATCCTTACTCCCTGGAACTGCTGTCCCGGGCGTACGCGGAGACCGGCGCCATGGACAAGAGGCACGAAGTTGAAGTTAAACTGCGGAGTACGAATGTCCCCACCATGGAACAGGCCCTGGTCGTGCCCGCGGCTCGCTCCAAGCGACCGGGAAACCCGTAGCCATTGTTGGTTGGCGATTCTTGATGGTTGATTGAAGCCGGTCCGACAATTCAACAATCAACCTTCAAAAAATCAACGGTTTGAAAATCGCCACTCCTCCCTAGCGACGACTTCTGTGGTACTCTCGCTTCTTCCATGCCGGATGCCAAGCCCGAACGCCGTTCCCGACAGCGCCTCCCGGTGCGTGTGCCGGTCTCCATCCAGGCCCGGCAAGGGAGGGCGCAGGCCAGCGGCTATACCCGCGACTTGAGCACCAGTGGGGTCTTCCTCTACACCGATTCTCGAATTACCCAGGGAAGCGAGCTGGAGATGGTGCTGATCCTGCCCCCGGAACTTACCGCCGGCGAAAAGCGCTGGGTGTGCTGCCGGGCCTCAGTAGTGCGGGTCGAGGACAGCGAGGATGGCGGCGAGTTGGGCGTGGCGGCGCGCATCCGGAGTATGGAGATACTACCCGAAATCCTGGGCTAAACCACTCTAAGGAAAGCCACTTGCACCATTTTCGGGACAGCTCCAAGCAGTCCAAATGGTTCGTGGGCCGGATACGACGCGGGAAAAAATCGGAAGAACCCAGAAATTTCTAATGCGAATGCCTCAAATTTAGTGCATAATGCTGGCCCTTGAATTGCTCTGGTTCAAGAAATTAGAGGCGGCAAATTTTCAGGTGGGTCCGGCCATGTGGATGGAAAAGCTCTCCGGCGGCGTGCTGCGCGTACTCACACCTCTGGGGCCACGTTGCATCAAGCCCTCGTTCTGGCAGCGCATTTACTTGCTGTGGATCTTCCGCAACTTTCAAACCTTGCCCCTGCAGGTTCTCAGCCCCCGACAGCAGCGACTGATTGAGACTCTGTGTGTGCAGCAGCGATTCGCGTTTTTGTCGCCGAACGGATGGGAAGACACTCCAATCCTCGGGACGGTGGAACGGCGTCCCCCGGTCGAAGTGGAAGCCCCGCCGCAACGCCGTCCCAGCACCGGAGTTTCCGATGCAGTGACGCCCTTTGCGGCTGATCTCGGGCAAAGTTCCGAGATGTAGCAAAAGAAATCCCGTGCGTGACAGTTGGTGCGATGGTCACCGCGGGAAATGTGTGGCGCTGAATCCAGCCTGCGATTCTTCTCCCTGCCCAGCACCCAAGGAAAATGAATCCTATATACGGTCATGGCGCGCCATCGAGTTTTTCCGCAGCCGGTTAGGAGAATAGAATGTCCGGGTCCCAGTCAGGCAGGGAATTTGTGACCATAACCTTACGATGCTCGACGTCTCCACATTCTATCGAGCATTTCACCTCCTCAAGTCTCCAGCTATGCGCCGCTGCACGCGGACGTTTATTTGGTTTCTGCCTAACCGAGCGCGAAAGGGGAATATCATGGCCGAAGTGACCTATGTTGCCGAAGTGAAAATCGAACGCGGATCTGGCGCGATACGAACCGCCCAATTGCCGGCAGAATCGGCGCCTGTCTACTTTGGAGTTCACGGGGCAATCGCCAAGCATTACGGTTTGGACCCTACCAACATCAAGGAGCCTCGCGCCGCTACGCTCGACTACGTAATCGCGGCCGCAGCGGCCTGACTGCAAGGCACGTTTGCCACCGCGCTGGCAGCGCGGCAGATCAAAACAGGTCGCGGGGCTCTGACAAGTGAAGTGCGTGGCGAGGTGGAAACCGAGGATGGCGTACTCGTCATTCGCCGGATTTTCGTCCACCATCGGCTGGCCGGGTCAGAGAACGTCCGTAGTGTGGTCGAGGAGGTCCATAATGCTTATCCCATGAGGTGTCCCCTCTATCGCACACTGCATCGCTGCATCAATTTCAAGATTTCCTACGAGCTTGCGCCCGCCGAAGAAAGGGGGAGTCCGTCGGGCGAATAGGGAATTCAGCTTAGAACTGGTCTCATAAATCGACTTCCCGGATCACGCGGCGGACCCCCAGGGGCTAAAGCCCAGTGTTTATGGGCATGCGAACGGCACGCCTGAAGTCGTGCCCTCCCCGCAAAACTATTCAAGAGACCAGTTGTAGTGTGGCTCCATACAGAGCATCGGATGCCGCTGGGACCGGCCAGGGGAACCTTTAGCCTTGGCAGGACGCAAGACAGAGAGAACGAAGATGGCCACCGTAAGAGCAGTGTGCACGAATGCAGATTGCCACCACGACCTCTCCGGCTCTCCCCAGCCGCCGAACTTCTGCCCTGCCTGCGGCGCATCAGTTATCACACTCTGCCGCAATTGCAACAAGGTCCTAGCCGAAACGAAAGATCCGTGGGCGAACCTATGTGAGGAATGTGGCGAGCAGCTACGCTTCCACACCAACCAAACCTATTATGGAGTGATGTAGTTGAGGGACTGCTCGCTACGAGGGGCGGCGAGCGCCTGGCTCACAGCACCGTTGCAACGGGTTCAGCGGGAGATCCCTAGCGCATGCAACCGCCGATCCAAGGCACTCATGGCGTAATCAACCATTTCGTCCCGCAACCGCTCGGGACTCGACCCCGGCCAGGCAGACTCCACATGTGTGCCACCGTAGAAGTTCAAGTCGCCCCCCGGCGGACGCATAATCGTCGGTATCAAGGGGCGGAACTCCCGGATTGTGTCCTGGATCAGGGGGACATAACGGTGTGGATTCTCTGTGGCTAGGTCTCGCAGGTATCTCACCCCGAACAGCACATGCCGTGACTCATCGCGCGTGGCAGCGGTAAAGCCCTGATAGAAACCCCAAGTGCGGCCCCAGCGTCGGGCCCCCTCAAGCTGGTAACGCATCCCTGTCAGGAACAACGCGCCCTCCACAATGAGGTGATAGACCGTCACGAACCTTGCGGTGGCGTCGACATCATTGGGGTGCGAAGCCAACCACTGCGATTGCTCAGGCAGCCATTCGTAGAACAAGTAACGATAGGCGGGGTTTTCTTGTGCGGTTATGCCGATCTGGCTCACCAGTTGGTGCAGGTCTTGCGCGTCTGTGCCCACAACCTCGCGCCAGTAGCGGTCGAATAGCACAGTGTGGCGGACCTCATCGGCTAACTGGCTGGCCACGAATGCCTCCACATCCTTGCTGGGAGCAGCCCATACCAGTGGCGCCAACAGGCTGGCGACCCTCTCTTCTCCCGCGAAGAACATTCGCAGGCTCCAAGTCCTTCGCCTCTTGGTGTCAGGTGACAAGCGCTGCCACTCCTCCTGGTCCCGCGAAAAATCCAGCTCGTAAGGGGACCACGCTTGTTTCACTGCCATTTGGTACAGATCCAGATAACCCGGGAGTTTTCTTGCCCCCCGATCCACGACCGCGAGCACGTCGTCGATATAAAGGTCGCTCATGGAGCTAAGCTGCGCTGAGCCGATTTGCTGGTCAACGTCTTCGTCACTGATGTGGCGAACTTCCAACATGGCTACACCCCCGTTTGTGTTAAGTCGGATGAATTTATCACCGCAGGAATTGGGAGTCAACAGTCCCCCCGCCGGCTAGTATAATCAGGGCATCCGGTTCGAAGCGGGGCTTTGTTCTCGGATGGTTCGTAGCCTTAATATTTCGATTGAAAGGAGTTCCTGCCATGTTCGTTCGCGTTGTCGAAGTGAAGACGAAGCCAGGGAAAGCCAGAGAGGTTTGCAGCATGCTGCATGAGAAGGTGCTGTCTACGTTGAAGGCGCAGATAGGCTTTGTGGATGAAGTTGTCCTCGTGTCGGACGCAGAAGGTATCCTGGCTCAGAGCTTCTGGAGGACGAGAGAGGATGCCGAACGGTACAGCCACGAGGATTACGCCAAGGTCAGCGATTTGATTCAGCACCTGGTGTACAGCAAGCCCAAGGTGCACGCCTTCGACGTGGAGACCTCGACCTGCCACAAGATCACGAAGGGCAAGGCGGCCTGAGGAATCTCACGGCAATTCTGAGAGAACCGCCCAATTGGGGAATGCGCTGACGGCTTGCGGGCGATGGAAGATTCTACGCGTTTCCCTTTGGCGCTTGACTTCCGCAACCATAGGTGCTGGGGTACGCAATATCCGCGTGACCCGATCGCACAATCGCTTCACGATACCAGGCAAGACCTCAGGCAAGTTCCTTGATCACCGACTGCCACGTCCATATCCAGCCGTTCGAACTCCTGCTGAGTCCACCGGCCCTCGAGTTGATGAAAAAGCATCAGCCCGATTTTGATCGGGTAATGGAGTTTATGCGCTCGCCCAAAGCCTTTCTCAAATACATGGATAGGGTGGGGCTCGACCGTGCAGTGCTGATTAATGCGGCCGCGCCCGACGTCACCGGCTTCCCCGCCGGACTCAACGCCATGGCCGCAAACTACGCCAAGCAGGATCCCCAGCGGCTGATCTCATGTGGCAGCTTGCATCCGCGGCATTCCCTCAACGTTATGGCAGACATCGATGAGATAGTCCGGCTGGGGTTGCGACTGATCAAGATCCATCCCCCGCATCAACTCTTTTACCCCAATGACTACCTCAAGGGCATGAAGGAGCTGGAACTGTTGTATCGCGCAGCGCAGAGCAACGGCATCCCGGTTATGTTCCACACCGGCACGTCAATCTTTCCCGGCGCACGCAACAAGTACGGGGACCCGATTCACATAGACGATGTAGCGGTTGATTTTCCGGAATTGAAGATTGTGCTCGCACATGGAGGCCGGCCTCTGTGGATGGACACTGCCTTCTTCCTAGTGCGCCGCCATCCCAATGTTTACCTGGACATCAGCAGCATTCCGCCGGCTCAACTGCTCAAGTACTTCCCTCGCCTGCCGGAGATCGCGCACAAGACGCTTTACGGCAGCGACTGGCCCGGCCCAGGCGTGCACGGCATCAAGGAGGCGCTCGATTCTTTCCGGGCATTGCCGTTGCCGGCGGAGACAAAGTGTCGCATTCTCGGCCAGACCGCGCTTACCATCTGGCCTTGCTGAGGGAAAGAAATGAGCCGTGACGCAAGGCCCGGTTCTCCTCGCGCCCCACCCCCTGTTTTGCGGTTATCCTGCTCATGGCGGTCTCAGGAGGCCTGCTGGTCACGAATAAGGGTGACTGCGGTCACAGACGTGCTCCCCACCCTGTAAAGAGAATTTTGCTGCTTTTTCGGGAACCTTGACTTATACTTTTGCCCCCAGGAAACACCGGGCAGCACACGTCGCGGAAGCAGATTACCACGATCGGCATTTAGGAGGCCACACATGGCAGCACCTCAAGCCAAAGTCGTATCTTGGCCCGCCGTCCCTACACCTAAAACCGAAGAGGTGTACGCAGGGCTGAGCGACCAAGCCAAGGCGTATCCGCTCTTCCTGGAGTCGATCCTGCGCCAGGAACACAACTTCGAAAAACCGGAAGCGCTCCCCCGTATTCGTGTGCTGGATTGCAGCACCCGCATGATGATTGGCCACTGGTGCTCCTCGCAACTGTCCGAACTAGGTGCCGAGGTCATCCAGGTCGAGCCTCCGGGGGGCGATCCGCTTCGCAAGCTGACCCCCTTCGGGCGGCAAGAGTACATGTTCGAGGACAAGGAAACTGGAGAGAAAGTTGGCGGACAGTTCCTGCACGAGATGCGCAATAAATCCTCCATCACTCTGAATGTGGAGACGGAGGAGGGCCGGCGGATTCTCAAAGACCTGGTCACCCATGCTGACGTGCTCATCGAGAATGCACCGCCTGGTCAGTGGGACGAGTGGGGGATCGGCTATCGCCAGTTACGCGAGCTCAATCCGCGACTGATCTACTGCTGGGTGGGCCAGCGCGGACAGTGGGGACCGGCCAAGGACAAACCAGGAATGCTGGACCCAGTGGCCCAGGCGGCCTGTGGATTTGTCCACGGCACCGGCGATCCCAAGGAGTTTGGCGGGCAACCTACCCGCTCCGCTCTCTGGATGGCCGACCATGTGGGCGGGAGCTCAGCGGCTATGGGCATTCTGGCTGCCCTACTCTATCGCGAAAATGTTTCTGGCGAAGGCCAGTTTGTCGAAGCTACGTCAGCGGAGGCCATTATCCGCATCCTCGATTACAGCTGGGCGTGGTACTCGATGGATGGCAGCATCCGTCCGCGTTATGGCAACTGGGACCTGGCCATCAACATATATGCCGTGAACCCGTGCAAGGACGGCTACATGATGGTAGGAGGAGGCCATGACCGCCTCTGGTATCGCATCTGGCGCACGGTGGGCGACGAGCATCCCGCGGTGGAGGAAGATATCCTGGGCGATCCACGTCTCCGGGACGTTGCCGACCGTCTGGCCCACGACCAACAGGTGAAAACCTACACCATGCTGGGCGAGTGGCTCAAAGACAATGCTCGAAGCGATGCCGAGCGTAAGCTCTCCAAGCAGCAGGTGGCGTCGGGGGGCGTGCTCTACGTCGACGACGTGGCAGAATACCCGCACTTCAAGTATCGCGGACACGTGGCCGAACACGAGTCGCCGCACTATGGGAAGATTCTCTATGGCACCACTCCTTACCTGCAGGAAAAAACTCCTGGACGGCTGAAATGGCTGGGCCGTCCCACCGGCTACGACAACCAGGATGTATATCGCCGGCTGCTCGGCTTCACGCGCGACGATTTCGAGCGGCTGCACAAGGCACACGTCATTTGACGCAGGAGGAATGTGATGGCTACGCAACCCACTACCAAGGCACAGTCGTTTGAGCAGTATTGCCGAGGAGCCTTCGATCCCAAGAAGGAATTTGGGAAACCCGAGGTGCTGAAGGGATACCGCGTGCTGTCCTGCACGCAGTACATTTTGGGTCCCTCCTGCGCTTCTTATCTGGCCGAACTAGGAGCCGAAGTCATCAAGATCGAGGCGCCGCGGCGTGGCGAGGCCATGCGCCACACCACACCGTTTAACGAGCCTTTCCTGTATCCACTGTCCAAGTGGGTACCGGAACGCGGCACGGGCCTGGGTTTCCTGGGCGCGAACCCGAACGAGTACTTCATCTCGATCGACTTTCACCGCCCGGAAGGCCAGGCACTGGTCAAGAAACTGGCTGCCAAGTCGGACGTGTTCGTGGAGAACTACCGGCCCGGCACGTTCGATCGCTGGGGCATCGGATACCGTCAGTTGAAAGAGATAAATCCCCGGCTAATTTACTGCTGGCTGGGTGGGTTCGGGGGATGGGGCCCGGGACGGGTCCGCGCTTCCTACGACATTCTGGGACAGTCGCAGGGCGGCAACTTTGGCATGACGGGCAAGCAGGAGTTCCTGGGCGGCGCGCCGTCGAAGCACACCATTTGGCTCGCCGACTACTGGGGCGGCATGATGGGTGCGACTCAGATCTTGGCGTCGCTGTATTGGCGTGATCATGTCTCCGGCCAGGGAACGTTCATCGAATACTCGCAGGTGCACGGCGTCACGCGCCAACTGGAGTATGCCTTGCCTCTCTACGGCCGGCACGGCATCACCCGGGAGAGATGGGGCAACTGGGATACGCAGCTCTGCGTGCACGGAATCATCAAGTGCGGCAAATCCTCGTACCCGAAATCTGAAAACCCCCAAGAACAGGAAGAAGGTTACATCCTGATCAGCGCGTATGAGGACAAGGACTTCGCCCGCTTGTGCAAGGCGATTGGCGACACCACCCTGGCCACCAAGTACGCCAAGGCCGATGTCCGCATCAAGCCCGAGAGCCAGATGGCGATTTATCCGGCTCTGGAGAAATGGGCGGCCGACAAGACCAAGGAACAGGTAGCCGCCGTCATGGAGGCCAACAACATCCTCCACCAGCCGGTGTGGAACTCGAAAGAGGTCGCCAGCCATCCGCACTGGAATGAGCGCGGAGCGGTGCGCTGGCTCGATGACCCGACCTACGGTGAACTGTTGCATCAGGGTCCAGCGTACAAAATGTCGGCAACTCCGCCGCGTCTGAAGTGGGCGCTGAAGCCCGTAGGCGCCGACAATGAGCGCATCCTGGGCGAGTTGGCCGGGTTGACGCCTGAGGATATCAAGCGACTGGAAGACCAAGAGTGCATTTGAGGGAGATGAACTATGCTGCTCACATGCCCGAAGTGTAAGACCAAGAATTTCCTCGATCCGTATCCTTTCTGGAACTTTAAGGGCACGACCAAGTGCGCCGGGTGCAATGTGATCTGGCGCATTGAAACCGTGGGAGGAGCGTGTGTGGCCGGGCCCGAGGAAGGCAAAGGTACGCCTGACCTGTTGCCGGGCTTTGCCGAGAGGCAGGACTATTCGGCCGTCTCAGGTCCGGGGCTGACCCGCCCGGCGCCTCGCGCCCGCAAGAACTCTGTCTGTAAACCAATTCCAATGGAACGCAACGTGCGCGGCACGGTCATCAGTGGTCATCCGCTGAAGAAGGAAGACCTTGTAGGCAGCAAACCGAAATTCATCGTTGCTGGATCTCGTTGAAGGGGACTGGAGGCAGTAATGGCTAATTACAACACTGAATGCCTATGCGTCCGCTGCAAGCATTTGCGTGCGGCACTTGATCCCAATATTCAAAAGGCCTACCTCGGCAAGTGCGTCAAGCGGGAGTGGCCGTTCACCTTGTCGATCACGCTGCAAGGCTGGACGGAGTGCGAGGTCTTCGAAGACAGCGGCAAGACGTACGTGCCACCCCAGCCGGTGGCCGCCAAAGCCCCCGTCGCATCCAGTACGGCTGCCGCTGAGAAGCGAGTGGAGTTCTATTACAGCTCCACCCAGAAGCCCGGCGAGACCTTTCCATGCGACATCCGGCAGGCCCTGGAGCTGGTCAAGGAGCTACAAGCTGCGGGTGTGAATTGTAAAGCCATTGACGTAGCCGGGATCAAAGACCGCTTCCCGATCTATCACAAATCGGTTAGCGGCCCGGATGCGAGCGTGCGCCCGGTCTTCGGCTTCAAAGGCGCGCTGGTAGAGGACTTTGGCACCACGGTTCCGGCCCTGCTTATCTTCGAGGGCGACCGCTACCCCGTATTGGCTTTCCCGCGGACCGATGCGCAGCGCGGTACCATCCGCGTGGAGCAGGCTCTGCAGGACCTCGTCGCTGAGGCTGCCTCGCGCCCGGCAGTCAGGGCAGTGGGATAAAGGGAGAATTCCAAGATGGCCGACTATCTGCCTCCACGCGAGTTGTGGCCGAAGCGTCTCTACACTCTGCCGGAGTTTGCGACCTATGCCGAACGGTTCAACCCTACAGAAGAACTGCTCGGCAAAGCGGTCGCGGCCGGTCGAGGTGAGCGCACCGCGGTGCTCTTCGAAGACCAGCGTTTCACTTATAACCAACTCTTTGCTCAAGCCAACAAGTTCGCCAGCGCGCTGCGCGACCTGGGAGTGAACGAAGGCGAGCGCATCATTCTTCGCACCCCTAACATCCTACCGGCCCTGGTCGCCAACTTCGCGACCCTCAAGCTGGGAGCGGTGTGCACGCCTACGTCACCCCTGTTCTCGCGCACCGAGATCGCTCACGTCGCCAACGACTCGGAGGCGGTAGCGATCATCGTCAGTAGTGCGCTCCTGGGGGAGGTCGAGGCAGCGCGCGAGAACTTCCAGACCCTCAAGCACATTATCGTCGTCGGGGGCGATGCGGCCGAGGTGAAGGCCAAGGGATTCCTGGCTTACGGCGAGCTGTTGCAGTCCGGCAATGCAACCCTCGATCCCGTGCTCCGCAAGCGCGAAGACGTGGGTCTGCTCCTGTACACTTCGGGCACAACCGGACGGCCCAAGGGAACCGTCCACTTCGTGGAGGAACTGCTCATCGTACCGGATAGTTTCGGCAAGTACGGGTGGCGGGTCACGGAGAACGACGTTATCGGTGGGTCTGCCCCCTTGGCATTCGGAGCGGGCTACTCCAGCTATGCGACCATCCCCTTCCGGTTCGGCGCCGCGGCCTCACTCATCGCCAAATTCGAACCAGAAAAGATGTTCGACACTATTCAGAAACATCGCGTCTCGGTCTTGACTCTAGCCCCCACAGCCTACCGCAAGATGTTGCAAGTCCCGGAAGCAGAAAAGAAATATGACCTCAGCAGCTTGCGAGTCTGCACCGGCGGCGGCGAGAGCCTGACGGCCCCCACCTATCATGCGTGGAAGGAGAAATTCGGCCTGGAGATCTTCGAGGGGCTGGGCACGACTGAGATGATGTATGTATTCGCTTCCAACGTGGTCAGCCGCAAGGCCAAGGCGGGCTCCTTTGGCCAGGCCGTGCCGGGCTTTGAGCTGAAGGTTATCGACGAGGAAGGGAAGGAAGCCAAGACTGGCAACATCGGCCACTTTGTGGCTCTCGGACCAACTGGCACGATCTACTGGCGCGATCCCGACAAACAGCGCCATGCCATCACCCCCGAGGGCTGGAATCGAGCCGGTGACTACGTGTCGGTAGACGAGGATGGCTATTTCTGGTTTGTATCGCGGGAGGACGACATCATCAAGAGTTCGGGTTATCGCATCGGACCGGAGGAAATTGAGGTCACCCTAGCCGCTCACCCTGCGGTGGCTGATGTTGGGGTCATCGGCGTGCCCGACGAGGTGCGTGGGCAAATCGCCAAAGCCTTCGTGGTGCTGAAGCCTGGGCAGTCCCTCAGCCCCGAAGAGCTGATCGCTTTCTGCAGGGATAAGATTGCGACCTACAAGCTGCCCCGGGAAGTCGTGATGGTGAACGAACTCCCGCGTACGCCCACGGGAAAGCTGCTCCGCCGCGTGCTGAAGCAGAAAGAACCCGCGACTCAGCAGCCGGCAGTGAGGACTGGAACAGGCTGAGGATCCTGGAAGCGCCTTCTGGGGCTTGGGTACGCCGCTACCATCATGGAAGTTACCTAAAGCCTTCTGCTGAAAAAGACCTGCTGGCCGCTGCTGCTTCAGTGGTCTGCGTGCCCGCCATCGTTAGTTCTTACGTTCTTAGCAAATTTCTTTACTCCACCGCCCGAAACTCGCTATAAGACTGTAGTCGTCTCGTATCTCTTGGAGATGTCGATGAATAGCATCCCTACTCACCAATGGCTCTGCGAAAGCATTGTGGACCAGAGCTCGATCGCCATCATTTTTGGCGATCGGGAGGGCGTCGTACGACTGTGGAATGCTGGCGCGGAAGCCATGTTTGGTTGGAGCGCTGCCGAAGTGCTCGGCAAGTCCATGGAAATGATCATCCCTGAGAAACACCGGGCACGTCACTGGCAGGGCTACTTCCATGTGATGGAAACCGGGCTCACCAAATACGGCCACAGCGTGCTTGCCGTTCCCGCGCTCACCAAGGACGGCCGGCGAATCTCTATCGAGTTCAACGTCACGCTGCTCAAGGATGCCGACGGAGCAGTCCTGGGCGCAGCCGCCAGCGTTCAGGACGTGACGGCGCGCTGGGAGCGGGACCGGGCTCTCCGCGCGCGCCTGGCTGAACTTGAAGCCAAATTGAAGGAAGCCGGTATGCTGTCCGAGGAAAAGTCCTAGGCCATCATGGGGGCTTGTCGAATGGCGGCACTTCTCAGGTTACTTTTGCACGCCACGCTTCTGCTGTGGGCTGCTTGCTCGCTGGCCCAGGCGCCGCCTTCGCGCCTCTCGACGGGTGGGGCTTGTTCCTCCGAACTGGTAACCTTGCGCACCACCGATGGCGTGCGCCTGCAGGGCATGGTTTTCCGCGCCTCGAAGCCGCGTGCGAGCGGCCTGCTGTTGGTCCATGGCTACGCTGGCAACTTCTATGAGGCCTACTTCCCCAAACTCGCAGATGCTGCGGCCCACGCTGGCTACGACACACTCGCATTGAACATGCGCGACCACGACGGCGGTCCCAAGGAGCATTCTTTTACTGATAATCAGGCCGATATTGCGGCCGGCGCTGCCTACTTGCATGAGCTTGGCCACAAGCGCATCGTTTTGCTCGGACAAAGCATGGGCACAAACCGCGTGCTGTACTACCAGGCCGCCAGCGGCGACCCGGACATCGCAGCGACAGTGCTGGTGAGTGGTCCTGGTGATCTTTTTGAGTGGAATGTATGGCAATTTGGCAGGGAGAAAGCCCAGGCCACTGTGGACGAAGCATTGAAGCTGCAGCGAGCCGGCCGCGAGCAAGAGTTGATGCTCATCGACCTCGGCCCCATAGGGAAGGCACTCTACACCGCTCGCTATCTTCTCAGCTTACGCGGTCCGGATCGGCGCTCCGACCCCTACCAGAACCTTGCGAAGGTCAAGGATCCAGTCCTCATCGTTCAAGGCACGGCCGACAAACTCATCCAAAAGGACGTCAGCAAGCGGTTGCAGATGGCTGTGCCCGCCGGTTCCACGAGCGCACTTGTGAGCATTGAGGGCGCGGGCCACGGTTTTGAGAATTACGACTCGGTATTGAGCGACAAGGTGTTGGGCTGGTTGAACACCGTCGCTCCTTAGACCAATGTCTGACGTTCGATTTCTGATCTTGATGTTGCTGCAGTTCGGTACAATCGTGCACTCCGGAACTCATAGGGCATCTGGGTTTAGGTGGATCGTGGCAGGGCAGAACTGGGAAACGTTATATGAACCTTGAACGTATCACCACATTGGCTGCCACAGACGGTCATAACATCCCTGCATATCTTTTTACGCCGGACTCTGCGCATGGCGGCGCCGCGCTGATCCCACCCTATGGCAGTACGAAGGAGCATATGCTGGGTATCGCGGCGACGCTTGGAGACGTCGGCATTGCCGCACTCTCGATCGACCTCTGTGGGCATGGCGAAAATCGCACCGCCATTGGTCCGGTGATGCGCGACGAGGTTGAGTCCGCGGTTCGATACATGCGCCGCTTCGGCCGTGCTGCGGCTGTAGGCATCAGCTTGGGCGGCCGGCTGGCGCTGATGTCTTCGGCGGATTGTATGGTGGCGATATCGCCTGCCGTGGTTGCGGAAATCTCACCACAAGGTAAGTGGATGTTCGAGAATTTTCCCAGCCCCGCCGTGCGCGAGCCATATTCGGGTATGTAATTGAATTGCTCGATGTCCTCGGTCCCGTCCCTTCCCACGATCGTCCTTGTTTACTGCTCTACGCC
>WNFB01000450.1_pt1 | contig 33067 bp, 36 predicted proteins | sample 5400501 | NCBI WGS metagenome assembly WNFB01 (sample SAMN13153341, study PRJNA577476) | soil metagenome | isolation source: 200 cm saprolite under Douglas fir tree site 2 hole 1 | place: USA:California | collected 2015-04-18
TGCGAGCGGGTCGGGCTCGACTCGGTCTGGACCTCGGAGCACCATTTCGTCGACGACGGCTACATGCCCTCGCTGGCAGTCACCTCGGCGGCGATCGCCGCGGTGACCGACCGCATCGAGATCGGCACCGGCGTCATGCTCGCACCGCTGCACCATCCCCTGCGCCTCGCCGAGGATGCCGCCACGGTGGACTGCATCGCCGGGGGCCGGTTCGTCCTCGGGCTGGGCGCGGGCTGGCGGGCAGAGGAGTTCGAGCGCCTGGCGATCCCACGGGACGCAGTCGGCCGGCGCCTCGGGGAGACCGTCCGGGTCCTGCGCGCGGCGTGGGGCCCGGAGCCGTTCGAGTTCCACGGGAAGGTGTTCGACATCGACCGGACCAACGTCACGCCGAAGCCACCGCGGCCGATCCCCGTCTTCATCGGCGGCAGCGCCGAGGGGGCGCTCCGGCGGGCGGGCCGCCTCGGCGACGGCTTCCTCGCCAGCACGACCCCGCTCGAGGCGTTGCCCCGCCAGGTCGCCACCGTGAGGGAGGGCCTGGTTGCCGCCGGCCGCGACCCGTCGGGATTCCGCTTCTGGATCCACGAGCCGGTCTGGGTGACCAACGACCCGGAGAAGGACATCGACGAGGCGCTCCGCCAGTACTGGTTCGTCCGGTGGAAGTACCTGGACATGGCGGGCGCCGTTGGGAGGCCATCCGACCCGCCGCCCCAGCCGCCGCCCCTGGACGACGCCACGGCTGCGACGCTTCGCGGCCAGCTCGTCTACGGGACGCCGGAGCAGGTGGCGGAGCGCATCTCCGCCTTCGGGGCCGTGCTGGGGGAGGGTGCGCAATTCATCGCCCGCGCGTACTACCCGGGACTGCCGTCGGAGCGGGCCGCCGAGTTGGTCGAATTGCTGGGCGAGGTCAGGCGCCTGCTGTAGGGACCGTCAGCCGCGAACGAGCGGCTTGTAGCGGAGCCGGTGGGGCTGGTCGGCATCGGCCCCGAGGCGGCGGTGGCGGTCCGCCTCGTAGTCCGAGAAGTTGCCCTCGAACCACCGCACCGCCGACTCGCCCTCGAAGGCGAGGACATGGGTGGCGATCCGGTCGAGGAACCAACGGTCGTGGCTGATGACCACGGCGCAGCCGGGGAAGGCGAGCAACCCCTCCTCGAGGGCGCGCAGGGTGTCGACGTCGAGGTCGTTCGTGGGCTCGTCGAGCAGGAGCACGTTGCCGCCGGCGAGCAGGACCTTGGCCAGCTGGAGGCGGTTGCGCTCGCCCCCGGAGAGCACGCCCGCCTTCTTCTGCTGGTCCGACCCCTTGAAGCCGAACGAACCGACGTAGGCCCGTCCGTGCATCTCCCGGCCCCCCACGATGAGCGTGTCGAGACCACCGGTGATCTCCTGGTACGCCGTCTTCTCCGGGTCGATGGTCTCCCGGCTCTGGTCGACGTAGGCGAACGACACCGTCGGCCCCACCCGGAGCGAGCCGGCGTCGGGCGTCTCCTGGCCCATGATCATGCGGAACAACGTCGTCTTCCCTGCGCCGTTGGGGCCGATGACCCCGACGATGCCGCCCCTCGGCAGCGAGAACGAGAGGTCGTCGATGAGGAGCCGGTCGCCGTACCCCTTGGTCAGGTGCTCGACCTCGACGACCAGCTCGCCGAGGCGGGGGCCGGGCGGGATCGTGATCTCGAGGCGCTCCGCGCGGTCGGGGGCGGCCTCGGCCTCGGCGAGCAACTGCTCGTAGCTGTTGAGCCGGGCCTTGCCCTTCGCCTGGCGGGCCCGGGGCGACAGCCGGATCCACTCCAGCTCCCGCTCCAGGGTCTGGCGCCGCCGGGCGTCGGTCTTCTCCTCCTGGGCCAGGCGCTGCTGCTTCTGCTCCAGCCAGGACGAGTAGTTGCCCTCCCACGGGATGCCTGCGCCGCGGTCGAGCTCGAGGATCCATCCGGCGACGTTGTCGAGGAAGTACCGGTCGTGGGTCACGGCGACGACCGTGCCCCCGTACTCCTGCAGGGTCCGCTCCAGCCACGCCACCGATTCGGCGTCGAGGTGGTTGGTCGGCTCGTCGAGGAGCAGCAGGTCCGGCTTCTGGAGGAGAAGCCGGCACAGCGCAACCCGCCGGCGCTCACCTCCCGAGAGCGTCGCCACCGGGGCGTCGCCCGGGGGCAGGTTGAGCGCGTCCATGGCGACCTCGAGCGTCCGGTCCAGGCCCCAGGCGCCGGCGGCCTCGATGCGGTCCTGCAGGTCGGCCTGCTCGGCGAGGAGCTTGTCGAAATCGGCCTCGGGGTCGCCCATGGCGTCGCACACCTTGTTGTACCGGTCCAGAAGGGCGGCGGCCTCGCCGACCCCTTCCGCGACGTTGCCCATCACGTCCTTGGTGGGGTCGAGGTGCGGTTCCTGGGGGAGGAAGCCCACCGAGTAGCCGGGTGTGAGGCGGGCCTCGCCCGTGTAGCCGTCGTCTTCGCCGGCCATGATCCGCAGCAGCGAGGATTTCCCCGAGCCGTTCGATCCCAGCACGCCGATCTTGGCGTCGGGGAACATCGAGATGTTGATGTTCCGCAGGACCTCCTTGTCGGGTGGGTGCACCCGGCGAAGGTCGCGCATCGTGAAGATGAACTGTGAGGGCATGGACGCCACGGTAGCAGCAAGCGCCACGCGATTGGCCTGAGCCCCGGGTCCGCTCCGGCCGGGCGGCTCAGGCCGGGTCGGCTCCCGGTTTCGGCGCCGCGTCGGAGGATGGCCACCAGCCTGCGGCCTGACCGGCCATGACGGCGGCTCCCCGGGCGACCGCCTGGCTCGTCCTCGGGCGCAGGACGGGCAGCCCCACGAGCTCCGTCTTGGCCCGCGTCCACGGGCGGCTCCCCGATCCCCCCCCGATGACGAGGAGACGCTCAGCGGCCACGAACGTGCGGACCCGTCGGGCGGCCTCGGCGGTGCGCTCCGCCAGCGCCCCCAGCAAGCCGAGCCAGATGTCGCCGGGCGCCGCGTCGGGGAATACCGCGGGGGTGCCCGCCTGCAGGCTCGTCGCGAGCTCCGTCGCGTCGACGGGCGTCGCTTGCTCGGCCATCGCGTCCAGCTCGGCGAAGCCGTAGCCGAACCGCCCGGCGGCCGCCTCCAGCACGACGCCCGCCCGGGCCGCACCGGCGAGGATCACCCAGCCCCGCCCGCCAGGAGCGACGGACACCGGGGTGCGCAGGTCCAGCGCGGTCCGCAGGTCCGGGGCCGTGGTCGTGGTGCCGAGCACCGTCTCCGCAGTGCCGACCGAGTTGACCAGGTCGCCGGGCCCGGCGCCGGCGCCCACCGCGCCGGCGAGGTGGTCGTGACCGGCCAGGGTCACGGGGATGCCGGCGGGCAGCCCCCACCGCGCGGCGGTTGGAGCGTCGATGTGACCCATCGCCGAGCCCGCAGGTAGCACCGGCCCGAAGACCTCCACGGAGAACCCGGCTGCTGCCGCCACCTCCTCGAGCCACGTCATCTCGACGACGTCCCAGCAGCCGGTCCGCGAGGCGAAGGAGTGCTCGGTGACCTCCGCCCCCGTGAGGCTGCGCAGCACCAGCTCCGGCACGCCGAGCCAGCGTTGCAGGGCATTGGTGCCGTTGGCGACGAGCCATCCGAGCTTCGCCACCGTGGAAACGGACCGGGGCCGCTGCCCGGTCCTGAGCCCCAGGGCGTCGCCGAACTGTTCGACCAGTCGCTCCGCGACGTCCGTGCCCCGCGGGTCGTGCCAGGCGATGACCGGCGCGACCGGGGCTCCCGAGCGGTCCAGCGGGGCACCGCACTCCGCCATGCCGGCGAGCCCGACCGCGGCCACGCGCTCCCGGTCGGCGCCGAGGCTGGCCACGAGGTGCTCGGTCGCCTGGAGCAGCCGCTCGACCGGCATCTCGATGCGGCTGCCCTCCGAGGCGAACGGCGTCGGCCCCGCGGCGACGGCGACCTCCGTGCCTGCGACGTCCAGCAGCAGGGCCTTGGTCCGGGTGGTGCCGAGGTCGAGCCCCAGCACCAGGTCGGCGTCCACTGGCCACATTCTGCCGCCACCCAGCGGGGGGCCGGGCTACGCTGCGCCCCGTGACCGAACTCGAAGGGACGTTGGCCGGGCTGGGAGTCGGGTGTCGGCTTCGCCGCGGTGCGCCGGATGCTGTGCCGCCTCGCGGTGGCCGGTGGGGACGATATCGGCGAGCTGGTCGAGGCCACGGGGATGCCCCACCGGCGGGTGCTGGAGGTGCTCCGTCGCCTCGGCTTCACTCCGTCGGACGACCGGACCGGGGTGGGGGCGGGACTCGGCGAGCTGCGGCGGCTCCTGCGGTGTGACGAGCGAGCGGCGCCGGACCGCCGTGGCCGCCGTAGAGGCGAAGGCCGGGGAGGCACGCATCTACTCCCGGGGCACGGCCAGCCGGGAGAGCGCGGCACCACCGTTGGCACCCGCCCTGCTCGCCGCCGTCGGGCGAGCGGACTGGTTCGACGTCAAGGAGCTGATCGATGCCGCGACCCAGCAACCGCCGCCCTCCCGGTCGGGGCCGCCGCGGTCCTGGCCTGCAACGATCGCCGTCAGCCTCCACCGCTTCTACGGCTCATCCGTGACGCGGGTCCTGATGGCCGCGCCACCGAGGTCGCGCCTGCTCATCGTCGGGGACGCCCGGGCGATGACCGTGGCGCACCAGGACCCGGCGGGGGGCCTCGTCGCCGCGCGGTTCGCCACCGAGGCCCTGGTCGAGCCGAGGCCCCTCGGGGTCCTCATGGCCACGCCCGTGCCCTCCGACGAGCTCGGGGACGCGGCCTGGGTGCTGCGCTACCTGCAGGAGCACCTTGCCGCGGTCCTCAGAAACGCCTGGAGGGAGGGGCTCTGCGCCCTGGCGGCGCGCCGTGGTGGATCGTGCACGAAGAACCAGGCCCGGGCCTGCCTCGACGCCACGCCGATGCGAGCGCCGGAGCTCGATGCCTACCTGCTCGACCTCCCGGCCCACCGCCTCGGCGTGCTGGTGTCGGCGGTCGAGGAATCCGTCGATGCCTTGAAGGAGGCCCTGCCGCTGCGGGCGTCGGCGGGGTTCGAAGGTTAGTCCAAAATCGCGCGTATACGCGCGAAAAACGACTAACCATCCTAAGGGCCCCCGGGCGCAATAATCGGGCATGCTCCGTTGCGGCAACTGTGGGGCCGAGGCGTCGGACTGGGCAGGGCGCTGTCCTCGCTGCCGTGCGAGCCTCGACGGGGCGGTCGTTGTCGAGGGACCGGCCCCGACCCCGGAGACTCCTGCTGGCCAAGGGTGGTCGGGATTGTCCACACAGGAAGGGGAGTCTTTCGACCACGCCACGGAGCCGGGCCGCTGGGGGGATCCGAAGAAGCTTGTTGCGGCGGGCCTGGTGCTGGTCGTGGCCCTCGGAGCCCTGGTGACCGCACTGGCCCTGCTCGGCCGCAACGCGAACCGCCACGCCGCACATCCGGCGGCGGCAGCGGTCTCGCCGGCTCCGTCGGCCACGTACGCCGCGGGGCTCGGCAGCTACACGCTGGTGTATGCCGACGACCCCCTGCGCGTCGTACCCCTCGACGGCAGACCGAAGCACACGGTACGGCTGTTGCCTGCCGGTGCTCCCGGCCCGGCGATGGCGGTCGGCGACAGCCTCGCCGTCCCGGTGTCCGGGACCGTCTATTCCATCGCCTCCCCCTTCTCGGACGCGGTGACGGTGGTGGGATCCGGCGATGCGCTCTTCCCCTCCGTCTACCCCGGGGTCTTCGGCGTGTTCCAGCGTGGCAACCTCGACACCGGTGGCTCCGGCAGGGTCGTGCTCGAGCGGGTCGGCGGCGAACTGGCACCGGCCCTCACGCTCCCACCCGGGTACCGGCCGGAGGCGCATCTGGGGGCCGAATTCCTGCTTTCCGGTCCCGAGAACGGCGCCCAGCGCATGCTCCGCCTCTGGCAGCCGGGCCCCTCGCCGGCGGGGACGTTCGTCGGGACCCTCGGTCGTTTGCATGCCGTCGTGGGGATCAGCGACACGACGGTCGCCTGGATCGCCACAGACCCGTGCTCTGATGTCGAGTGCCCGTTGCATATGACCGACACGTCGACCGGAGCCGACCGCGTCGTGCTACCTCCGCCCGGCCACCACGGCTTCGAGCCTGGGGGTGCCTTCTCTCCGGGCGGGCAGCGCATCGCCGCCTTTGTCGCCGGCGCGTTCGACAACCATCCCGTGGCTCAACTCGCCATGGTGGACGTGGGGGCGGCAACATCGAGGGTCGTAGCCGGGAGCGACGTCGAGGTGGGAGAGCCCCGGGGCTTCGCCACGTGGACCCCCGACGGCGTGTACGCGCTGTTCTGTGGGGGCTCGGGCAACCTCCGGGCCTGGGCCCTGCGGGACGGGACCGTGGTGGGCACGGGCGCGCCAGGCTCCTCCAACATCGTTGCCTTCTGACTGCTCGACGCGGCGGGCCTCCGCTCGGGCCCTCAGCCCTCCGCCGGAGGGGTAGCCAGGGTGATGGTGGCGGTGCGCTCCTCTGTCCCGCGCAGCAGGTCGACCTCCAGCGTAGCACCGGCCCCGAGGCCCTCCATCGACTTGTACAGGTCCTCGACGCTCGCCACATCTGCGCCGGCAACCTTGACGATGTAGTCGCCCTGCTCCAGGCCCGCCGCTGCGGCCGGGCTTCCTTCCTCGACCACCCGCACCAGCAGGCCGTCGCGGTCGGGGAGGCCGACGGCCCGGCGGAGGCGCCGGGCCATCCGGCCCGGGATGATGCCGAGGCCGAGGTGCGGCCGGAACGGGGACTGGCCCTTGCCGAGGGCCTCGACGCGCCCGGCGAGCTGGGCGTCGGCGGGCAGGGCAAGGTAGAAGCCCTCACCGGCCCGGTTGGTGTTGAGGGCGACGAATCGCCCTGCGGCGTCGACCACGGGTCCCCCGGACGAGCCGTGGGCCATCGGAGCGGTGTGCTCGATGCTGCCGGCGATGGGCCGCCCGCGGGGGCCACGGAAGCCGCGCCCCACCGACGAGACCTGACCGAACGTCACCCGCAGGCCCCGGCCCCCGCGGTTGGAGAGGGCGAAGACCGCCGTCCCGATGCCCGGCAGGTCCGTGCCCGGCGACCACTCGATGGCGGGGGCCCCGGTGGTGTCAACTGTCACGACGGCGAGGTCCCCGTCGAGGTCCACGCCCGCTACCTCCCCGGCTGCGCTACGCCCGTCGGCGAACACGACAGTGACCTCCCCGGCCCGCACGTTGTGGGCGTTGGTGAGCACCTTGCCGTCGCCGACGACGACGCCCGACCCCTGCCCCCAGCCCCCGCCGATGCCCACGACCGACGGGCCGGCCTTGGCGGCGACCGTTGCGACTGCTTCCTGCAGCTCCTCAATAGCGCCCATCCCATGCCTCCTCACTAGTAACTTGCAATTCACAAGTTACCACGAAGCGGCGACGCGGGCGATGCCGATTACGATGGCCCCATGAGCGAAGCGCCCGTGACGCCTCTGGCCGCGGCGGTGGCCCGGGTGGGCGATCGGTGGACGATGCTGCTCGTCGAGGCGCTGCTCGAAGGTCCCCGGCGGTTCAACGACCTGATCGAGGCCCTCCCCGGCATCGCCCCCAACATCCTGTCGCAGCGCATCAAGCACCTGGAGCGGGAGTTCCTGATCGTTGCGGAGCCCTACTCGGAGCGGCCCCCGCGCTTCGCCTACCGCTTGAGCGAGGAGGGCCAGGACCTTGCCGGTGCCCTCCGGCTGCTCGGCGACTGGGGGGCACGGCACTCGGGGGCCGAGCCGCCACGCCACGAGGTGTGCGGCACGGCGATGGAGCCCCGCTGGTACTGCCCGACGTGCGCCGTCGTCATCGACGACGCCGAACCCGAACTCCGCTTCATCTGAGGAGCCACCTGAGCATGAGCATGAGAAGGAGGGCGTGAGGCCGTGGACATCGAGGAGTTCTACGACGGCGACCCCCGCCGGCGCGGCGGGGAGGACCGTCAGTTCGGACTCAACTGGAGCGACGCCGCCGACGAGCACAGCTTGTGGGACCTGTACTGGAACGAGGGGACCGGCGAGCTGTACCTGATGCGCAAGCCCGTGGTCGATCCGCTGGTCGGTTGGGTCGGCTATGCCCTCCGCGACGACGCCCGCGAGCTGGAGTGGATCGAGCACCGTATCGTCGGCGTAGCGGAGAACCTGATCCATCCCCGGCACATCCAGGCGAAGACGGGCCAAGCCTCGGAGCGGCACCCGAAGGAGGCCCTGACCGAGGACCTCCAGGTGGAGATCCTGGGGGTCGTGCCCGACGCCGCGACCGTCGAGAGCGTGCTCGCCGGGTGGCAGGAAGCGATGGGCCAGCCCGACAGCCTGTCGTGGCTGCGCTCACGCCTCAGCGAGCAGGGGGTGTCAGTGTGAAGCGCAACTCCTCAACCGGGGCGGCGGCCAAGGCCGAGCGGTACGCCTGGTCGCTGTCGAAGGTCGTGGCCGGGAGGAGGCGGGCCTCGACGGCGACGTCCAGCGCCTCGTTCCCGGTGGATCCTTCGGGCCCGGTGTGCTTGGCGGGCCCGAAGGGGTAAGGGTCGAGGACCACGCGTCCGTCGACCACGTCGATCGCGGTGGGCCGGGCCGGTTCCTCTGACCGTTCATGGATCGGCGGCAACGTCGTGCCCGCCAACTCCTCGAGGGGCCGCATGCACAGCAGGAGCGACAGGAAGTCGAACCCCCGCAGCAGCAGGTAATCGGCTTCGGCCCCCGACGGCTCACCCAGTTCCCGGCGGGTGCGCACCTCCCAGGCAACCTGTCCGGCGAGGAATGCCTCGGCGACACGCCGGGGCGCGCCCTCCAGCGATCCGAGACCCTCCGCCAGCAACCGGCTGAAGTGCATCGAGGTGAGCAGCCCGGCGTAGGGGTCGGCACCGGCCACAAGGTCGATCCCACGGCGGTAGATCGCCACCCGCTCGTCCATCGGCACGGTGAGGAAGTCGTGGGGCCTTCCCCGCTCGTCGATGGTCGGTGCCGCCTCCCAGGTGAGCCATCCGTCGTCGTGGTGGTGGGCCGCGGCCAGCAGGGAGGGATTCGGCTTTTGGTGCCCGGCCCGGGCGAACAACCCCGCCAACCGGGCGTGGTCGGGCTGGGCCACCACCAGGATCACCTGGGCGCTCCGCCGGATGATCATCGTGCGTGGGAATATATGACCCGGGGCCCAACGGCGTCCCGACCGGCGCCCTGGCCTGCGCTACCGTGGAGGTGGAGATGCCCTCGTTCCAGCAGATGGTGGAAGCGGCCCGACCGAACGTCCGGGAGATCTCGGCCGCGGCAGCGAAGGACATGGTCGACGCGGAGCCCGACGCCCTGATCCTCGACGTCCGGGAGGATCACGAATGGGCCAGCGGCCACATCCCCGGCGCCGTCCACGTGCCCCTCGGGCAGCTCGACTTCCAGGCGGACCCCGCGGGCCCACGCCCGAACACCGAGCTGACGGAACGGACGGACAAGCTCATCGTCGCCCAGTGCCACACCGGCCAGCGGTCGATCCTCGCCGCCGACCTGCTGCAGAAGCTCGGCTACCACAACGTCGTGTCGATGAAGGGTGGCATTGCGGGCTGGGCGCGCCTGGGCCTGCCGATCGACTGAGCCTGGGTGCTCCCAGACATTCTTTGAGTATAAAAGGTTGTAGAGCAGCGCTTTATACTCAAGGTTTCCAGTTGTCGTCCGCTCCTGCGGAGCGTTCGATAACCCCCGAATAGGAGCCAGGGGGGATCCGCAGCTCATCCGGCTCCGCTTCGCTCCGCCGGGCTGCTACTCCGCCCTGGACCCCCCTGGCTTTTCCTCTCGTGGCCCGCTCCTTCGGAGCGTCCCACGAGCCAGGGGGGATCCGCAGCTCATCCGGCTCCGCTTCGCTCCGCCGGGCTGCTACTCCCCCCTGGACCCCCCTGGCTGTTCGGCGGTGGGGCGCTAACCGGGGCTCGACGCCGCAGCGGTCCCGACCTCCTGGTACATGGTGCGGGTGTAGGTGCCGTCCTCGAAGACGAGGCTCGTCACGGATCCCCGCTTGCACACCACCTTGGCGAGCCACGGCCGCAGGGGACGGCCCTCGATGGCGAGGCGGGCGATCATGACCGGTGTCATGTGGGAAACCGCCACGACTTCTCCACCTGGATGGGCAAGCCGCATGGCCTCCACGGCCCGAACCATGCGTGCCGCGACGCTACGATAGGACTCGCCCCAGCTCGGGCGGAACGGATTGACGAAATACCGGAGGTTACGCGCCTTGAGAAACACGCGCCGGTCCGCGTACTGGCCCTGCAGGTGGCTCTGTGTCTCGATGATGTCCGGACAGGCGATGACGTCGAGCCCCCGGGCACACGCGATGGGACCGGCCGTCTCCTGTGCCCTGGTCAGCGGGCTGGCGTAGATCGCCGCCAGGGGGTGGGAAGCGAAGTACTGGCCGAGCGCTTCTGCGGTCTCGCGGCCCTGCGCCGATAGCGGAAACCCTTCGAGCAACCCGTACCAGATGTTGTCCGGGTTCTCGACCTCGGCATGGCGAACGAGATGGATGACGGTCGTGGGCATGGGCACACAGGGTAGCGGGATGCGTCGATCGTGAGGGGGCCGCTGGCCCTCGTCGGGGGCGCGGAGTGGAACCCACCGGCAGCATCACTCGACGCCTGGCTGCTCGAGCGGTCGGGTTCCTCCGTGGTGACCGTCCTGCCGACGGCGGCCAAGGACCATCCCGACATGGCGGTCGCCACCGCCCGCCGGCATTTCAAGGCCCTTGGCGGCGAGGTCGAAGCCGCCCCGGTGCTCTCACGGGTCGACGCCGAGGATCCCGCCTGGCGGGACCGCCTGGCTTCCGTCCGTTTCCTCTATATCGCCGGTGGGGACCCGCGCCACCTGTGGTCGGTCCTGGCCGGGACACCCGCCTGGACCGGCGTGGTGGAGGCCCTCGACGCCGGGGCGACGGTAGCGGGGTCGAGTGCCGGGGCGATGGTGCTCTGCGACCGGATGCTCATCCCGGGCTCGGCCGCCACGCAGCCCGGGCTCGGGCTGCTGGAGGATCTGGTGGTCCTGCCCCACTTCGACCGGTGGCGGGACCGGATACCCCAGGTCGGGCCTGCGGTTGGCGAGGGCAGGCTGCTCGGGATCGACGAGGCGACCGGCCTGGTCCTGGAGGACGACGGGTGCCTCGTGCTCGGTGCAGGCTCGGTGGCCCTGTACCGGGTCGTTGCCGGCGGGGCGCCGGCGGAGGTCTGGGCCACCACGGCGCCAGACGAACTGGAGCCGTGCCTGTGAGCCGGCCGAGCCAGCGGCTTCGCTGGGCCGGCCGGACAGCCCTGGTAACCGGAGCATCGAGTGGCATCGGCCGTGCCGTGGCACTCGACCTGGCGAGCCGGGGGGCGAGGGTGTTCGTCGCGGCCCGGCGGGAGGACTGCCTGAAACTGCTCGTCGAGGAGATGGGCGGGGATCCGCACCAGTACGTCGTCTGCGACGTCGGGGACCTCCGTCAGGTCCGGGATCTGGCCGAGACCGTGGCGGAGCAGGCAGACCATCTCGACGTCCTGGTCAACAACGCGGGCATCCGGTCCGCCGGCCCGCTGACGATGGCGACATCGGAGGACATGGAGCAGGTCATCCGCACCAACCTGCTCGGGCCGATGTTCTGCACCCGGGAGCTCCTGGGCCTGCTGCAGGCGGCGCCCAGCACCTCGCGCTTACCGGTGGTCGCCAACGTGGCGTCGATCGCGGGCAGGGTCGCCATTCCCCGCTCCGCCGACTACACCGCCTCCAAGTTCGGCCTCGTCGGCATGACCGAGTCGCTCTGGCATGACCTCGCAACCTCGGGCATCAAGGTGATGATGGTCAACCCCGGCCCGGTCGACACCGAGGGATTCCCGATGGCGAAGGTGAAGGCGGTGCCCGGCCTTGCGTGGGCCGTGATGGAGGCGCCCCGGGTGGCGAAGGCGATCGTCCGGGGCATCGAGCGGGGGGCCTTCGAGGTCCGGGTGCAGTGGTGGTTCCATCCCGTCTACCACGCTGCGGTCCTGGCCGGATCCGCCCGCCTGACGGTGGCGACGCGCCTGGGGCAGCGGATCCCGCTCGACTTCTAGGCCGCTCGGCGCGCTGGGGAGCCGGACCCTTCGCCGGACGCTACTCCGGGGCGGGTGCCGAGAACGCCCTCGCCTCGTCCGGTCCGCGGGCGTACCGGCGGATCAGCACGTTCGCTGCGACGCTGGCCTCGGCGACGAGTTGCTTGTTGCCCGCCGGACGCAGGTTGAACGCCCAGCCGCGATCGGAGACCTCCACGATCCCGTAGCCGTAGGGCCATTCCTTGGGGGAGGGCACCTCGAGGACCGGGATGCCGTCGAGGTCCGTCAGCGCCGAGCGATGCGTGTGGCCGGCGATGATGCCCCAGGCGTTCGTCCGGTGGGCGAGATCCCTGAGCACGGTGGTGGACGGCGCGTCGAGGCCGAACACCAGGGGCGGGAAGCCGAGGTACGGATGCGGCGGGTGGTGCAGCACGATGAGGGTGGGTCCGTCCGGACCGAGTGACGAGGCGAAGTCGATCACCTCCTCGGAGAACGAACCGCCGGGGATCGCCTCGTTGGGGTGGTTGGTGAACGTCCCCGAGACGATGTCGAACGGCGGGAACGGCGATCCCTGGGGATCTGCAGAGTTCAGGAGGATGAGGCGGGCGCGACCGGTTTCGTGGACGCCGTAGGGCAAGCGGTCGAACACCGACACGAAGCGCTCCATGCCGACCGCCGACGGGGTGCCGCCGCCCCACATGTCGTGGTTGCCGAGGATGACCTCGTACGGTGAACTGAGCTGGTCGAGCTCCGCCTTGACCTGGTGGAATTGCTCTTCCCGCCCGCTCTGGGTGAGGTCCCCGATGGCGACCGAGAAGTCGACGCCCTGCTTGTTCAGCTCGGTGATGACCGGCGGGAGGAAGCGGTCACCCATCGTGCTGCCGACGTGGGGGTCGCCGATGATCCCGAACCGGGTGTGGACCTCGCTGGGTGGGGTCGCGACCGGGACCTCGGGCCACTCCGGGGGCGGCGGCGACGGCAGCCCCTCACGCACGAGGGTCTGCGCGACGTCTGCGGCGTCGGGGGCCCCGAGTTCGACGAGGCGTGCCCAGTAGCCCTTCGGCAGGACCACCTCACTGTGCAGGTCAACGTAGGAGCCCATCCGTTGCAGGAAGAACCAGCCCAGGACCCCGGTGTCCTCGTTGGTGCCGGCGACTTGGCCCATCCACCGGGCGTGCTCACCGGCGTAGCCGGGTTGGAGGGCCACGCCCAGTTCCGAGCACCGGGTCGCAAGGATCCGTGCCCGTCCCGCGACCCGTGCCGATGCTGCGGAATGGCCCCGGACGCCCAGTACGACCGACCGGGCCGCCTCGGTGGTCCACAGGGCCAGGGTCAGCTCCGCCTCGAACGTCACGGGGCGGCACGCTACCACGGGTGTCGGGAAGGGATGGAACGGGCCGGAGGTCACTCCTCCCGAGACGGCTGGAACGGCCGGAGCGCCTACCGAACCCTTCGCAGCGCGGTGCGGGGTGGGGCCTTGCGGGGCTGGGCGGCCCCCAGGTCGAGGGCCATCTGCTCGGCAGGCTCGCCCGCCTCCTCCGCGGCGGGCGCCTCCGGTGCCTCGGCCGGTGGGGGAGCGCCGCCACGGCCGCCGGTCGGGCGGATCCGGGCGACCCCGTATCTGCGGCGCAGCTCCGCCACCTGCCGGCCGATGGGCTCCGTGACCTCCTTCGGGGCATAGGAACCCCGGTAGGCCTTGCCGTACCTCGTCACCAGCTCGGGATGGTTCTCGGCGAGCCACGGCAGGAACTCCTCCTTCACCCCGGGCCGCAGGTGGAGGGTGACGGGAGTGACGTGCGTGGCTCCCGCCTCCGCCGCCGCCCTCACCGTGGCCTCGAGCTGCTCCGGTGCGTCGGAGATCCCCGGCAGGATGGGCGCCATGAGGACGCCGCAGGGCACCCCGGCGTCGTTCAGCATCCTCACGACCTCGAGCCGCTTCATGGGGTGCGGCGTCCCCGGCTCGGTGGCCTCCCAGACCTTCTCGTCCATGGTGCCCACCGAGAAGTTGGCGCTCACCTCCGTGACGGCTGCCCCCTCCACCAGCAGGTCGAGGTCCCGCTGGATCAGCGTGCCCTTCGTGAGGATGGAGTACGGGTTGCGTGTGGCATTGAGCTCGGTGAGGATCGACCGCATCAGCTTGTAGTGGCCCTCCGCCCGCTGGTAGGGGTCGGTGTTGGTCCCCATGGCGATGAGCTCCCCCTTCCAGGAGGCCCGCCGCAACTCCCGCCGCAGGAGCTCGGCTGCGTTGATCTTCACGACGATCTTCGTCTCGAAGTCCCGCCCGGCATCGAAGTCGAGGTAGGTATGGGTGGGCCGGGCGAAGCAGTTGTGGCTGACGACGCCGTTGGCGATGAAGTCCCCAGTGCCGGTCGTCATGTCGTAGAGGGGCAGGTCCACACCGAGCGACTCGACGGACACAACCCGCAGCGGTGCGTCGCCTTTGATAGCGACACCCTCGATGTTGCGCTTGCGCGTGATGGCCGGGTCGACGGTGAGGAAAAACCGCATGACTTCCTTGAGGCCGCCCAGGAGGCGGACGGGTCGGAGCCCGTTGGGACGACCGTAGTCTTCGAGGCACCACCGGAAGCCCAGCGCCGTCAGGCACCGTGTCGTGCGTTCCAGCACTTCATCGTCGGTATTTGAGATTCTGAGACTTCCAGAGTAGGAGCCCTCCGCGTCGAAGATCCCGGCCAGCCAACCCATTGACCATGACGGGGTCGGCAGTTCCGGCCATCTGATGAGCTCTTGGATGGTGGCCACGGAGGCCAGTGCCTGGGACCGTAACCGGGCCCCGACGGCCTCGCTGAAGAGAAATTCGCGTGTCTCAATATTGTGGCCGTCCAAGTACGCCCTGGTTCGCTGGAGGGCCTCCAAATCGACGAGGGCGGGACGAAATCGATGGACTGCGCCGCTCGTACGACCAGCCCGGACGTAGTCATACGAGGCAAGGTTCGCATCGCCCCTCACCATGCCGCAGAGGTATCCCTGCCGGTAGTCCGCATTGTGGACGGGGGTCACCGGGAACCGGCCACTCCCCATGAGTTTGATCCCGGGTGTCAGGTGGGGCCGTTGGTGCGGGCCATGCTCGGCCCCTGTCACGTGCTTCCACCCACGGCCGGTCAGGAAGCGATGGTCTCCGCTGCTGACAAGCTGTGAACCGTCCTCCAGGGTGACCCGGTACGCCGGTTTCACCGTGCTCCAGTGGTCGCTGACCACCGTCCGGACGTAACGGCGGTAGGCGCCCATTCTGACGGTGCCGTAAATACTGTCACCGGGCCGGATGTCGGCGAGCGGCTTCGTCCGGCCGTCCGCCATCAGTACTGGAGTGTCCCCAGCTAGGCAGTACGAGCAGGCATGGCTGCATCCCCGGAATGGATTGATTGTCCAGTTGAAGCCGTAGCGGTCGCCGGGGACGTGGTTGATGATGCTCTTGGCCGCCACCTCGTAGAAGGTCATGCCCTGGAACTGGGGCGTCTTGAAGCGGCGCACGATTGCCTCCCCGGGGAAGAGGGGCAGCACCGCCGTCTCGGTCTCGCCGTCTTTGTCGCCGTCAGCTTCGGCGAGGAGGTTGTCCCAACGCATTGTTGGCATTGTAGAACAAGTGTTCGTCCCGCACCAAGCCCCCCGGCGGGGACAGGTGGGGGAGAATGCCCCCGTGCGCTACGGGATGCCGGTGGGGGGTCCGCTGCAGGCCATCGGCCCGTTGGCCAAGGCCATCGAGGACCGGGGGTTCGACTCGGTCTGGACCACCGAGACCACCTCCAACCCGTTCATCCAGGCGAGCCTGGTGGCGCAGGCCACCTCCCGGGTTCGGGTCGGGACCGGCATCGCCCTGGCGTTCCCCCGGTCACCAGGCATCACGGCGATGGCCGCCGTCGACGTCGACGAGCTCTCCGGCGCCCGGTTCGCCCTCGGCCTCGGCCCCCAGGTGAAGCGGGTCAACGAGCAACGCTTCTCCACGCCCTTCGAGCACCCGGCTCCCAAGATGCGCGAGTACGTCCTCGCCGTGCGGGCCTTCTGGGCGGGGTACTTCGGGGAGGAGCCACGGTTCCAGGGCCGCTTCTACCAGGTCACGATGGCGCCGTGGCCGAGGATGCCGCCCCCGGTGCGTCCGAGTGTTCCGATCCTGCTGGCCGCGGTGAACCGCGGGATGCTGCAGGCCGCGGGCGAGGTCGCGGACGGCGTGATCGGCCACCCGCTCACCTCGCCGCGCTACGTCCGGGAGGTGGTGCTGCCCGCCATCGCCGAGGGCGCCGCCAAGGCGGGTCGCGCCCCTGGCGATGTGGAGTTGGTCCAGACGGTGCTGATCTCGATCTCCGACGACCGGGAGCTTGCCCGCCGTGAAGTCGCCCAGCAGATCGGGTTCTACGCAACCACCCGCACCTACGAGCCGATCCTGGCCCTCCACGGCTACGAGGGGGTCGCTCCGGAGCTGCGCCGGGCCTACGCCGACCGGGACATGGACCGTCTCGCCTCCCTGGTCACGGAGGAGATGGCGGAAACCTACGCCCTCTACGGCCCGGCGAACGAGGTTGTCGAGAAGGCGAAGCGCTTCGACGGCCTCGCCGGCGAGCTGCTGCTCGGGGGGCCCTGGTACCGGGTCGACCCGGGCCGCCTGCTCGAGAACCACCTGGCGATCCTGGAGGCCTTCGGGCGCTCGGCCCTCGCTACCTCTTCCGGCGCGGGAAGACCTCCGCCGGCGAGGCGACCCGGTCGAGGATGAGGATCCCGTCCAGGTGGTCAACCTCGTGCTGGATCGCTCTGGCCTCGAACCCGGACGTCTCGGCGCTGACCTCGTCGCCCATGAGGGTGAAGCCCTTCAGGAAGATGCGTGTCGCCCGCCGGACGTCTGCGGTGATGGTCGGCAACGAGAGGCATCCCTCCCGCCCGATCTCGGACCCCTCGCCCGTGACCACCTCGGGGTTCAGGATGACCATGGGGCCGTGGCAGACCGTCGCCTTGGGATGACCCGTCACGTCCACAGCGATGATCCGGAGCGGCACGCCGATCTGGGGGCACGCCAGCCCGACGGTGCGGGGGTAGTGCCGCATCGTCTCCAGGAGGTCCACGACGATGGAGCGGATCTCGTCGTCGACGAAGTCGCAGGGGGCGGCGACCGCCTTCAGCATGGGGTGGGGGTAGATCAGGACGGGGCGGACGGGCATGTGGCAGGACCGCGTTACAGCTCGGCAGCCTCGGCGGAGCGGAACGTGAGGCTGACGCCAAGCTCGCGGGAGATGACCTGGAGGCTGGCGGCCACGTCCTCGGGTTCCACCCCCGAGGGCAGGGCGACGTCGAGGATCATGGCGTAGAGGTCGCCCCCGGCCAGGTGGCTCCGGAGGTCGGTGATGTTGACGTCCATCTCGGCCAGGGCCCGCGACACCGTGTAGACGATGCCGGGTCGGTCCTTGCCGTAGACCGAGACCACGAACGGCGTCCCCTCCCCCTGCCCGGGCACCTCCTCGAACTCACGCGTCGTCACGACCAGGTCGAACTGCCGGGCCGGTTCCTGCAGGGCGGCGTTGAGCACGGGGGCGCCGACGTCGTCCGGGGATTCGACGAGCAGGATCATGGCGAATTCGTTGCGCAGCAGGCTCATGGAGCAGTCGGCGAGATTGCAGCCCAGTGCCAGCAGTACCTCGGTGAACCCGGCCACGATGCCCGGGCGGTCCTGCCCGATGGCCGTGATCGCGAACTCGTGCATCCCGACTCCTCCCCGGTCCCAACAGGTCCACAATTCCGGCAACATTGACGGCCCGTGCCGAGCCACCGTGCCTATACTCCGCTCAGTGACACGTCCCGCACATGCCCCAGCCCCCGGCCAGCTGGCCCTTCCCCCTGACGCCTCCCCCAGAGGAACCGCCGCCAACAGCACGGGCGACCCACTCGTTCACGGCGTCGAGGTCCGAAGGTCAGCCCGGCGGAAGCGTACCGTGGCGGCCCGCCTCGAGGGGGGCACGCTCATCGTGTACCTCCCCGCCCGCATGTCCGCCGCGGAGGAGGCCCTCTGGGTGGACCGCATGCGCAAACGCCTGGAGTCCCAGGAGCGGCGGCGCCGGCAGAACTCCTCCGGCGACCTCGAGCGGCGGGCCCAGGAACTGAACAAGCGGTACTTCGGTGGCAAGCTCCAGTGGTCGTCCCTCGCCTACGTCGGCAACCAGAACACCCGGTATGGCTCCTGCACCGTGGGGACCGGGGCCATCCGCCTGTCCGACTCCCTCCTCGCCATGCCCGGCTGGGTGCGCGACTACGTGCTGGTCCACGAGCTTGCCCACCTGGTGGAACCAAACCACTCGCCGGCGTTCTGGGCCCTCGTGGGGCGCTACCCGCTTACCGAGCGAGCCCGGGGGTACCTGATCGCGAAGGGCGTGGAGACGGAGGCCTAGGCAGGTCCGCCGGCCCGGAACACCAGGGATCCCGCCGTCGGGGGATGGGCGCCGGGACTGCGGGTCCGGACGAACGTGAGCTTGGTGTACCCCAGGTGCTCCAGGATGCCGATCGCCACGGCGGCCCGGACGCCCCACCCGGCCAGGACCCCGAGGTCCCAGTTCCGGCCGAGCTCGCCGGCCCCGGTCCACAGGCGGTCGGCGGGGATGCGGGCGCCCACGCCATGCTCGGGGGGGACAAGCGTCCCCGGATCGGCGACGTCGACGAGGGCCAGGACATCCCGCGCGTCTGCCAGGGCGATCGTCGGCGTGGCGACACTGCCGCCCGGCCAGCCGGCGACGCCCCCGGCGAAGGAGCCGACCACGTCGAAACCCTTGCCCCGGAAGGCGTCGGCCGCCTTCTCCAGCGGCGAGACTCCGTCGTCGAGCAACACGAGGCGGGCATCGAGGGGCAGGAGGTCCCGGGCGCGGCCCCCGAGCCCCGGGCCGGCCTCGAACAGCAGGGGGATGCTCCCGGCAACGTGGCCGGCGAGATAGGTGTCGACGGGCCGGAGGTCGATGGCCAACCCGCCATCTCGCAAGATCTCCTGGGCACGCTCCGGCGTCAGGCTTCTTACCGTTGACATAGAGAGGTACGCTAACAGTTGTGATGGTTCTTCTCGTGCTGCTGCTCGTCGTGCTCCCCGTTGCCGAGTTCAGCGCGATGGTCTGGGTGGCGCAGCAGGTCGGGTTCCTCACCATGCTGGGCCTGCTGTTCGCCGTCAGCATCTTCGGAGGCCTGCTCGCCAAGCGGGTGGGCATCGAGGTGTGGCGGCGGTTCCGAGCGACGCTCGCTGCGGGCGACATCCCTTCGGGCGAGGTCTTCGACGGGGCGCTCGTCCTCATCGCTGCAGCCATCCTGCTCGTTCCGGGTTTCATCACCGACGTCATCGGTCTGCTCCTGCTGGTTCCGTTCGTCCGGTCGATGGTGAAATGGGCCTTCTGGCGACGGATGCGTGGCCGGCTGATTGCCGCGACGGAGCGGATGGGCACGCGGCGGCAGCCACCGATCAAGGTGCAAGCGATCCGGTTGGTCGATTCGGGCGACCAGGGTGGCGGCCTGGGAGACTGGCGCCAGCAGGGTCCCCCGACTGGGGCCTAGCAGTTGATGGAAGAAAGTGCTAAGTTTCTGAATTGTTAAGCACTGTCTGTGCCCCTTGGGCCCGCAAGCGTCGAACTACCCGACGAAGGGCCCAAGGCAGAAAGGGGTTTCATCAATGAGGCAGCTCTACATCCAGGAACCGTGGGCGAACCTCGGCTACGAGTCGCAGGCCCAGATCCTGAACGACCTGATGATCCGTATCCAGGTGCTCGAGAACCGCATCCGTCAGCTTGAAGAGACGGTGTCGGACCGGGTCAACGCCGAGCCCGTGGGCGTGGGGAGCTAGCAAGCAGCTAGCTCGTTTTCCAGCCCCACAACAGCAGCACGCATGATGTGAACCTGCGCTGCGGCGCGGGTTCGCCGCGTCTTCCCCGCCGTTTCGGCCGGGGAACCTCAGGCCCGCCGCTCGGGGTACGGGGCCCTGGCCCAGTCCTCGGGGGAGCGCCGGTACGCCGTCACCTTTCGCCGGAGCGCATCCGGCCAGTTGTCGTGGTGGGCAAGGCCGAGGCGTTCGCAGAGGTCGTGGGCCTCCTCCAGGCACGCCATGACCTCCCGGAGCCACTCTCCGGACGGGGCGACCAGGATCACCTGGGCGCTGCGGGCGCCGATGCGCTGCGTGACCGCCTCGGTGCCGGGCCTCGCCTGGGAAAAGAGTGCCGCCTCGAGTGCCGGATCGGGCACGGCCGTTCGCCGCTACCCGCGCTTGCGGGCGATGCCGAAGAAGCCGAAGCCCGCGCGCTTGCCTCTGGCGTGCGAGGCGCCGGAGCGCTCCAGCCGCTTGGCGACGTGTGACCAGGCCAGCTCGACCCACGGCCCGCCGAACGAGTAGACGAGGAGCGCCTTGCCCCGGGGCCTGAGCAGCCGGAGCATCTCGTCGCAGAACGGGGGCCCGTTCTGGCACAGCACGAGGTCGAAGCTGGCATCGTCGAAGCGGAGCTTGGCCGCGTCCCCGACCTCGAACTCGATGTCGAGGCCTTCGGCGTGGGCGTTGTGCCGCGCGATGGCCACCATCTCGGCGGAGGCGTCGATGCCGATGACCTCGGCCCGGGGGTACTGGCGCTTCAACCGGAGGGCCGCGTACCCGGTGCCGGTCGCCAGGTCAAGGATCCTGCCCGGTGACCCGCGGAGGTCGAGCACTGCCTGCTCGAGGGCCTCGCCGTAGCCGTCCACCTCGGTCAGCTCGTCGTAGAGCGGCGACACCGCGGAGTAGAGCCGGGAGGAGATCTGCGTGGTCCAGGTGAGGCGCTCCGGGGCGGTGGCGAAGGCCCAGAGCGCCGGCGTGAGGCCTGCCGGGCCGTAGGAAAGCAGCAGGCCGCGCAGCATGGAGCGGCTGGGGAGCCCGGTGCCGCTGTGGGTTTCGGAGCCGGGATCGCGGCCGGTGCCCGTGCCCGGCTCGTCCTCGTCGAGACCCGGTAGGTGAAGCGGCGGCCAGGAAGACATGGGCTGAGCTTATCGTTGCCGGTTAGCGCCGCACAGCAACGGGGAGGAGGGTCTCACCGCCGGTGGGCCCTGTTGGTGCCCGCAGGCCGGGCGATCAACCGCCGATGCGGCGCGGCGGGCCCTCGTCCTTCCATTGCGGGTGCTTGCGGAACAGGCCTCCCCAGTCGAGCCGGTAGACGGGTTCCTCCTTGAACGGCGGCAGGGACTCCAGCTCGGCGTCGTCGAGATCGGTGTAGACGGCCTTGGAGGTGATCTTCGTGATGCGATCCGCGAGGAGCTCGCGCAGTTCCCGGCTGCCTTCGAGCTTGACGATGATGCCGTGGAAGATGTCTCTGGCCTCGTCGCCCTCGAGGGACTCCGCGGTCCCGACGCGCTTGCCGTTGCGGTCGAGGACCGGGGCCCGGTAGGGCATCGCCGTCCAGGCCAGCGGAATTTCCTGCTCGGTCTCGTCTGCCATCGCTCCTCCTTGTCGAGGAGATCCTACCCAGGGACCCCGGACCGACCGTCATGACCGTGCCCGGCTGCGTCGCTCCAGCGTCACCACGTTCTGTGGTCGCCCTCGTACCCGGTGGCGGGTCCCGGCGCATGTTTGGCTGTCTCGCCGCGCCAGGCGCGGTCAAACATCCACAGTTCGAGTCCGTGGCTTCTGCAAGGCACCTAAAACGGGCGGTATGGGAAAATGGCGAAACCGAACTGACCACGAAAAGTGGTCGACCTCCTCCGTGGCCGCCCGGCGCCCGGGCATTCTCGTGTCAGAAGGCTTCGGGAGGCCCCTACGCCTTCTTCCTGCGGAGGTGCAGGGCCAGGGCGGGGCAATTCGAGACCGCCCACTTCGCCTGGACCATCAACTCCGGCGGGATGGCCTCCTTGCGGATGATCGGGTACCCCCAGTCGTCCAGGCGGATCCATCCCGGCAGCAGCTCCGCGCAGACCCCGTGGCCCACGCACGCGATCGGCTCGACCTCCAACGTCTCCGTGTCCCGAGCCATGGCCCTCACCTCCCGGCCGGGTTGCGGGCGGCCCGGGGCACCGGGATGACGGGCAGGGCGAAGCTCCCGCCGCAGGGCTGGCCCTGGAGGTGGCGCTCGACGTCGTGGGGGAATGCCCGGAGGGCACTCCGCAGCACCCGCACGGCGCCGTCCGGGTGCTTGCAGGCCCCCCGCCCCTCGACCTCCGAGGCCCAACGCTGAAGGCGGCCGAGGCCCTGGGCGGGCACGGGTCCGTGGCTGAGGGCCGCCATCTCGCCCGCGAGGGCGGGGAGCCCGAAGATGCAGGGGCCGCACTGCCCGGCGGTCTCACCGGCGTACCAGGCCATGATGCGGGCCGTCTCCGAAAGGCCGCACGCCCCGTGCGGTAGGACGATGACGATGCCGGCCCCCGGCGAGGCGCCGGCTGGGGCGAGGCCCGCACGGCTGAAGGGGAGGTTGAACTGCGCAGCTGGCACCCACGTGCCGAAGAACCCGCCGACGAGGGCCGCGGCCCACCGGCCCACCGGCCCGGCCCGCTCGATGATCGTCTCGAGCGGCGTCCCCATCGGGACCTCGATCACCCCGGCCCGCACGACGGCGCCGGTGACGGTGACCAGCGCCGTCCCGGGCTCGTCCGGCGTCCCGGACTGGCGGAACCAGGCGGCGCCGTTGCGGGCGATCTGGGCCACATGGGCCAGCGTCTCGACGTTCTGGACAAGGGTCGGCCGCTTGCCGACTCCCTTCTCGAAGGGCCGGGGCGGGGCAGTGGTGGGCAGGGCCGGGCCGCCGTTGACGAACTGGACGAGGGCCGTCTCCTCCCCCGTGACGTAGCCGGCCGGGGTGGCCACCACGTCGACCGGGATGCCCGCAGGTTCGACCGAGGCACGCTCGGCAAGGGCACGACCCATGGCGGCGAGGGCGTCCGGAGCGGTCTGCTCGACGCCGATCACCACCCGGTCCGCCCCGACCGCAGCCGCCGCGAGCAAGGCGCCGTCGAGCACGAGGTGGGGCTGATAGGTGAGCAGGAGCTTGTCCTTGTAGCTGGCGGGCTCGCCCTCGGTGCCGTTGGCGAGCACGACCGGCCTGCCTCGGCCCCTGCTGACGGTGCGCATCTTCACCGCGGTGGGGAAGCCGGCGCCGCCCCGGCCCCGCAGGCCTGCCTGGTCGGCGGCGTCGATGAGCTCCGTCCACGGTTTGGCACGGGGGGTGGGGGGCCGCGGGTAGCGGGTGCGGTGCTCGGCGAGGCTCTGCCAGGTGCCGCTGACCACCCCCGGGGGGTGCATGTGGGCGAGCAGGCGGGGGCCCGGGATCGCCGGTGCGTCCGGTGCGGGTGGGCGGTTGGTGGTCCTGGCGACGGTGAGGGTCATGTCTGCCTCTTTCGGTCTTCTCTCGGCATCCCCGGGCTGCGGTGTCGAAGTCATCGTCGTCCCCACCGGTGAGCGTTTCCTGTGGACCTGCTCAGAGGGTGCTCAGAAACCGGTGCCCGATGGTGGCGGGCCCGGCGTATCAGGGCCGGCGGGACGGCATTGCGGGCCAGGGCGGCCGGGGGGCGGCAGCCCGGGGCTGCGGCGAGGTCGCCGAGATCACACGGAGCGCGGTCAGGGCCGCCACCATGGCGCAGATGGCGATCGTTCCCCAGAGCATCAGGGGGGAGTGACGGTCGGTGCCCGCCGACAGGCCATGGATGGTCGTGACGACGAACAGCGGGAAGCTCGCGTAGTGGACCCCGCGCCACACGCGCTGGGGGAGGCGCGTGCGGACGAGCGACGTGACCTCGATGGCGGCGAGCAGGTAGAGGCCCACGATGCCCCAGGCGACCGCCACGGGGTGCCACGTCCCCGTCAGGGGCACCAGGACCTCCACGAGGCCGAAGTGCACGAAGGAGTCGAGCAGGATCGCCAGGACGTGAATGCCCGTGAACACGAGGGCGGCGGCGCCCAGGAAGCGATGGAGGTCGAGCAGCCATGCCGGACGCGTGATCCTGCCGGCCGCCTTCGTCGTCATCGCCAGTCCCCACAACACGGAGGCGGCAAGCAGCAACCAAGCGAGGATCCCACCGGATCGGGCGGTGTACCACCAAATCTGACCGTTCACGAGGCGACCTCCTCACGTGCTCGGCGGGCGCCGGCGATGGTCGAGGGAGGGGCGTCGCCAAGGAAGCTGGACAGGTTCGTGGTCTTGAGTATGGACCCGTCGTCGGCGATCAAGAGACCGGCCGCACCGAAGTCGTCCAGGAGCACCGCCCCCGCAGTGGCCCCCGTCAGGAAGACCGCCTTGGCAAGCATCTCGGCCTGCCAGGCTTGCGCCGCCACGATCGTGACCGCGGCGAGGCCGCTGTCGGCGGGCGTGCCGGTGCGGGGGTCGATGAGGTGGTGGGCGGCCTTGCCGTCCCCGCCGGTCCAGCGCCGGCGCAGCCGGCTGGAGGTGGCCACCCCGCCGTCGGCGAGGCCCAGGACGCCGGCAGGCTCTTCGGAAAAGGGGTTCTCGACCCCGATGCCCCAGCCGGCACCAGGGACTCCGTCGGGCGCTCTCCCGGCGACCCGGAGATCGCCGCCGACGTTGACGCAGGCACCCTCGGCTCCGCCGGCGATGAGTTCGGCGACGACCATGTCCGCGGCGAGCCCCTTGCCGATCCCACCAGGGTCGAAACCAACGCCGGGGGGCAGCTGCACCGTCTGGGAGACGGGGTCGACGCGGATGCCCCCCGCGCCGATGCGAAGGTTGGTCCTGGCCAGGGCCGGCGTGGCTGGAAGGGACTCGAAGCTCACGGTGTAGCCGGCCCGGAGGACGTCGCCGAGCACGGTGGGGTCGTAGGCCCCGCCGGTTGCGGACCAGGCGTCGAGGGCGGTGCTCACGAGGTGGATGGTCTCCCCGGACACCTCCATGGGCTGGCCGCCGCTTGCATTGAGGAGGCTGACCTCGCTGTCGGGACGGAACCGGCTCCAGAGGCTCTCGAGATCGTCGAGCCGCTCCCTGGCCCGCTCCGCCAGCCCTGGGCGGCTGCCGACGACGATGACGACGGCGTCGCTCCCCATGACCCGGAACTCCAGGCGGTCAGCGGCTTGCATAGGACCGGGTGACCGGCTGCTAGTTGAAGACCTGGGCGGGGGTCCCTGCATACCTGGATGCGCCAGACGACCCTGTCCCCGACGAGGTTGCGGGGGCGATGGTCGGGACGGGCACGGGCATCTGGACCGAGGCTTGCACCGGGACCTGAACCGGGGCTTGCACCGGGGCCGTCGTGGTCGCGGGGGCCGGCGCCGTCGGGGCAGAGGTTTCGGCGGGGACGGGAGCCGTCGTGGAGGCCGTGGTGCGGGTCGCGGCCATGGCGCCGATGATCCCGACGAAGCCGCCGAGCGACAGCAGGGCGGTGGCCACCCGTGCCTGGGCGGCGGCGTGGCGGCGTTGCGACGGCGGATGGGTTGACATAACGGCTCCCAGGATGACGGGCCTTTCTCAGAGCCGGCTCAGGGCCCGCTGAAGGTTTGGCTACATTCCGGTTACGGCTCAACTGCCGTGCGTCGTGGTTGCGACCCTGGTGCTCGCCGCAGCCGCCGGGGTGGCCGCCACGGCCGGGGTCGTGGCCGCCGCCGAGGATGCCGTGCTGGCCGCCGCCGTCGATGCGGTCGTGGGCGTCGTGGTCGTGGCCGTCGAGGCGGCCGTCGTCCCCGATGTGCTCCCCGACGTGGTCCCCGAGGTGGTCCCCGAGGTGGAGGAGCCGCTCCCGTTGGTCGCGGCCATGCCGTAGGCGACGCCCAGGAATCCCCCCATGGAGAGGAGGGCCGCGGCCAACCTCGCTCGGCCTGCCGGATGGCGGCGGCCCGGGGTGCTCCTGCTGGCGAGCTGCGTCTGGGGGGTGGCGGTCATCGTCGAGCTCCTTTTCGTGGTGGGGTCAACTTCCCGGCACCAACGATCGGGCCCCCGCCTCACAGCTCACTGAGAGGCACCCGCGGGGTCTCCCAGACTTCCGAAAAGGGCCGGATGGGCACTGATCAATCACACAGCGCGCTCTGAGGTTGCTCTGAGTATCGTGGCCGAAACTATGGGCATGGACCGACCGATTCGCATCTTGGTAGTGGACGACGAAGAGAACATCCGTGAGCTCCTCGCCATGGGCCTCCGGTACGAGGGTTTCGAGGTTGAGGTCGGCGACGGCGGGCGGGCGGCCCTGGCCTCGGTGCCGAAGTTCCGGCCCGACCTCATCGTGCTCGACGTGATGATGCCCGACCTCGACGGCTTCGACGTCTGCCGCCGGCTGCAGGCCGAGGGCGTCCGTGCCCCCGTCATCTTCCTCACCGCCCGCAAGGGCCTGGACGACCGCCTGACCGGCCTCACCATCGGGGCCGACGACTACCTCACGAAGCCCTTCAGCTTTGAAGAGCTGCTCGCCCGCGTCCGCATCGTGCTGCGGCGCCTCGGCCGGTCGACCGACGCCCCGCGGCGCATGAGCTTCGCCGACCTCGAACTCGACGAGGACGCCCACGAGGTGTGGCGCAGCGGCGAGCGCATCGACCTCACCCCCACGGAGTTCAACCTGCTGCACTTCCTGCTGACCAACAACGGGCGGGTGCTCTCGAAGCAACAGATCCTCGACAATGTCTGGCAGTACGACTTCAACGGGGACGCTTCGGTGGTGGAGACCTACGTCTACTACCTGCGCAAGAAGATCGATGCGCTGCAGCCGCCCCTGATCCACACGGTGCGGGGTGTCGGGTACATCCTCCGGATGCCACGGGAGTAGGCAATGTCGCTGCGCCTGCGTCTGCTGACCGGGCTTGCGGCTCTGGTGATCGCCGGCCTGGCGGTCTTTGGCACCGTGACGTACCTGTCGGTCAACCATTTCCTCATCAACCGCCTTGACGCACAGCTCGCAGACGCCGCCCGGGCGCTGACCTCGACCGACGCCGCTCGTTCCAGGATCCCCGGCAGGGGAGGCCCGGATGGGCCAGGTCCCGGCGGGCCGTCGGGGTCGGACGAGACCAGCGCTCGCAACGCCGCCGGCCCGGAGCTCTTCGTTGAATTCGTGCACCCGGACGGGTCCGCGTTCGAGCCTGTCCCCGCCACCCGGGACCCGGGTGGCTTGCCCCCGCAACTCGGTCCGGTCGTGGCGGCGATGGCGACGCATTCCGGGGACAAGGGCCAGCCGCAGGCACGTGCCCTCACGACGACGCCGGACGGGGGCGGGAGTGACGAACGGGTGTCGGTGCTCCCGATGAGCGGCGGGGCCATCGTCGTCACCGCGTCCCTCAAGCCGATCCGGGACACGCTCCGAAACCTCCTCGTCGTCGAGGTCGCCGTCGGGCTGGGTGTGCTGCTGCTCACCGGCGGGCTCGGCCTGGCCTTGGCCAGGCAGGCCACCCGTCCCCTGGAGGAGATCGCGGCCACCGCGGATGCGATCGCGGCAGGGGACATGGACCGGCGCGTGCCGGCGGGTCGCAGCCGCAGCGAGACGGGCCGGGTCGCCCAGGCACTCAACACGATGCTCACCCAGATCCAGGACGCCTTCACCCGGCGCGACGCCACGGAGGCGCGCCTCAGGACGTTCGTCGCCGACGCCTCCCACGAGCTCTCCACACCACTCACGTCCATCCGCGGGTATGCCGAGCTGTTCCACCGGGGACTGCAGAGCCGCCCCGAGGACCTCGCCAAGGCGCTCGAGCGCATCGAGCGCGAGGCCACCCGCATGGGCGTCCTCGTCGACGAGTTGCTGACCCTGGCGAGCTTCGACGCCGGGCGGCCGCTCGGGCACGACCCCGTGGACCTGCGCGGCATCGCCGCCGATACGGCGGCGGACCTGCGCGCCGTCGACCCGTCCCGCACCGTGACCCTCGACGCCGGCCTGCCGGTCATCGTGCTCGGCGATGAGGCCCGCCTGCGCCAGGTGGCCGCCAACCTCGTCTCCAATGTCCGCCGGCACACGCCTCCCGGCACGCCGGTCACGGTCCGGGCCGCCCGCCAGGATGGCGCCGGCCTGCTCGAGGTCGCCGACGGGGGTCCGGGCATGACCGCCGACCAGGCAGCCAAGATCTTCGACCGCTTCTACCGGGTGGACAAGGCACGCTCCCGGGCGATGGGCGGGGCCGGCCTGGGCCTGGCGATCGTCGCGTCCATCGCCGAGGCCCACGGGGGCCAGGCGACCGTGACGACCGCCATCGGCAAGGGGACGACGTTCCGGGTCGCCATCCCCCTGGCGGCCCGCCCCGACGAGCCGTAGGAGTTCGCCGCCGCAACCCCTTCGGGCGTTCTTGCGAATTCCGGCGGGATTCACAGGTTGGTCTGAGGTTTCTCTGAGCTTCGGTCGCCAATCTGTGCTCCGTGACACCATTCGCTACCCCAGGGGGACCCCGACCTCTCGCTACCCCAGGGGACCCCGACCTCTCGCTACCCCAGGGGGACCCCGACCTCTCGCTACCCCAGGGTGACCCGCAAGTCCATTCCGTACGAAAGGAGCAGGTGATGAACCGACGGATGCCCATGTGGGCGATGGTGGCCATCGCCGCGTTCGTCCTGGTCCTGGCCGGCGCCGTCGGGGGACCGTACGTCTACATCCACTACATCGAAGGAGCGGCGCCGGCGCCTCTGAGCGTCAATACCTCTACGTCCGGCTCGCCGTCGGCGGCTGCCACATCCCCGTCCGCCAGCGCGTCGGGGGCGGCGGCATCCTCCGGGTCGTCCTCAAGCTCCCTCGACGGCACGTGGAAGGTCGCCACCGGTTCGACGGCCGGCTACCGGGTGCAGGAGACCCTGTTCGGGCAGTCCAACACCGCCGTCGGCCGGACAAGCTCGCTGACCGGGTCGCTCTCGGTGTCGGGGGACACGGTCTCGGCCGGCACCTTCACGGCCGACCTCACGACGGTGTCGAGCGACAAGTCGCAGCGGGACCACCAGTTCCAAGGGCGGATCATGGACACGTCGACCTACCCGACCGCCAAGTTCGTCCTCACCCAGCCGATCGCCCTCGGCTCCGTCCCGGCCAACGGAGTTGCGGTCACCAAGCAGGCCACGGGGGACCTGACCCTGCACGGGACCACCAAGTCGGTCACGTTCTCGGTCAGCATCAAGAAGACCGGGTCCACCGTCGCTGCCAGCGGGTCGATCCCGGTGCTGTTCGCCGACTACAACATCGCCAACCCCAGCTTCGCGGGCGTCGTGACCACGGCCGACAACGGCGCCCTGGAATTCCTGCTGAACTTCACCAGGTCCTAGACGGGGGCCTAGACGGGGACCTAGAGGGGGGGCCTCGGACGGGGCGTCTACGCTGGGGAGGTGCGGCCGACCCGGGGAATGCTCAGCGCAGGGCTGGCTGTCGCTTTCATTGCCGGAGCCTGCTCGCACCCGACCTACTCGGCCACGCGCATCGCGGATCCGCCCCGCTCGGTGAACCCGTCGCCGGACTACACCCAGTCCTGCTCGCCGTCCGGGCCCGACCCTTCCCTGGAGTGCCTCCAGGTCGTCCTCCAGGCCATCGACGGCGCCAGGGCCAAGGAGCATGTGGGCCCGATGAGCCTCCCGTCGGACTTCGACAAGCTGAGCGTCGCCCAGCAGCTGTTCGTGGCGCTCAACCGGGAGCGGGTTGACCGGCACCTGCCGCCGATCGCCGGCCTCAGCGACGCCCTCGGGGCCATCGCCGCCAGGGGGGCGTCGGCGGGGAAGCTTCCTCCGGACCCGGGGGCGGGCTACACCAACGCCGACACCGAGTGGATCGGGGCCGTCGCCAACTCCCTGGACGCCGTCTACCAGTGGATGTACGAGACGGCGCCGGGTCCGGGCGGGGGCTCCGCGTCCGGTTCGGCCTGGGCCGACCGCCACAGCATCCTCGACGACTTCGGGTCCGGCGCCACTCTCGTGATGGGGGCCGCGTTCGATGCGACCGGCGACTCCGGTTCTGACAAGGGGGGCACGTCGCTGGCCGCCATCCTTGCGGCGACGCCTTCGGCCGGTTCTTTCTCCTACACCTGGTCCCAGGCGACGGCAGCGACTGCGGCCGGCACCATGCGACCCCGGAGCGGGCTACCCGCCAACGCCTCCGCCACCCACATCGCCGACCCGCCGCAGACCGTCCCCGCCAGCCCCGACTTCACGCAGGCGTGCGCCCCATCCGGACTCGACAGCTCGGGAACGTGCATGCAGCCGGTGCTGGAGGCCATCGACAATGCCCGCGCCGCCGAGGGGGTCAAGGCGATGGTCCTCCCCCCGGGCTTCGCCCAGATGGGAGTCCCTCGGCAGATATTCGTCGCCATCAACCTCGAGCGGGTGGACCGTGGGCTGCCGCCCTTCAAGGGCCTCACCGCGGCGCTGAACGCCAACGCCCAGATGGGGGCAGACATGGCGAACGACCCGCTCGACCCCGGGGCCGACTACGACGTGATCGACACGGAGTGGGCGGGCGGATCGAGCAACGGGCTGGACGCTGTCTACGGCTGGATGTACGACGACGGCATCGGCAGCGGGAACCTCGACTGCCCCAAGGCAGGGGGGCCGGGGTGCTGGGGCCACCGGCACGGCATCCTCGACGACTTCGGCACCGTCGGAACGATGGTCATGGGGGCGGCCGTCAACCCGACCTCCGACACGGGCGAGGACAAGGGAGGCCCGTCGATGGCAGCGACCCTGGCGATCACGACCAAGCCGGTCTCGATCCTGCCGTAAAAGGCAGGCAAGGCCTGGAAATTTCGGTACGCCCGGCAGCCCTTTTTTCCACACCGTCAAAACACGCCACCTTTTGTCACCCCTCGTCGCCATAATGAGGTCATGAACAATGATTTATATGATCTCTCCGCATCACAACATGGCCTTATCTCAAGAGGACAGGCCCTCAGAGAGGGCATGTCCCCCGCAGAATGGAAGGGGCTCGTCAGGAGCGACGGCTGGCTGCGGGTGTACGCCGGGGTCTTCCGCCGCGCGGGAGCGCCAGCGACCTGGGAGCAGGCCCTCATGGCCGGGTGCCTCTCGGCGGATGCCATTGCCTCGCATCGGGCTGCGGGCGTGCTGTGGCGGCTGCCGGAGATCGAGCCGAGGCTTGAGGTCACCATCCCGAGAGATCGCCGCGCTGTCCTCAAGGGCTTCGAGGTGCATAGGACGTGCTGCCTCGAGCAGGTCGATCGCACCCACCGCACCGGAATCCCCATCACCTCGCTGGCCCGCACGGTGATCGACGTGTCGCTCGAGGTCCCCAGCATGGCGCCAGCGCTGGTCGACCACGTGCTCGCACGACGGCGCGTTCCGCTCGCTCTGCTGATCAATCGCCTGGATGCACTGGGTGCTAACGGCCGGAGAGGGGCGGCGGATCTGGTCAACATGCTTGAGGAGCGACGGGGCCGTAAACGGCACGTGGACAGCGGCTTGCAGCGCCAGTTCGAACAGATCGCCCTTGACGGCTACAAGGCTGGACTGCTGCCAGAGCCCTATTTCGAGTACCCCGTCCGGCTCTCCGACGGGACGTGGAGGTATCCGGACATCGCATATCCAGGCGTCGACGTGGGGTTCGAAGCCCACAGCTACGAACATCACTCGACGCTCAAGGCGTTTGCAGCTGACGCGGCCCGCAACCTCTACCTGTTCAGCGAGGGTTGGATCATCGTCCCCGTCACCAAGATCGAGCTACTGGATCCGGTGCGGCTCGTGGCGCTCATGGGCAGGATCCTCGCGGCGGCGGAGGCCCGCAGAGGCCGCTAACGGGGAAAGGCGTGGAAATTTTGGTACCCCCAGCACCCCATTTTTTCCACACCTAGTTTGGCCCTCGGGCTCGGGGTGCTCAGGGGGCCGACGTGACGAACTGCCAGATGACCTTGGCACCGGACGGCGTGCCGGTGCTGCCGGCCGGCCAGGCGTGGCTGCCGCCAGCGTAGGTGGCCAGTTCCACCCGGGTGCCGGCGGCGCAGCCCCAGACCTGGGTGGTCAGGCTCCCGGCCGAGGCGGCGGTCGGGGCGGTCGTGCACCCGTCCCGGCTTCGCCATGTGGCGACCTCGGTTGTCACGGTTGACTCCTTGAACCCGTTGAGCGTGAAGGTGGCCTGGGTCGAGCTGTAGGAAACCCGGGGGTCGGCGGTGGCGGCCACCTGCAACAGGCTGACCGGTGCGCCGGCCCGGCAGGTGGTGCCCGGCACGGCCGCGACGGCGATGAGGGCGGTCAGCAGGGAGGGGTCCGTGCATGCCACCCGGTAGGCGGCCTTGCCGCCGCTGCTGTAGCCGATCAGGTACGTCCCCGCGACCTGCGGGTTCGCCGCCGCCTGCCGGAGGAGGGTGGCGACAAAGTCCACGTCGTCGATGCCGGCGGTCTGGGCGGATCCGCAACACGATCCGCTGTTCCAGCTCTCGAGGTAGCCGGCCGGGTAGACCACGACCGCGGCGCCGGCCGCGGCGAGCCCGAGGAGACCGTCGCGGTTGGCCTCCTGGTCCGGCGTCACCGCGAGTCCGTGCAGCACCACCAGGGCGGGGATGTGGGCCGAAGCCGGTTGCACGGGGTTGAAGGTGATGTAGGTGCGGACCATGCTCCCGATGGTGACGGTCTGGGTGACCTCGTTGAAGCCCGACGGGCCGGCCGGCGGCGAGGCGGTGGCGGTGGGCGTGGGCGAGGCGGTGGCGGTGGGCGTCGGCGAGGCGGTGGTCGTCGGCGTCCGGGTTGACGGCGCCGCGGCGCTGGGGGTGAGGGCGGGCGTCCCGGCCTCGGCCACGACCCCCTTGCCGATAGCGAGCCGGGACGTCGGGACGCCGTCGAGCGCGGGGACCAGCAGCAGGGACAGCCCCAACATCGTGGCGGCGAGGCAGGCCACGGCAGCAGTCTGGAACTGCCACCTTCTCGGCATGAGGTGCCGCGGCTTGTGCATCATCGGCGTCGTCCCTCAACCGGCCGGCGGGGAGCCCGGCCTCGTGGCAAGCCTCGGGCCACCCGCTGGGTGTGACCTGGTCGCACCTTGTGCGTGTCCTGTGAATGTTTCCCCGGGGAGGCCGCGACCCGGCGGGCCCCAGCGGGCCGGGTAGCCTTCGGGCATGTACGACGCCGTCGTCGTGGGGTCCGGTCCCAACGGGTTGGCTGCGGCGATCACCCTCGCCCGCGAGGGGCAGTCCGTCCTCGTGGTCGAAGCGCAGGCTCGGGCCGGCGGGGGGACCCGCTCCGAGGAGCTGAC
>WNFB01000451.1_pt1 | contig 33059 bp, 29 predicted proteins | sample 5400501 | NCBI WGS metagenome assembly WNFB01 (sample SAMN13153341, study PRJNA577476) | soil metagenome | isolation source: 200 cm saprolite under Douglas fir tree site 2 hole 1 | place: USA:California | collected 2015-04-18
GAGGATCCAGCGCCCATCCGGCGCGCCAGCGGTGTTGGCGCCCGCACTGCTGCCAAGGTGATCATCGAGCTGAAACCGAAGCTCGACAGCGTGGCCGAGCTCGAGGCGGTTCCACGGGCGGCCGCCTTGGCGGGAGACGGTGCCGTTCCCAAGGCGGTCGAGTCAGCGCTCCGCAACCTGGGCTTCTCGTCGCAGGAGGCTCGCACAGGGTTGGAGTCCGTGGACTGGAAGTCCTCACCCTCTACGCAAGAGGCGCTCGCGATCGCGCTCAAGGCTCTCGGCCGTAAATGACCGGCAAAGCTGGTACGCCGCCAGACGACGCCGTGCTGGACGCGCGCGCTGATGATGAGCAGTACGACCTCACGCTGCGTCCGCGCCTGTTGTCCGAATATGTAGGACAGGAGCAGGTGCGTGAGAACCTGGGCATCCTGCTGGAGGCGGCGCGCCGTCGCGGCGAACCGGTCGAGCACGTGCTGCTGTGTGGGCCGCCCGGGCTGGGCAAGACCACGCTCGCCCACATCATCGCCAACGAGCTCGGGGTTGCCATCAAGGTCAGCTCGGGTCCCGCCATCGACCACCAGGGGGCGCTCGGCTCGATCCTTCTCAATCTCACCACCCGCGACGTGTTCTTCATTGACGAGATCCACCGCCTCAACAGCGTCGTCGAGGAGTCGCTCTACCCGGCACTGGAGGACTTTCGCTTCGACGCGGTTCTCGGCAAGGGCGTTGGCGCAAGCGCCGCCACGCTGCCCTTGCCACACTTCACGTGCGTCGGTGCCACGACCAGGCAAGGACTGCTCAGTGGGCCCCTGCGTGACCGTTTCGGAGCCGTCTACCGCCTCGACTTCTACAGCAAGGACGAGCTCGAGCTCATCGTCCGGCGGTCAGCGCGCATTCTTGGTATCGAGACCCAGGAGGAAGCGGTGGTCGAGCTCGCGCGTCGCGCGAGGGGCACGCCGCGTATCGCCAACCGGTTGCTGCGGCGTGTTCGTGACTACGCCCAGGTGCGTGGCGACGGGCGGGCCACCGCGGACATCACACGTCAGGCGCTGGCGATGCTCGACGTCGACGAGCTCGGCCTGGAGCCGATCGACCGCCGGCTCCTGGAGACGCTGATCATGAAGTTCAAGGGCGGCCCGGTCGGCCTCGACACCATCGCCACGTCCCTGTCCGAGGAGCGGGAGACCATCGAGGACGTGCACGAGCCGTACCTGATCCAGATCGGCTTTCTCGCTCGCACGGCTCGCGGACGCGTGGCCACGGAGCTTGCCTATCGACACCTGGGGATCGAGCCGCCTACCTCGGGACCCCAGCAGACCCGCTTACTCTAGAAGGCGTGCAGGACGCCGGCCGGCTGCTGCTTTTGTTTGGCGTGCTCCTGATCGTCGCGGGCGGTGCGCTCATGCTCTTCGGAAGGTTCCACCTGCCCGGCGACCTGACCTTCAGGCGAGGTGGGGTGACCGTTTACGTACCGATCGCCACCAGCCTGATCATCTCCTTGGTGCTCACGATCGTTCTGAGCTTCTTCTTCCGGCAGCGATAGGCAGCCATATACGGTGTCACCGTAGACTGATCGGCCGTGCAATTAGTCCTCAGCTGGCCGGTCCGCCTGCTCGTCGTGTTGGTCTTGATGTTCTCGCTGTTCGTCGATGGCGCGGGCTACGTCTACCGGATCGCCAACCACTACTCGCTCACAGGTAACGTGCCCGGCCTGCCGCCGAGTTTCGGAGCCTGGCAGCTTTACATACACAAAGGTCTCGACCTCGCAGGCGGAACGCACATCGACTACAAGCTCACCAACTTTCCCCCCGGTCAGAGTCGCGGCGATGTGCAGCAGCGAACGATCGCCGTCATCAACAGGCGGGTCAACTCGCTGGGCGTCAGCGAGCCAGAGATCCGCGGCGGTGGGAACAACGACCGCATCACCGTCGACCTGGCGGGGGTGACCGCGGACGAGGCCCAGAAGACCATCGGCAAGATCACCAAGCTTGTCTACACGAAGTGGGTCAAGGACCCGAACTCGACAAGCGGTCCGCACCCTGGCTACAAGCCCGCACTAACAGGACTCACCGGCGATGACATCTCGAGCGCGAACGCGGCCGTTGATCAAACGGGCGTCAGCTGGGTGGTGAACGTCGGCTTCACCTCCCGCGGCGCTGATGTGTTCGACCAGCTCACTCGTGCCAACGTCGCCGCCTGCCAGATCGACCCCACGACGGGAACCGCTTGCCCGGAGCGGTTCCTGACCATCTGGCTGGACCTCACGCAGCAACAAATCGACAATTGGGATGACCCCGCCGTCCAGTCCAAGCTCCTGGTCCCATATGCACTGAATGGCCCGTTTCTCGTTGATGCCGTGACCCAACAGGAGATCGCCGGAGGGCAGGCCACCATCAGCGGCAACTTCATCCAGTCGGCTGCCAACGACCTCGCCACGGGCATCAACTCAGGGTCGCTGCCCGTGGACCTGCAGGTCCTGGACGTCCAGCAGATCGGTTCCACGCTCGGCGCTCAGTCCGTGAAGCTGAGCCTTGCTGCGGGCCTACTTGGCCTCTCGATCGTGATCGTGTTCATGATCGTGTACTACCGCTTACCTGGGCTCCTCGCCAGCGCAGCCCTGCTCTTCTACGCCGGCGCGATCATCGCCGCCTTCAAGGCTGTGCCCGTGACGCTTACCCTGGCTGGGATCACCGGATTCATCCTCTCGGTGGGCATGGCCGTGGACGCCAACGTCCTGATCTTCGAGCGTTTCAAGGAGGAGGTCCGAGCCGGCCGCACAATCCCGGCCGCCGTCGACGCGGCTGTGCGTCGTGCCTGGCCGGCCATCCGCGATTCCAACACATCGACCCTCATCACCTGCGTGATCCTGGGCTTCGTGGGCCCCGCGCAGGTCAAGGGGTTCGCCGTCACGCTTGGCATCGGTGTCGTGGTGAGCCTTGTCTCTTCGATCATCGTCACCCACAACCTGCTGGCGATCGTGCTGGGCGCGGGCAGCATGCGGCGCCCGGCGCTGCTCGGAGTGGACCGTGCCCGAAGTGTCTGAGGGTTTGGCGCTACCGCGGGAAGGCGGATCGGAAGAGGTCGCGCCCGAACCGGTCGCCGAGCAAGCACGCCGCGAGCCGCGCGTGCGGAAGCTCGACATCATCAGCCACCGCAACTGGTTCTTCCTGCTGTCGCTGATCGTGATCATCCCTGGCATCTACTTCATGGCCACGCGAGGCTTTCTTCTGGGGATCGACTTCGCAGGTGGCACCGAGTTCACGATCAACTTCCTGAACCACCCGACCGCCGCCCAAGTGGAAAACGCGGTGTCGGCGGAGAGCCCGGATTTTTCTGTCCTCGCGACCACCGGCGGCGCGTACATCGTCCGCACCCCGCCCCTGCAGCCCGCCCAGCAAGAGCAGGAAATCAACGACCTGACGGCGAGGGTTGGGCCCATCGATCGGGGCAGCTTGTCGGTGCTCGAGGTGGGGGGCACCATCGCGCGCGAAACCATCGAGTTCGCCCTGCTGGCCGTGGTCCTGGCTTCGGTGGCCATCCTGCTCCTGCTCGCCGTACGGTTCCGCAACGTTCCGGGAGGCTGGCGAGCGGGGTTCCAGTTCGGCGGCTCTGCCCTTGCCGCTCTGCTGCATGACGTGTTCCTGCTCACGGGAATCTTCTCGATTCTTGGCAAAGGGCTGGGCTTGCGCATCGGCGAGATCGATACCCTGTTTGTGACAGCCGTGCTTACGGTGGTCGGCTTCTCGGTACACGACACCATCGTGGTCTTCGACCGGATACGGGAGAACCTCCGCGTCAGCCAGAGGCTCTCGTTCGAGCAGATCGTGAACCTCAGCATCATGCAGACCGCGGCGCGGTCGATCATCACGAGCTTCACCGTCGTCCTCGTGCTCATGGCGATACTCGTGGCCGGGGGCTCGACGTTGAAAGGGTTCGCCCTGGCGCTCATGATCGGGATCATCTCGGGCACCTACAGTTCGATCTTCAATGCGGCACCCCTGCTGGTCGTGTGGCGGAGGCTGCGGCCCGTCCGGTAAACGCCGGTGAAGCGCCTGCTCTTGTTGTCGATCGCTGGTGGCCCAACAAAGCCTTCGTATTTGCCTGATCGTCAACCGGGACCGGGAAACCCGGTCCCGGGGCGCTTCAGCGGCTTCGGTCCGAAACCGCCTCCCGCTGCTACGCCGCGGGGACCCCAGAGGAACCGCGATTTCGGACCGGGGAGGTGGGCATTTCAATTGGTGAGGGGCAAATGCCCCTCCCAGAACAGCCCTGGTAAGGTGTTTGTAGTTACCCAAACATGCCGACCTGGCCCATACCGTCAATCAGAGAACTGCTCGAGCCCACCCTCAATCACATGGGGTACGAGCTGTACTCGCTCGAGCAGTCCGGCCATTCTGGCCGAACACTGCGCATCTCGATTGACCACAACGAGCCGATCACCATCGAAGACTGCGAGCGCGTCAGCCGTGTTGCCGGTCCGCTGCTCGACCGCGCTGGTCTCATCGACGGTCAGTACGACCTGGAGGTGTCCTCGCCTGGCGCGGAGCGACCCCTCCGCGGGCGGCCCGACTATGACCGGTTCAACGGCAAGCGGGTCAACATCCGCTACCGCGTCGGGGAATCGGAGACGATTGTCGAGGGCCAGCTTGTCGCCGTTGACGGCGCCGGCATCGCGGTGCAGGGGCAGAGTCCGCGCGGACGTGCGCCCGTGATCGTTCACATCGGATGGGGGGACGTTGTCGCGGGCAGGCTCGCGGTCACCATCTGAGTCCACCGAGAGCCTGGCGGAGGCGCTGACAGCGCTTTGCACCGAGGTGGGCATCCCCTTCGACGAGATGCTCCAGACCGTGGAGGGAGCGCTCGGGGTCGCCTACACGCGTGCCTTCAACCCGCGGGGCGAGGTCAGTGTCAAGCTCGACACCAAGACAGGGGCCCTCGAGGTGCGGAGCCGGATCGTACATGCGGATGGCACCGAGGTCATCGAGATGCTCCCGTCCGAAGATTTCAAGCGGATGGCAGCTCAGACCGCAAAACACGCGGTCCTACGCCACATTCACGATCTCGAACGGGACAAGGTCCTCAAGGACGTCGCCGAGCACCGCGGCGAGCTCGCTTCAGGGGTCGTCGATCGCATCGAGGCGGGCACCGCATACATCGACCTGGGGCGAGCCGAGGGCGTCATGCCGCCCGAGGAGCAGATCCCCGGCGAGCAGCTGCATCCCGGTCGACCGGTGCTGGTCATCATCCTGGATGCTCAGCGCAGCTCGCGTTCGGCGCAGGTGCGGGTGTCGCGGGCGGCTCGGTCGTTTGTGCACCGCCTGCTCGAGGCCGAGGTCCCCGAGATCAAGGCGGGCACCGTCCAGGTGCGGGCCATCGCGCGCGAGCCTGGCCTGCGGACCAAGATCGCGGTGTCGTCCGGCCAGCCCGGTCTCGACCCGGTGGGCGCCTGCGTCGGACCCAAAGGCGTGCGCCACCGCGCCCTGCTGAGTGAGCTGGCGAGCGAGCACGTCGACATCGTCCCGTGGTCAGACGAGCTCGAGGCGTTTGTCGCGGCGTCTCTCGGACCGGCCAAAGTCGACGCGGTCACGATCGACCGTGCCACCCGGACGGCCACGGTCCTGGTGCCGCACACGCAGCTGTCGCTGGCGATCGGGCGCGACGGGCAGAACGCCCGGCTGGCAGCGAGGCTCACAGGTTTTCGCATCGACATCAAGGCCAGCGGCGCGGACGAGCCCCCGCAAGGGGAGGGTTCTAGAAAGGGCGATGCCGAAACAGCGCCGTGAACCAGTTCGCACCTGCGTCGCCTGCCGTCAGCAAGGCAGCAAGAGAACCATGGTGCGCGTGGTGCGGACGCCGGAAGGTGCCGTGATCGTTGATCGGCCTGGCCGGGCCTCTGGGCGAGGCGCCTACTTACATGTCACTTCCGCGTGCATCGAGCTCGCTCGCAAGCGAAGGAACCTGGAGCGCGCTCTGCGCGCGCACGTGGGTCCAGAGGTGTGGGCGGCGCTGGCCTAGGTGGCCCGTCGACGGCTGATCGCCGCCACAGCGGATAATTACCGATTCGGGCATGAAGGCACACGAACTCGCGCGCGAACTCGGGATCAGCCCCAAGGAATTGGTGAACTTCCTCCAGCAGAGGCGGCTGACGCGCAACCCAACCGGTCCGCTCGCGCCCAGTGCGATCGACGCCGCGCGCTCGGAGTTCAAGCCGGCCACGAGCGCGGTGAAGATCGAAGCCAACGGCGAGCGCAAGGTCGTCCTGCCGCCGACGCTGACGGTCAAGGACCTGGCGGAGAAGCTTGGAGTGAGCCCGGTGGAGGTGATCAAGAAGCTGATGGCCTCGAAGATCCTGGCCACCATAAACCAGGTCATCGACTTCGCCACCGCCGAGATCGTGGCCGACGAATTCGGCTTCATGGTGGAGACCGTGTCGAGGGAGGACGTGGTCGCCGTCGAGTCGGCGGAGGGCGAGGGGGCGGTGGTCACCACCTCGCGCGAAGAGCTCTTCTCGCTGGCCAACGAGGACCCGAGCAAGCTGGTAACACGTCCGCCGATCGTGACCGTGCTGGGTCACGTAGACCACGGCAAGACATCGATCCTGGACGCCATCCGGAAAACGCGGGTGGCGGCGGGCGAGGCCGGCGGCATCACACAGCGGATTGGCGCCTACAAGATCGAGACCGCCGACGGCCACCCGGTCATCTTCATCGACACGCCTGGCCATGAGGCGTTCACGGCGATGCGCGCCCGTGGCGCGCAAGTGACCGACCTCGTGGTCCTGGTCGTGGCTGCTGATGACGGGGTCATGCCACAGACCGTGGAGGCGATTCACCATGCCCGGGCGGCCAGGGTGCCGATCATCGTGGCCATCAACAAGATGGACAAGGAAGGCGCGAACCCGGACCGGGTTCACCAGGAGCTCGCTGCGCAGGGGATCGTCACACGCCACTACGGCGGAGAGCACGAGTGCGTGCATCTAAGCGCCAAGACTGGACAGGGCATCGACGACCTGCTCACCACGATCGTGCTCTCGTCGGACATTCTTGAGTTGAAGGCCAACCCGAACCGCAACGCACTCGGGACGATCGTCGACGCGCATCTCGAGCGCGGACGCGGGCCGGTGGCCACCGTGCTCGTGCAGGCCGGGACCCTAAAGGTGGGCGACCACTTCGTGTGCGGTCATATCTACGGCCGCGTGCGCGCCCTCTCCGACGATCGCGGCGAAGGTGTAACCGCGGCGCCGCCCGCAACGCCCGTGGTGGTGTCCGGCATGAGCGAGGTCCCGCAGGCCGGCGACATCTTCCAGGTCGTGGGCTCCGAGAAGGCCGCACGCCAGATCGCCCTCACCAAACTGATGGAGAAGCGCGCACACGAGGCGGCCAAGGATTTTGCACCGCGAATCACCCTGGAAGAGCTCGCCCGCCGCGCCAAGGAAGGCGAGGTCAAGGAGCTCAGCCTGGTTGTCAAGGCCGACGCCCAGGGCACGCTCGAAGCGGTCCTCGCCGCGCTGCAGAAGATCGAGGACCCCGTGGTCGCGATCAAGGTCGTCGGGCAGGGCGTCGGTGCCGTCAGCGATTCAGACCTCCTCCTCGCCGGGGTCTCCAACGCGATCATCGTGTGCTTCAACCTCAAGGCCACTCCGGCATCGGCTGCCGCGGCGGAGCGGGCGAAGGTCGAGGTCCGCTACTACGACGTCATCTACAAGCTGACCGAGGACGTCGAGCGTGCGGCCAAGGGCTTGCGCGAGCCGACCTACCGCCAGATCCGTGAGGGCAAGGTGGAGGTCATCATGCCGATCAAGATCCCCCGGCTGGGCATCATCGCCGGCAGCCGGGTCGTCGAAGGCAAGGTCAGCCGCGGGGGGTGGGCCAAGGTCTACCGCGGAAAGGAGTTGATATTCGAGGGGAGGATCAGCTCGCTCAAGCACTTCAAGGAGGACGTGCGCGAGATGCCGGCCGGCCAGGAGTGCGGCATCGGACTCGAGGGCTTTGAGACTGTCGCAGCGGGGGACGTCATGGAAACTTATCGCCTCGAACGAGAAGAAATCTAAGCAAGGTTTGTCTTGCTGACAGCGGAGGTCGTCATGACCAGCTACCGCGCCGATCAGGTCGGGGAGCAGGTGCGCGAGGAGATCATGTCCATCATTCGGCGCGACTTGAAGGACCCACGCATCGGGTTCGTGAGCATCACCGCGGTGCGGATGTCGCCCGATCTCCGGCAGGCACGCGTGCGCGTGAGCGTGCTCGGCAACAGTGAGGAGCAGAAGGCGTCGATGGCTGGTCTCGTCTCGGCCAAAGGCCTCATTCGCCACGAGCTCGGCCGCCGGCTGCACAACCTGAAGTTCTCGCCTGACCTGCGCTTCGAGCTGGATCCGTCGATCGAGTACAGCGTCCACATTTCCGAGCTGCTGAAAGAGGTCCTGCCTCCAGATGATGGGCAGGAGCAGCCATAGCGACCGTCAAGAGCAAGACCGGGCACCTCTACGAGGAGATCAAGGATCTCATCGAGGCCAACGACCAGGTCCTGATCTTCGGCCACAAGGACGCGGACGGCGACACTCTCGGATGCAGCCTGGCCTTCGCCGAGGCCCTGCGCGGCGCGGGCAAGAACGTATGGGTGTTGATCCCTCCGCCGCTACCGCAGATGTACGAGTTCTTGCCGGGCTTCAGCGACATCAAGGACGCGCCACCCGACGGGGTCGACCCGGGCCTTGTCTTCTTCTTCGACTCCGGCAACATCGAGCGCTCCGGGGACAGCGTGAAGCGCATCGCGGCTCACGCCACTGTCGTCAACATCGACCACCATCCATCCAACTCGCGCTTCGGCGACGTCAATTTGATCGAGCCGGATGCCTCGGCGGTCGGCCAGATGGTGATGGCCATGCTGGACTACTTCGGCTACCCGATCACGCCCACCATCGCCACCAATATTTACGTCGCCCTCCTTACCGACACCGGCGGCTTTCGCCATGAGAACACGACACCAAAGGCACTGGAGGACGCCTCCAGGCTGGCTCGGCTGGGCGCCGACCCGGGCCGCATCGCGACCCTGGTCTACAAGACACGGCCCGAGACCACCTTGAAGCTCAGCGGACTCGCCCTGGCGACCATGCGCGTCGAGCTCGAGGGGAGGCTGGCCTGGGCCAAGGTCACGCGCCGAATGCTGCGCGAGGCCGGCGCGGTGATGGCCGAGTCGGAGGGCATCATCGACACGCTGAACAGCATCGCCGGGCTGGAGCTGGCCATCCTGTTCAAGGAGGTTCAGACCGAGCTCACCAAGATCAGCGTGCGGAGCCGCGGCACCGTCGATGCAGCGGCGATGTGCGCCCTCTTTGGCGGCGGCGGGCACATCCGGGCGGCGGGAGCCGAGCTCGAGATGTCGATGGAGGAGGCCTTGAAGGTGGTTCTGGCGACCGCCAAGGAGGCGATCCTTGCCGGCTCGGCGAAGCGCTGAGGGCGAGGCAGGACCTGCCAGCCTGGATCGGCGGAGCCTGCCTCCATTTAATACCGGCGTCCTCAACGTCGACAAGGCCGCGGGTGAGACGTCGTTCGCGGTCGTTCGCCGGCTGCGACGGCTGACCGGCGCGCGCCGCGTCGGCCATGCGGGCACGCTGGACCCGCTCGCCACCGGAGTGCTTCCCATCCTGTTTGAGTCGGCCACGAGGCTCGCCGAGTACGCCCTCCGGCTGCCGAAGACATACGTCGCCGACATTCATCTCGGTTTCGTGACCGCCACCGACGATGCGGAAGCAGAACGTCAGGCAGTCGGCGATCCCAGCTCACTGACGGCTGCCGACGTCGCCGGTGCCCTGGAGGCGTTCTGCGGTCGCATCCTTCATGAACCGCCGGCGTTCTCGGCGGTGAAGGTCGATGGCAAGCGGTCGTACCAGCTGGCGCGCCGCGGCGAAGAGCCCCGACCTCGCGCGCGGGAGGTTGAAGTCTACGACGCAAGGCTGCTCGATTTCACGCCCGGTGCAGAGGCCGTCACGCGTGTCGAGATTCGATGCGGCAGCGGCACCTACCTCCGATCCATCGCACGAGACCTTGGCCGCACGCTGGGCGTGGGCGGCTACCTGGGCCGGCTCGTGCGCACCGCCTATGGTCCTCTGACGATCGACTCCGCGGTCCAGTTGTCGCCGCTCACTGGTGCCGAGGAAGTGCGCGGCCGGCTGCTTCCGGCCGAGGTCATACTGCCCGACATGGAGCGGGTCCGCCTCACCGTGGAGCAGGAGGCGATGGTCCGCCAGGGGCGTGCCGTGCGGGTGCTGCCAGAGCCCGGTCCCGGGCCGATTCGGGCTCATGATTCCGGGGGGCGCCTGGTCGCTCTCGGGCACACCGATCCCCTGCGGCGCACCTTCGTGCCCGAGAAGGTGCTGTCCACCTGTTAGTGCATTTGGGGCTGCCTACCAGCCCCATCGGGGCGGTGGCACTCACCGTCGGCAGCTTCGACGGCGTGCATCTCGGCCACGTCGACGTCATCAAACGCGCGGTTGCTGCCGCCAAGGCGGAAGACGCACACGCAGCACTGATCACTTTCGAACCTCATCCGCGATGTGTTCTCGATCCGGCCAACTGTCCGCAGTCGATCACGACGCTGCAGGAGAAGCTGGCGCTGGTGGAGCGGCTTGGGATCGAGCACGCGATCGTGCTCCGCTTCGACCGCGCTCTGGCCGCCCTCTCGCCCCAAGAGTTCGTGGACAGGCTGGCCGCCGCGATGCAGCTGCGTCGATGGGTGGTCGGTTTCGATTTCGCGTTCGGACGCGAGCGTCGGGGCAACCCCGACTGGCTTCGCGCCGGCGGGCACGCGGTGGAGGTGGTGCCTCCCTTCACTATTGACGGGTCGGAGCTGCACAGCTCGGACGTGAGGCGGCTGGTCACGATGGGCGAGATCGAGGAGGCCAACCGGCTGCTGGGTCGGGAGTACTCGATGGCGGGCCCGGTGGAGGCGGGTGACAAAGTCGGCCGGAGCCTCGGCTTTCCCACCGCCAACATCGGCATCGAACCGAACAAACTGGTCCCCGCGCTGGGTGCTTACGCCGGAAAGGCACGAGCTCCTGAGGGTGAGTTCATCGCTGCGCTGTCGGTGGGCTATCGCCCGACCTTCGGTGGTACACAGCTGCGCGTGGAGGCTTTCCTGTTGGATTTCGAGGGTGACCTCTACCAACAGCGTCTGGAGCTTCGATTCATTCGCTATCTCCACGCCGACATCACTTTCCCGAACACGGATGAGCTGGTGCGACAGCTGAGGCGCGACGTCGACGAAACTCGCCGGATCGTGAAGCAGTGACTCTAGAGGCCCGGCCGAAAGGACCGGCGAGGCCTCTGCGGCCGTGACCCGCGTCGTCGTGGTCGGCGGCGGGATGGCCGGTTACTCCGCTGCCCTGGCAGCACGACGCGAGGGGGCCGACGTGACGGTCGTCGCGAAGGCGCCGGGGGCCACCGCCCTCTACGCCGGCGGCATGGAGATCGTGGATGACCTCGAATCGTTGCTGACAAGCGACGCGCGCCACCCCTTCTCCCTTCTCGGCCTCGATTTCGTGCGGCTGTCGACCGAGCTCGACACGGCGATTCAAGCCCTGCAGCTCGCGCTCGAAAAAGACGGGCTGAAGCTGGAGGGAAGCTGGCGCATGCGCGGCATGTACGCCGACATCCACGGGCTCGCGCGGCCGGCGAATATCGTGCCCGCCACGGTGGCGGGCGGCGAGCTGCGCGCCCTTGCGGGCCGCCGAGTGGCGGTGGTCGGAGTGCCGCAGGTGGGTGACTACGACGCGGCGGCGACGGCCCAGACACTGCAGGAGCTGCACGGCATCCAGGCCTTTGCCGAGGACGTCACGATCGCCGATCTCCCGGTGGCCGCCTCGCTAACCGACCTGTACGGGCGTCGAGCGCCGGCGCTGAGCCGGGCCCGCGCGGCCGCTATCGCGTATCCGCCTGGCTTCACCGGCTTGCCCGCGGACGGCTTCGAGCTGCTGGCGGCGCCGCCATCTCCGCATGGTTGGCGCCTGCAGCAGGCGATCGGGCTCGGCACGATACAGGCTGACGTGCAGTCGTTTGAATCGGGTCGCGGGCAGATCACCGCGGCGCGTGCCGGCGACCGCTTGTTTCGCGGGGACGCGTTCGTGCTCGCGACAGGTCGCCACATCGGTGGCGGCCTCCGTGCGGGGCGTGTGACCACCGAGCCGCTGCTCGGGCTGGGCGTGTTCCACGACGGCGTATCCGTTCGCCAGGCCGGCACGCGCCTACGCCACCTCGAATACCTCGATGCCAGTGAAGAGTTCCGCGCCGGCCTGGTGACCGACAAACGGCTGCGCCCGCTGGATGAGGACGGCAACGCGCCATACACCAACCTGTTTGCGGCGGGGACGGTGCTTGGAGGGTACGACTACGCGGGGCCGTGCGGCTTCGGGGTCCCGATCCTCACGGGCTGGTTGGCCGGCCGGCACGCCGCCCGAGTCGGGAAAGAATGAGGGCCGAGCTCGAGGGCATCGTTGGGGCGGCCGCCCTCGATGAGCGCCCAGTCCGCGACCTCTGGCCTCTGGGGATCATGCGGGAGCGTGCGGGCAGCGAACCGCCTCGCGTGCTGGTGGCGCGGCCGTCGGGTCGCGACCAGGTTTCCGCCATCCTTCGCTGGGCCGCCGCCAACGCGGTGGTCGTGACGCCAATGGGCGGCGGAAGCGGCGTATGCGGCGCCCTGGCGCCACGGCAGGGTGAGCTGGTGCTCGACATGTCCGCGTTCGACCGCATCCTCGACCTCGATGAGACGAACCTCACTTGCCGCTGCGAGTCAGGAGTGAACGGTATGGCGCTGGAGAAACACCTGAACGAGCGTGGACTCACCCTGGGCCACTTTCCCAGCTCCCTGCCCGGAACGACCCTCGGCGGCCTGATCGCAACTCGTTCCTCAGGCCAGGAGTCCAGCCGCTACGGCAGCATCGAGGACATGGTCATGGGCCTTGCCGTCGTTCTGCCAGACGGCACCTTCGCGGCCCCCAGGCCAGGTCCGCGCTCAGCTGTGGGCCCGGCCCTGCATCACCTGTGGCTGGGCTCGGAGGGAGCACTCGGCGTCATGTTGGGAGCCGTCCTGCGCATCCACCGCCTTCCGGAGGTGGTGATCGGGCGGGGGTATGCGTTCCGCCGCATGTCCGCCGGCCTGGAAGCGATGAGAGCGGTCATGCAGTCGGGCATCCGGCCCTTGGTGATGCGGCTCTACGACGCCGAGGACACCGCCTTCAACGGCTACGAGCTTCCGGCCGATGGCAGCCTCCTGGTCGTGGCGACGGCCGGTATCGCAGGCGTGGCCGCCGCCGAGGCGGCCGCCGTGAAGCTCTTTGCGAACGGCGCCGACGATCTGGGCGAGGATCCCTGGCAGCGCTGGCAGCGGCATCGCTTCGACCTGTCCGCGGAACGCCTCAAAGCTCTACTGCAACCGCCTGGCTCATATCTCGACACCATCGAGCTGGCCGCCCCCTGGACGGTGCTGTCCGAGCTCCACTCGCGGGTCAAGACCGCAATAGCCGTGGGCGGTCTGGCGTTATGCCATTTCAGTCATGCCTACGAGCAGGGCTGCTGCGCGTACTTCTCGTTTGGCGGATCCGGGGATACTGAGGAAGACGCTCGAGCCGCCTACGGCCGGGCATGGGAGGGAGCGATGACAGCGGCGCTCGAGTTGGGGGCGACGATCAGCCACCACCACGGCACGGGCCAAGTGCGTGCGCGTTGGGTTGCCGCCGAGATGGGAGGGTGGATGCGCGTCTGGCGGAGCGTCAGGGAAGCCATCGACCCCCACGCGATCATGAACCGGCGTGCGGTGGGAGGCACACCGTAGGCGCGCGGCCGGACGCTCCCGTCCTATTCATCGTCAATCCCGCCTCGGGGGCGGGGCGGACGGCGAGTCAGTGGGCGTCGATAGCGGGCTGGCTGCCATCGACCGGGCTTCAGTACGAGGCCGCCCTGACCACACGCCCGCTCGAAGCGATCGAGATCGCCAAGCGAGCCGTGAGGGAGTCGCGTCCCGTAGTCGTCGCCGTGGGCGGAGACGGCACGCTGAACGAGGTCGTCAACGGCTTCTTCCACAACGGCGCGCCGATCCCGACCACGAGCCGGCTCGCCATGCTGCCGCTTGGCACAGGTGGCGATTTCCGGCGCACCCTGGAGATCCCGCTCGACGTCCAGGCTGCAATTCAAGTCATTCGGTCGGGCATTCCCAGGCGCCTTGATGCAGGGTGCGTCACATACCAGGCTCACGACGGAAGCACGGGCGTCCGCCACTTCCTCAACATCGCGGACGCTGGACTGGGCGGCGAAGTCGTCCATCGCGTCAACACCGGCAGCAAAGCGCTGGGTGGAATGACGTTCACGCTGAACTCTTTCATGGCGCTCCTGCAGTGGAGGAACAAGCCTATGAACGTCGTCGTCGACGGCAACGCCCATGACCTGGTGGCTCAGCAAGTCGTCGTGGCCAACTGTCAATACTTCGGCGGGGGCATGCGAATGGCGCCGACTGCCTCCCCGACGGACGGGGTCTTCGACGTCATCCTGGTCGGGAACGCGGGCAAGCTGGAGACGATCCGAGGCCTAGGCACCGTTCGCGTCGGAGCGCACCTGGATGAGCACAACCCCAAGATTCAGCTGCTGTACGGCAAGCGAATCTCGGTTACCTCGACGGAAAGGGTGCGTATCGACCTCGACGGTGAGGATCCCGGCGTGCTGCCCGCTCTGTTCGAGATGCAGCCGAGCGCGATCGAGTTCATCGCACCGCGTTGATGCACGCGACTTCTCCTCTCCCCCTCGGGGAGCAATCAGTAAGTCCTATCCTGCTCGCGCCTGCGCGCAGGGCTAGGGTGAGGGGCTTAAGCAGCCAATCGGGAGCGTTATGACGCGCGGCGTAATCGCGACACCGCATCACCTTGCCACCGCAGTCGGAGCGCAGGTGCTGCGGGACGGCGGCAACGCCATCGACGCGGCCATTGCTGCCGACGCGGTCCTGTGCGTCGTGTACCCGCACATGACATCCGTGGGCGGTGACCTGATGGCTATCGTTTGGCCCGCGGGCGCAGCTGCGCCAGTGGGCTTGATCGGCGCGGGGCGCTCGGGTGAGCTCGCAACCATCGATGCGGTTCGTTCGCGCGGTCATGACGTGATGCCGGAGCGCGGGGCACTGACCGTGACCGTTCCCGGCACGGTCGAGGCGTGGGGCCGGCTCCTCGAGCGTTTCGGAACGCTCGGGCTGGCGCCGGTGATGGAACCCGCCGCTGTCATCGCCCAGGACGGCTACGTCATCACGGCCCATCTGTCGGAGTTCCTCAAGTCGCGCGCCGAGCTCCTGATCCAGGAGCCTGCGGCCCAAGAGCTCTACCCTCCGATGGACGCCGGGATGCTGCTCCGCAATCCGGACCTTGGCTCCGTGCTGAGGGACATCGGGCGCAACGGAATCAATGGCTTCTATCGCGGCGAGATCGGCACCGCGATCACCGCCGCGATCACGCGCCGTGACGGCCTGGTCACGGCCCGCGACCTGGCCGGTCACCGATCGCAGTGGGTGGAACCACTGACCGTCAGGTACCGCGACCTGACCGTCTACGAGCTGCCCCCTCCGACGCAGGGACTCACCGCGCTTGCGATGGTCGCCCGACTCGACGGCATGTCGCCCGACGAGCTGCAGCCGGGGCCGGGATTCGTGGGCGCGTTCAAGGCGATACGTGACGCGTGCTACCCGCTGCGAGATCGATACATCACCGACCCGGACTTCACGCCGGCGCCGCTCCAGCCATTCCTCGACACCAGCCACGTCGCCTCCGCTGCTGTCCCGGCGCTGCCAGGCGCGGGAGGGACTGAGGATGGCGACACTGTCTACATGTGCGCTGCCGACGAGCACGGCAACCTCGTGTCGCTGATACAGAGTGTCGCCTACGGCTTCGGGTCGGGGATCGTGGCCGAGGGCACGGGCATGCTGCTTCAGAATCGCGGCTGTTATTTCAGCCTCGACCCCTCTCACGTCAACCGGCTCGAGCCCCGCAAGCGGACGATGCACACCCTCATCCCGGCCATGGCGGCGCGCGATGGCCGCCCGTGGGCGGTCTTCGGCTCGATGGGGGGCGACGGCCAACCCCAGCTGCAGACCCAGGTCCTGATCAACCTGTGCGACCACGGCCTGGACCCTCAAGAAGCGGTCACACGGCCACGCGTCCGAGTCCGAGCCGGCGGCGCGACGGTCTCGGTGGAGGCCGATTACCCAAGGGTCGGCGAGCTGGCACGCGCGGGACTGCCGGTCGAGCTGGTGCCTCCCCAGTACCACACACTGGGCCACGCCCACGCGATCGTCATCGACAGCCCGTATGCATGGCGGGCCGGCGCGGATCCGCGCTCGGACGGCTCTGTGGTGTTGACATCGTGACGCCCCATCAAGTGGGGAGGGCACTCGCGCCCGTATAATTCAGCGTCGGTTTGGCAGAGGAGACGAAAGTCAAGAGCAAGCTCATCGCCGATTACAGGCGAGCTGAGAAGGACACGGGTTCACCCGAAGTCCAGATCGCGCTCTCGACGGCGCGCATCCGGGAGCTCACCGAGCACCTCAAGACGCATGCCAAGGATCATCACTCACGCCGCGGCCTGCTCCTCCTGGTCGGCAAGCAAAGGCGTCTGCTGAACTATTTGAAAGACACCGACATCGAGCGCTATCGCGCGCTGGTCGGCAAGCTCGGGATCAGGAGATAGCCGCGCGTTAACGCCGGGCGCACGCAGGGCGCACAGCCTGCAAGACAATCAATCGGGAGGGCTCCGACGCACGGGGTCAGCTCTTAGAAGCTCTCACTAAGGCACAGCGGTTTAGCGGCAGCTTCTAGGAACCTGACCCCAATCCAGCGGTCCTCCCAAATGGAGGTATTCGCGTGGCAGTTGTCACGAAGAACGTGGAGGTCGCCGAAAAGCGGCTTTCGATCGAGACCGGCCGGGTGGCCGAGCAAGCGAATGGGGCGGTGGTGCTCCGCCAGGGCGACACGGTCGTGCTGAGCACGGCCGTCATGTCAAAGGAGCCCCGCGAGGGAATCGACTTCTTCCCGCTCACATGCGACTACGAGGAGAAGCTCTACGCGGCGGGCAAGATCCCGGGCGCGTTCATGCGTCGCGAGGGCCGGCCCAGCGAGGTGGCGATTCTCGCGTCAAGACTGACCGACCGGCCGCTGCGACCGCTCTTTCCGGACGGTTTCCGGCTCGACATACAAGTGGTTTCGACGGTGCTCTCGGTGGATCAGGACAACGACCCCACCATCCTTTCCATCAACGGCGCATCGGCGGCGCTCGTGATCTCGGATGTTCCCTTCCAGGGTCCCGTTGGCGCTGTCCGCATGGGACTGCTCGACGGCAATCTGGTGGTCAACCCGCCCATGTCACGCATGGCCGATTCAGACCTCGACCTGGTGGTGGCGGGAACGGCCGACGCCCTGCTCATGGTCGAGGCGGGCGCCAAGGGCGTCAGCGAGCAGACCGTGCTCACCGCGCTCGAGATGGCGCATGATGCCATCAAACAGCTGTGCGCCGCGCAGTTGGAGCTCCAGCAGCAGATCGGCAAGCCCAAGCTCGAATACAGCCCGCGCACCTACCCGGAGCAGACCGTCGAGGTCGTCAGCGAGTACCTGGCGATGCGCCTCGACGCGGCCGCGTTCAACCCCGACAAGAGCGCTCGAGAAGCCAGCACCGACGCGCTGCGCAAGACGCTGGTTGCAGACCTCGGGGCGCGCTTTCCCGACCACACCGAGATCCTCGGCGAGCTCTTCGACAAGAGGCTGAAGGACCGCGTTCGACAGCGCATCATCGAGGAAGGGGTGCGCCAGGACGGTCGGGGTCTCCAGGACGTGCGCACGATCACAGTCGAGGTGGGCGTTCTGCCGCGCACGCACGGGTCCGGACTCTTCACACGCGGCCAGACCCAGGCTCTGACCATCGCCACCCTCGGGTCGATGTCCGACCAGCAGAAGCTTGACGGCCTGTCGCCCGACGAGTTCAAGCGCTACATGCACCACTACAACTTCCCGCCTTTCTCCGTCGGCGAGGCCCGTCCCCTTCGCGGTCCCGGACGGCGGGAGATCGGTCACGGCGCGCTCGCCGAGCGGGCACTGCTGGCCGTGGTCCCCTCCGTCGAGGAGTGGCCGTACACCATGCGCCTCGTTTCTGAAATTCTCAGCTCCAACGGCTCCACGTCTATGGCCTCGGTGTGTGGTTCCACATTGGCGCTGATGGACGCCGGAGTGCCCATCAAGTCCCCGGTCGCCGGCATCGCCATGGGCCTGGTCACGCGGGAAGGCAGGTTTGCTGTTCTCACCGACATCCAGGGCGTCGAGGACGCGCTCGGTGACATGGACTTCAAGGTGGCCGGCACCAAGGACGGCATCACCGCCCTGCAGATGGACATCAAGATCAAGGGGCTGACCCACGAGATCATGGCCCAAGCCCTGGAGCAGGCACGCGTGGCCCGCCTGTTCGTGCTCGACAAGATGCTGGCCGTCATCCCGCGACCGCGCAGCGAGATGAGCGCATTCGCGCCCCGCATCACCACCATCATGATCAACCCCGACAAGATCCGAGACATCATCGGCCCCGGAGGCAAGATGATCCGCAAGATCACAGAAGAGACTGGTGCGCAGATCGACGTCGAGGACGACGGCCGGGTGTTCATAGCGGCGGTCGACCAGGACGGCGGCAAGAGGGCAATCGACTGGATCAAGGGCCTGACCGACGAGGTCGAGGTGGGCAAGATCTACAGGGGCAAGGTCGTCCGGATCATGTCCTTCGGTGCCTTCGTCGAAGTGCTCCCCAACCAGGACGGCCTGGTCCACATCTCCAAGCTCACAGGCCATCGGGTCGAACGCGTGGAGGAGGTGTGCAACATCGGCGACGAGATCGTCGTCAAGGCGGTCGAGATCGACAGCCAGGGCCGGCTCAACCTGAGCCGGCAGGCGGCCATCGAAGAGCTCACCGCCAAGGGACTTCCAATCGAAGAGAAGATCGACCGCGAGGCCATGGCTGCGGCGCTCGCGTCGCCACCGCCACCACCACGCGAGGGCGGCTTTGGTGGACGCGACCGGGGAGGGCGCAACGGCGGCGGCCGCGGTCGGGGGCCGCGAAGGGACTAACCGAACCTGATGGCAGAACCGATCAGAGTCGCGGTGGCCGGCTACCGCGGCAAGGTCGGCTCGGTCCTGGCCACCGCGCTGGCGTCAGAGCCCGGCATCGAGTTCGTCGGGGGAGTGGGCCGAGGAGACGACCTCGGCGCCTTCCTGAAAGCAAGACGGCCTCGGGTGTTGGTCGACTTCAGCCGATCGGCGGATGCACTGGGCAACGCCCTGGCGGCGGTCGAAGCGGGCGCCTCGCCGGTAGTCGGCACGACGGGCATCCCCACCGAGGGCATCGATCGCCTGGAAGGCGCCTGCAAAGAAGGCCACCTGGGCGGCATCGTCGCCCCCAACTTCGCGATCGGTGCCGTCCTGATGATGCACCTCGCCGACATCGCCGCCCCGCACTTCGACGCCGCCGAGGTGATCGAGATGCACCATGCGACCAAACTGGATGCGCCCTCGGGCACGGCGCTGGTGACCGCGAGGAGGATCGCTGCCAAGCGCGTTGGCAGGCCCTTCAGCCACCAGAAGCCTGAGAAGGTGACGTTGGCGGGCACACGAGGCGGGGAAGAGGAGAACGTCGCGGTGCACAGCGTGCGGCTGCCCGGGTTCGTCGCTGACCAGGAGGTCATCTTCGGGCTGCCGGGCCAGACGCTCACCATCGCCCATCGCACGACCAGTCGTGAGGCCTATGTGCCGGGTGTCCTACTCGCTATTCGCATGGTCACCACCGAACCGCGGTTCTACCGAGGCCTAGACGAGCTGCTGGGCCTGCACAGTGGACTGTAACGGTCGGGTGGGGACCAGGCCGAAGGCCCGAAGGCCGTCTGGGGCGGCGGATGGTCCTCATTCGGCTGTTACGGTCCACTAGCCGCAGTAAACTTTGGTCGTGCCCTCCTCCCGTCGATTGAACGTTGCTGTCGTGGGCGCGACCGGCATGGTCGGCCGGGAGATGCTCAAGATCCTGGGCCAGCGTGGATTTCCCGCCGCCAGCACCATTGTCCTCGCCTCGGAAAGGTCGGCCGGTACCAAAGTGCCGTACAACGGCGACCACCTCACGATTCGCGCCCTCGACGAGAACGTCTTCAAAGGCATCGACGTGGCGATGTTCGCCGCCGGTGCAGACGTGTCTCTGATCTACGCCCCAATCGCAGCCGAGGCAGGTGCGCTCGTCATCGACAAGAGCTCAGCCTGGCGGATGAAGGCCAACGTGCCCCTGGTCGTGCCCGAGGTCAACCCCGAGGACATTCGAGAAAACGAAGGCATCATCGCCAGCCCCAACTGCACCACGATCCCTCTGACCATGGTGCTGGAGCCGCTGCGCAAGCGGTTCGGGGTTCAGCGCGTGGTCGTGTCCACCTACCAGGCTGCGTCCGGCGCGGGACGCGCATTGGCGGACGAGCTCGACAGCCAGACGGAGGCCATCGCCGCAGGCCGGACGCCCGAGGTGATCGCCACGTCTCACCAGCTGGCCCACAACGTCATCCCGGGAGGTTGGAAGCCTGAGACGGACGGCTACAACGAGGAGGAGATAAAGCTGGTCAACGAGACGCGCAAGATCCTCCACGATCCGCAGCTGCGGATCGCCGCGACCTGCGTGCGCGTGCCGGTGCCCATAGGCCACAGTGAGTCGGTGCTCATCGAGTCCGTGGAGAAGATCAGCGTCATGGATGCACGTACCGTCCTCGGAGAGGCCCCGGGGGTGATCGTCGAGGATGATCCATACGCGAGGATCTACCCCACGCCGCACCACGTCGCGGGCAAGGACGAGGTGTATGTTGGCCGCATCCGAGACGACCTCTCGTCCAGCCATGGGCTGATCCTGTGGCTGGTCTCCGACAACCTGCGCAAAGGCGCCGCCTTGAATGCGGTTCAGATTGCGGAGCACGCGCTAGAAATGGGGGTGATCAGGTGACTGAAATCGGGCGTCTTCTGACTGCGATGGTGACCCCGTTCAAGGCCGACGGATCCGTCGACTATGCCGCCGCCGAAAAGCTGGCTGCCATGCTCGTCGCCGACGGCTCCGATGGCGTCGTCGTGTCGGGCACGACGGGCGAGTCGCCCGCCCTAAGCGACGACGAGAAGGTCGAGCTAGTGAAAGCGATCAAGAAGGCCATCCCCGGTAAGGCGGTGGTGGCAGGTACAGGCAGCAACGACACCCACCATTCGGTGAAGCTCTCGGAGCGGGCCATCAAGGCCGGGGCCGACGCGCTTCTGGCGGTGGTGCCCTACTACAACAAGCCGCCCCAGGAGGGCATGTACCAGCACTTCAAAGCTATCGCCGACGTTGGCCCCACGATCATGTACAACATCCAGGGCCGGACTGCGGTCAACATGACCGCGGCGACCACTCTCCGCTGCGCCGACGTGCCGGGGATCATCGGCGTCAAGGAGGCCAGCGGCGATCTCGACCAGATGGGCCTCGTGTGCGCCGGCAAGCCGGACCGATTCCGCGTCTGGAGCGGCGATGACAGCTGGACGCTGCCGCTGATGGCCGTGGGTGGATACGGCGTCATCTGCGTCGTGTCGCACATCGCAGGCGGATCGATGAAGCGCATGATCGAAGCCCACGCGAAGGCCGACAACGAGACCGCACGCAGGATCCACCTCGGCCTGCTGCCTGTGATCAAGGTGCTTATGACCACGGCGGCCAACCCGGTACCGATCAAGTCGGCCCTCAACGCCATGGGTTTCCCGGCCGGCCCGTTCCGCCTGCCCTTGGTACCGCTCACTGGCGAACAGCTGGGTTCGGTCATGAAGGTCATCCGCGACGCCGGGGATCTCATCACGATGCGTTCAGAGCAGCGGGTCGGGGTACCCGCGAAATCGTGAGATTTCGTGGGGTGGTCAAGGCAGGCGTGAAAGTCGCTTAACCCAGCGGCGCTGCTCGAACAGCTCCATGCTGAGGTCCGTGCCTGCACCAGGTGCGGACTGCACGCCACCCGCACCCAGGCCGTACCCGGAGTTGGCCCCTGCCCAGCCGATGTGATGATCGTCGGCGAGGCCCCAGGGTTCAACGAGGACCGCCAGGGTGAACCTTTCGTCGGAGCGGCGGGGCAGCTGCTGGACACTATGCTGGCGCGCATTGGCTTACGGCGCGCCGACGTCTACATCACCAACGTGCTCAAGTGCCGGCCGCCGCAGAACCGCGATCCGATGCCGAACGAGGCCGAGGCCTGCTCGCCCTACCTTCGGCGGCAGATGGAGCTGATCCGGCCGAAGGTGGTGCTGATCCTGGGCCGCCACGCGCTCGAAAGGCTGCTGCCCGGTCAGGGCTCGATCTCACGCATCCATGGCAGCCTTGTGCAGCGCGGCGACATTGCATTCGTGCCGCTCTTTCACCCGGCCGCGGCCCTCCACAACGGCGCCCTGGTGGCGGACCTCGAGCGCGACTTCGACCGCGTCAAGGGTTACCTGGACAAGCTTCTCGCCCCACCTCCGCCTCCCGAACCCGCGCCGGTACCAAAGCAGGAAGCCGAGCAGCTCCAGCTCTGGTGACGAGCCCGCGCCTCCGGTACGTACCGCTGGGCGGCCTGGGCGAAGTGGGCCTCAACATGTGGGCGCTCGAGTGGGAGAACAAAGTCCTCGTCGTCGACGCGGGCCTGATGTTCCCGCAAGAGGACATGCTCGGCATCGACCTCGTCCTCCCCGACCTCTCCTACCTACTGGCACCCCAGCGCAAGGTCCTGGGCATCTTCCTGAGCCACGGCCACGAGGACCACATCGGTGGGCTGCCCTACGCGCTGAAGAAGCTCAACGTGCCCGTCTACGGCACGCGGCTCACGCTGGGATTGGTGAAGCCGAAGCTCAAGGAGCACCGCATCCTGCGAGAGGCTGATCTGCGTGAGGTCCGCGTCGGCGACGTCGTGCAGCTGGGACCCTTCCGGGTGGAGACGGTGGCGGTGTGCCACTCCATCCCAGACGCCGTGGCGCTGGCGATCGAGACACCTGTGGGCCGCGTCGTCTACACGGGCGACTTCAAGCTGGACCCGGCGCCGCCCGACGGACACCCCACGGACATGGAGCGCTTCCGCCGCCTCGGTGACGAGGGCGTCCTATTGCTGCTCAGCGATTCCACCAACGCCGAGCGCAGCGGTCGATCAGGTTCCGAACGTGACCTTCACGAGCCCTTCGCGCGCATCTTTGGTGAGGCGCCTGGACGCATCGTCGTCGCCAACTTCGCGTCCAACATCCACCGCATCCAGCACCTTGTTCGCATGGCGGTTCAGTTCGAGCGCCGCGTCGCCGTGGCCGGACGCAGCCTGCAGACCAACTTCAAGACTGCTCGCGAGCTCGGCTTCCTGCAGGTGCCAGATGGCCTCACCGTCAAGCTGGAGGACACCGAGCGAATCCCCCCCTCGAAGCTGCTTCTGCTGACCGCCGGCAGCCAGGGCGAGCCGATGTCCGCGCTCACTCGCTTTGCCGCGCAGCGCCATCCACTCGTGAATGTCATCAAGGGCGATTGGGTAGTCATCTCGGCGCGACCGATCCCTGGCAACGAGCGGCTTGTCCACCAGACCGTCAACAATCTCTACCGCCACGGCGCTCGGGTGTTCTACTCCGAGGTCGGGAATGTCCACGTCACGGGCCACGCCCAGCGAGACGAGCTGCGAGAGATGCTGGACGCCGTGCGCCCCAAATACCTCATACCCGTCCACGGCGAGTACCGCCAGCTCCTCCAGCACGCCGAGGTCGCCCACGAAGCTGGGCTTGGCGCTGACCGGATCGTCGTGGTCGAAGACGGCGAGGCGGTGGAGCTCGATCGCAAGTCGATCCGTCGGGGCGACAAGGTGAGTGCGGGCCTGGTCTACGTCGATGGGCTCGGTGTTGGTGATGTGGAGAAGATCGTCCTTCGTGACCGTAGACAGCTGGCCGAGGAAGGAATCCTCGTCGTGACGCTGGCATTGGACCGCGAAACCGGTGCGCTGCGGACTGGACCCGATCTCATCTCGCGAGGGGTCATCGAACCGGAGCTCTCCGCCAAGCTGATGTCGGACGCCCGCGCCGCAGCGGTGGAGAGCATCGAGCGCCTCGCCAACACCAACACCGACCTGAGCCTGATCCAGGAGGCCATCCACGACGCGGTCTCCAAGACCGTCTACCGTCGCACTCGCCGCCGCCCCATGGTCATCCCCATGGTCACGCAAATATGAGGGAAAACCGGACTGTTTTCCCTCATCGCCGGTTCGGCTTCGCCGAAGCGGCTGCTCCCATTCCCGGGATTGGATTTACTGAATTGGATTCGCCCGGCCACGCTTGGGGAGGATTCGAAGAAGACAAAGCCGCGGCCGGGGTGAACCCGGCCGCCCTTGCGGCGATAGTTCTGTACTTATGAAGCTGCCGCCGCTCGCGCTGGTCGCACCCAGCCTTTGCCCGCGCTGCGATCAGCCCGCGATGCAGCTTGATCGCGAGGTCGATGCGCGGTGCGGCCACTGCGGCCTGCAGCTTCACAGGTGCGGCAACTGCAGCGGCGTGGCGGGGCCATTCGACCGCTACTGCGGCTTCTGCGGGTACGAGCTCGTGCGCGGCCGGCAGCGCGCACCGTGGTGGCGGCTGTGGCTTCTCCTCGCTCTGGTGCCGCTGCTAGCCGGCCTGGCCTACGGAATCCTGCACGCGCGCTAAGGTGGGGGTCGCCCCCTCACTGACGGTTCAAGCGTTGGCCGCACTCGACGCAGAAACTGTGACGGCCGAGATTGGGGTGTCCGCACGCGGTGCAGACGAGCCGCCGGGGCGGGTCGGACTGCAGCCAGCGCTCGTGCTCGCGACGGTACCAAACGCCATCCTCGGGACCAAGCATCCAACGCCGTCCCTCGCTGTCCTGCACCGCCAGGTCGCGCACCGCCACCCTGAATGCTCGCGGCAGGAGGCTGCCCGCACGCCGTTCTTCGACCAGCGTTCGATAGCGGGTCTCCGCTTCCGCGAACGGGTCTGTTGCCACTGCCAAAGTGTAGAATCCGGCTCAATCCGGCCTGCCGGAACGCAGCATGCGTCGCACCAACTCCAAAGGCTCACGTCAATCCGCCAACGCTCGGCGCGGTTCGTCCGCACGCTCTCGCGGCAGTCGCTCCTCGCGTTCGACACGGCCGCGTCTAACGCCTCGCCAGGCTCGCGAGGTGGCTGGTGTGCTCCTCATCCTGGCGGCCTGCCTCGGCCTGTTGGCCATCGCGAGCAATGCAGGTTCGATCCTTACGGGGCTTCACGACTGGCTGGTCGCAAATTTCGACCGGGCCTGGTTCGTACCGGTGGCCGGAGCGATGGCGCTGGGTGGTTATCTACTGTGGCCCAGAGCCCCGAAGCCGCGCCCGCTGGACCTGCTGGCCGGCGGCATCGCGGTCGTCGCGCTCATCGGCCTGTTCGGATTGGCCGGCCAGGCGGGCGGAACGGTAGGTCGCGACGTTGACAACGCAGTTATCGCTGTGGTGGGCCGTTGGGGTGCCTGGGCCCTGCTCGTGGCCGGGCTGGCGATTGGCCTCATCATCACCATTCACTTCAGTCCAGGAGCCCTGATCGCGACAGTGGTACGCGCCGGGCAGGTCGCGTACGTCGAGAGGATTCGACTGCAGAACCTCGTGTCGCCTCGAGGCGCTGACACGCGCAGCGCCGCAAGGCCGGCCGGTACCTCCAATGCATCCCTGGCAAGGTCTGCCGCGAGCTTTGCCGCGAGCCCGCCGGTGACCGCGACCATGCCCAAGCCGCCATGGGAGATCGAGGCCGCACCTGAGGCCGAAGCGGCGGCGACTCTTCAGCCGATCGTTCCAGGGCGGGACCAAGCGCTCGAGGCACCGGTGGTGCGTGTGGTCGCCGAACCTGAGGACGAGCGCCCCGAGATCGAATGGAAGCTGCCGGCGATAGCACTGCTCGACAGCGTGACCGCACGTCGCGAGCGGATGGCGGACGAGATCAAGCGCAACGTGCGCATCATCGAAGGCTCCCTCGAGACGTTCGGCGTGCCCGCCAAGGTGGTCGGGGTGAACCCAGGCCCGGCCGTCACCCAGTACGAGCTGCAGCCTGGCCCGGGTGTCCAGGTGAAGCGCATCACCGCTCTCCAAAACGACCTCTCGCTTGCGCTCGCCGCCGCGCCGCTGCGCATCGAAGCGCCCATCCCGGGGAAGTCCGCGGTCGGCATCGAGGTGCCCAACAAGTCAGCGAGCCTGGTCACGATCCGCGAAGTTTTGGAGACCGCGGCCTTTCGCGAGGGCACCCATACACTCGCGCTCGCGCTCGGCAACGACGTCTCGGGCCAATCCATCGTGGGTGAGCTGACGCGAATGCCCCACCTGCTCATCGCCGGCGCGACCGGGCAGGGCAAGAGCGTTTGCATAAACGCCATCATCACGAGCCTTCTGTTCCAGGCGACGCCGGATCACCTGCGCATGCTGCTCATCGACCCGAAGCGTGTCGAGCTGACCAACTACAACGGCCTGCCGCACCTGCTGCTGCCCGTGCTGGTGGAGGCGCATCAGGCCGCCGCCGCTCTCCGGTGGGCGGTCGCCGAGATGGATCGGCGCTACAAGATGTTTTCCACCGAGGGCGTTCGCAACATCGCAACGTACAACGAGAAGGCGGCGCAGCGTCTCGCCCGGCAGCTCCCGTACGTCGTCATCGTGATCGACGAGCTTGCCGACCTGATGATGGTCGCGGCGGGGGAGATCGAGGAGCTCGTCTGCCGCATCGCGCAGCTTGCGCGCGCGGTCGGCATCCACCTGGTGATCGCCACCCAGCGGCCGTCGACGGACATCATCACAGGTCTCATCAAGGCCAACATCCCATCCCGCATCGCCTTTGCCGTCGGCTCGCAGGTCGACAGCCGGGTCATCCTGGACACGGGGGGAGCGGAAAAGCTGCTCGGTCGCGGCGACATGCTGTACCAGCCTGTTGACGCGGGCAAGCCGACCCGCATCCAAGGCGCCTTTGTTAGTGATCCCGAGGTCGAGGGGGTCGTCAACTTCTGGCGTTCGCAGGGTAATCCCCGCTACATGGAGGAGATCCTCGAGGAAGGGGCGGTTGGGGAGTGGGAGGGAGGCCAGCGCTCCGAGCGCCAACTCGACCCACTGTTCCCGCGCGCCGCGCGCGCCGTCGCCGCCGAGGGGGCCGCATCGGTCTCGCTTGTGCAGAGAAAGTTCAACGTCGGCTACTCACGCGCGGGGCGTATCGTCGATCAGCTCGCCGAGCATCGGGTGGTCGGGGGCTACCAGGGATCGAAGTCGCGCGAGGTGCTGATGAACCTGCCCGACGTCGACGAGCTCCTGGGGCGGCTGGGCCTCGAATGACCAGAGAGTCACGGCTATGACTCTTGGGGTCCTCGCTGAGAGACGCAGCGAGCGCGGCCTCACCCTGGAGCAGGCGGCGGCAGCGACCCGGATTAGAGTCGCGCACCTGAGGGCACTCGAGGCCGGAGACCTCGAGAAGCTCCCAGCGCCCGTTTATGCGCGCGGCTACATGCGCACTTACGCACGCTATCTCGGCCTGGACCCTGACCTCATGGTTCACGAACTCCCCTTGCGAATCGCCGACCCACGACAGAGCCTCAGCTTGCGGACCATTGCCAGCCGGCCGCGCTTCACACTCACCGCACCAACTGCGGCCGCGGCGGGCTGTTTGCTGCTGGCGGCGGCGTTTGTGCTTTATGCCGGGCACCAGATCGATTCGCAGCAACGGCTGGGAAGCTCGCCGCCCGCGGTCGTGCTCGCCGCGCCGAGTCCACCCGCGACGCCCGCGCCGACACCGGCCCCCCAGCCCAAGCCGATCGTGGTCGGCGTGCGTGTGACTGACAACGTCTGGCTCGACGTGGTCGTGGACGGCAAGTCTCAGTACTCAGATTCGGGCAGCATCCTGCCCGCTGGTTCGGAGGTCTACTTCACCGGGCTCGACGTCAAGATCACCAGCGGCAAGGCGGCGGCGACCTTCATCACGGTCGACGACCGGCCCATGGGAGCGCTCGGAAGCGGAGTCGCAACGAGAGAGTTCAAGTCGCCATAGCTTCTACGTGGAATCGCGTGCGACCCCAAGCGGGGGTAGCATCGAAGTCGGTGGCCCCGTGGTGAACCTCCCGAACGCGCTGACAGTCAGTCGATTGGCGGCCATCCCCCTGCTGATGGCGCTGCTGCTCCTGCGCTTCGACTATCACGACCAACTGGCGGCAGCAGTCTTCTGCATTTTTTCTCTGACCGACACCCTAGACGGCCAGATCGCTCGCCGCCAGGGCACCGTCAGTGACCTCGGCAAGTTCCTCGATCCCCTGGCCGACAAGTTGTTCGTGCTCTCCGTCCTCATCGTGCTCGTGCAAGAGGGCCTTGTCGCCGCATGGGTGGTCGTCGTCATCTTCTCGCGAGAGCTGCTGATCACACTCCTCCGCACCGTCGCCGCCAGCCAGGGTCGCATGATCGCGGCCGCGCCATTGGGCAAGACGAAGACGGTGACCCAGATCGTCGCTGTCGCTCTACTGATCCTGCAGCGGCCTTACCCGGCCGTGGTACCGGCGGCCGACGTGGCCGTGGCCTTTGCCGTCGTGTTTACCCTCTGGAGCGGGCTGGACTATCTGCGGCGCTTTCGTTATGTGCTGCGCCCGGTTGGGGGGGCTCAGCTGGCCTCGTTCGCCGTGCCCAGCGGCGGTGCTCCCAGTTCGGATCTGAGGGGGGACGTACGTCTGAGCGGGGACCTCCCCCCTCAAGGCCTCGACGCCGTCGATCCTATGGCGCGGGAGCTGGGGTCCGTGCTGCGGCTGGGCGGGCTCACTCTGGCCGTGGCGGAGTCGTGCACCGGCGGCCTGCTGGCCACCTTGATCACGGATCAGCCGGGCAGCTCCGCCTATTTCCTGGGTGGCATCGTCGCGTACGCCGATGCTGTCAAGCGTGAGCAGCTCGGTGTCCCGGCGGATCTGCTGACCCGGCACGGCGCGGTCAGCCGCGAAGTGGCGATGGCGATGGCAGATGGCGCGAGGTTGCGCTTCAGAAGCACGCTCGCGGTGGCGGTGACGGGCATCGCCGGGGAGGGGGGTGCGCTCGGGCGCTCCGCCAGGCCCGGCACCCTGAGGCAGGGGGGTGCGCTGGGAGCTGGCTCCGCCAGGCCCGGCGCCCCAAGGGGGGATGTCCCCCCTCACATGGACGTCCCCCCTCAACCCGACGCGGACGATTCCCACAAAGCCGTCGGGCTTACCTACATCGCAGTCGCCGGCCGGGCCGGCACGGTCGCTCACGAGTACACCTTTGACCGTGACCGATGGGGCAACCGGCGCGAGGCCGCCCGCCAGGCGCTCAAGCTCCTGGTCGACGAGGCCCGCGCCGCAGCCGAGACCCCAGCGCAAGGTCGGCCCACTTGACCTGCGAACACTTGTTCGCTACCATAACCCAGCCGGCGCACGTCGAAGCTCTGTTAACGAAGTTGACCTCAGCCCCAAGACGTAGAACACTCGCCGCAACTACCTAGGAGGCATCCGGATTGGAAAAAGAGAAGGCACTCAGCACTGCGATATCCCAGATCGAAAAGAGCTACGGCAAGGGCTCGATCATGAAGTTGGGAGAACAGGCGGCTCAGCGCGAGGTGACTGTTATCCCGACCGGCGCGCTCCTGCTCGACCTGGCCTTGGGCGTGGGGGGAATTCCACGCGGGCGCGTGACAGAGCTCTACGGTCCAGAATCGGCGGGCAAGACCACGCTGGCGCTGCACGTGATCGCCGAGGCCCAGAAGCTTGGCGGCGTGGCGGCCTTCGTCGACGCGGAGCATGCCCTGGACCCGCTGTATGCCTCGCGGATAGGAGTCAAGATCGACGACCTGCTCATCAGCCAACCCGACACCGGTGAGCAGGCGCTCGAGATCGTCGAGGTGCTGGTGCGGTCGGGCGCGATTGATGTGATCGTCATCGACTCGGTGGCGGCTCTCGTCCCGAAGGCCGAGATCGAGGGCGAGATGGGCGATGCACATGTCGGCCTGCAGGCCCGGTTGATGTCTCAGGCCTTGCGCAAGCTCACAGCAGCCATCTCCAAGTCCAACTGCTCCGTTGTCTTCCTCAACCAACTGCGCGAGAAGGTCGGCATCATGTTCGGCAACCCGGAGACGCAGCCTGGCGGCAGGGCGCTGAAGTTCTACTCGTCCGTACGGCTCGACATCCGCAAGGTGGAGGTCATCAAGTTGGGCCTCGACTCGGTCGGTGCGCGCGTGAAAGTGAAGGTGGTCAAGAACAAGGTGGCGCCCCCGTTCCGATCGGCTGAGTTCGACATCTTGTTCAACGAGGGCATCTCGCGCGAGGGCTCGCTGATCGATGCCGCTCTCGAGTACGGGATCTTCGAAAAGAGTGGCACGTGGATGTCATACGGCGAGCAGCGCTTGGGCCAGGGCCGGGAGAACGTTCGGAACTACCTCAGAGAGAATCCCACGCTGTCCGCCGAGATCGAGGCGAAAGTCCGAGCCACGGCAGCCGGAGGCGTCGCCCCCACTAAAGCTACGGGCGCCGTGAGGGCTCCCGCCGGTGCGGCAGAGGACTATTGATTGAGGGGGGACGTCCCCCCTCAAGGCGCCCGGCCTGGCGGAGCCAGCTCCCGGCGCACCCCCCTGGCTCGGGGAGCCCGGCCACCTGCCAGCGCCCAAGCCAGCGCCTTTGATAGCGGCCTGCGGCTGCTGGCGCGGCGCGCCCACTCGCGCTCTGAGCTGCGCCTCAAGCTGAGGCGGCGGAGGTATCCACCGGAGGAAGTGGAGTCGGCCCTGGCGCGACTCGAGCAGCTGGGGTACCTCGACGATCCGTCATTCGCCCGGGCCCTGGTACGAAGGCGCAGCCCGGTGCGTGGCCCATTGGCACTGTCCGCGGAGCTGGCGGCTCGCGGCGTAGACCGCGCTCACGCAGAGGCGGCGCTAAGCGAGTTCGACGTTCCGGCGCAGGTCGCCGCCGCTACCAGGCTGGTCGAACGCCTTTTGGCGCCGCCGGGCATGCAGATGCCATCGGAGAGGCCGGTGCTGGGCTATCGCGAGATGCTCAACGCCGTCGGCCCCAAGCTGCTCAGGCGTGGCTTCTCGAGCGGGGTGGTCATGGCCGCCTGCCGGGCAGTACTGGCCGAAGCACCTCAACCCGACGAAGACTAGAATTTGACGTCACGCGCGGCGCCATGAAGCGCCCGCAGTCATAGAGCTAACCCGATCGCGGGGCTTCTCCGCCCTGCGATGGTTCCGCACTTTGACAACCGAATAAATGAGGTGCATGTCACATGCCTGTCATCGTCTACGTACCGCTCCTGGTGGTGGTGGCACTCCTCGCCGGTTTTGGAGGGGCCTACCTGCTTCTCCGGCGCCGGCACGGCGACGGGACCAGCGCGCTTGAGGCGAAGGCCCAACACGCGCTCTCCGAGGCCGAAACCCAGGCCAAGGAGAAGCTGCTCGAAGCCAAGGAAGAAGCGGTCAAGATCCGCACCACCGCCGAACAGGAAGCCCGGGAGTACCGGGCGCAGTCACAGCAAATCGAAAAGCGCCTTCTCCAAAAGGAGGAGAACCTCGACAGTAAGGGCGAGGACCTCAACCGGCGGGAGCGTGAGCTCGGCGTCCGGGAGAAGGGGCTGGACGAGATCAAAGCTCAGCTCGAAGACAGCTACCGCCAGCAGGAAAAGGAGCTCCAGCGGGTTGCCAACATGACTCGTCAGGAAGCTCAAGGGGTCCTGATGGCGCAGGTGGAACAGGAGCTGAGGAACGAGGTTGCCCGCAAGGTTCGCGAAGCCGAGCTTGGAGCTCGCGACGAGAGCGAGCGTCGCGCCCGTGAGATCGTCACGGAGTCGATCCAGCGCATCGCCGCCGACCAGACCGCCGAGGTCTCCGTCTCGGTCCTACCGCTGCCGACGGACGAGCTGAAGGGCCGCATCATCGGCAAGGAAGGGCGCAACATCCGCGCCCTGCAGCAGGCGACCGGAATCGACCTCATCGTGGACGACACTCCGGAAGCTGTAATCATCAGCGGCTTCGACCCCGTCCGCCGCGAGGTGGCGCGGGTCGCGCTCAACAAGCTCATCGTCGACGGCCGGATCCACCCGGCACGCATTGAAGAGATCGTCGCCAAGTCCCGACAGGAGGTCCTACAGAGGGTCAAAGAGGAGGGCGAGGCGGCGGTCCTAGAGGTCGGCCTACAGGGACTTCACCCCGAGGTCGTCCGGCACCTGGGCATCCTGCGCTTCCGTACGAGCTACGGCCAGCAGGTGCTCAACCACTCGAAAGAGGTCGCTTATCTCGCCGCCATGATGGCGTCGGAGATTGGCGCCGACGTACGCATCTCCAAGATGTCGGGCCTTCTCCACGACATCGGCAAGGCGATCGACCACGAGGTCGAGGGCTCGCATGCCATGATCGGGGCGGACCTACTGCAGCGACACGGGGTCCCGGCCCCGGTTGTCCACGCGGTGCGCGCTCATCACTACGACGAGGAGCCGCACACCACCGAAGCCCTGTTGCTGATCGCAGCAGACGCCATCTCAGCGGCACGCCCGGGGGCGCGCCGCGAATCGCTCGAAGCGTATGTCAAGAGGCTCGAGAAGCTGGAGGAGATCGCAAACTCTTTCACGGGAGTCCAGCAGTCCTACGCCATCCAGGCCGGACGGGAGGTCCGGATCCTGGTCAAGCCGGAGCAAATCGACGACGCTGCGGCCCAACTCATGGCGCGGGACATCGCCAAGCGGATCGAAACCGAACTCAGTTTTCCCGGTCAGATCCGCGTCACCGTGGTCCGCGAGACGCGGGCCGTCGAATACGCAAAGTGAATCCGAAGGGGGAGCCCATGTGGGCTCCCCCTTCTTGTTTCAGCCCCTTAACAGTGGGTTAGCCTTTCCAGCTACTTGACCAAGGACGAGTTGCGAATCCTCTTCGTGGCTGACATCGTGGGCAGCCCCGGCCGCGGAGCGCTGCACGCCATCTTGCCCGGGCTGAAGCAGGAGCTCGAAGCCGATCTCACGATCGTCAACGGCGAGAACGCCGCAGGCGGGTT
>WNFB01000452.1_pt1 | contig 33037 bp, 34 predicted proteins | sample 5400501 | NCBI WGS metagenome assembly WNFB01 (sample SAMN13153341, study PRJNA577476) | soil metagenome | isolation source: 200 cm saprolite under Douglas fir tree site 2 hole 1 | place: USA:California | collected 2015-04-18
GAGAGCGTCGAAGCGTGGGCAGAACCCTCAACCGTCGCATCGGCCATCAGGATAGGAAACCCGGCATCCTGGAAGAAAGCGGTTAGAGCGATCAGGAAATCTGGAGGGACCGCGATTTCCGTGGAAGACGATGAGATCATGAAGGCGCGGGATGAGCTCGCCTCGAAGGAGGGGATCTTCCTCGAGCCCGCCAGCGCGGCGCCAGTGGCCGCTCTTTCGCACCTGCACGGCCTGATTAGGTCTGACGATGTGGTGGTCTGCATCGGGACGGGGAGCGGGCTGAAGGACCCGGAGACGGTGAAGCTCGACCCGAACGCCATGCCCAAGGTGAAAGACGCACCTTCGTTACAAAACGTGCTGTCGCGGAACATCTAGTATTCGTCGATCCCTCCACGGCTTTTTGTGTGGCATCCTCCCGCGACCTTGGTCGTGGCCTTCCACGAGCGGGCATCCTGCCGCGTGGCATATCCGTCGCGTGCGGCTCCTGTTTCACCGACCGGCCTCGCGCCTCCAGTTGTCGGGACAGTAAGGCCCAGTCTACAGGCTTGAGCTCCGTTATCCCCTGCCAACCTGAGCGTGTCCCCCTTCAGCGGTGTTTAATGCGCGCCTAGGGCTTCTTCCGCCTCCTGACCTTCACGCCTCTGTAAAAGCAGCTCTCTTCGCCCGTGTGGCATGCTGGCCCGGTCTGCTCTACCACATAAACGAGCGAGTCGCCGTCGCAGTCAACCCGTACCTTCTTGACACGCTGCACGTGCCCGGAGTCCTCGCCCTTTCTCCAGAGTCTCCCTCTTCTCCTGCTGAAGTAATGGGCAAAACCTGTATTCATTGTCCTCTCAAGGGCCTCCCTGTTCGCGTAAGCAAGCATCAATATTCTTCCGGTGACCGCTTCTTGGGCCACGACGGGCACCAGGCCTTTTCCCTTACCGAAATCGACTTCCTCGACTCCGATGAATTTCAAGGTCTGACGACCACTCCCCTGGCAGCCAGATGTTCCTTCACCTGTCTAACTGAGAGTTCGCCGTAGTGGAAGATGGATGCTGCCAGCGCCGCATCGCATCCGGCCACCGTCAGTACGTCAAAGAAGTCCTGCAGCGAGCCTGCGCCTCCGCTGGCAATCACAGGTATCCCCACGCTTGAAGCGATCTCTTTGAGCAAATCAACGTCGTAGCCAAGCCTTGTCCCATCCCTATCGATGGAGGTCACAAGAAGCTCCCCCGCCCCGAGCGCAGCCGCCTCCCTAGCCCATCCCACCGCATCCCTCCCCCATCGTTTCCCACCCGCGTGGCTGTACACTTCATACCCTCGACCTTCCAGATTGCGCTTGGCATCAATTGCGACCACGATGCATTGCGAACCGTAGATATCCGCCAAATCTCGGATAAGTCCGGGCGTCGACAGCGCCGCGGTGTTTATGGATACTTTGTCGGCGCCGCTTAGGAGCACCGCCCGCAAGTCGCTCGCAGTCCGAACCCCTCCGCCGACGGTGAACGGTATGTCGAGGGAAGACGCAACCTTCCTTACTAGACCGGCCAACGTCTTTCTCTTCGCGTTTGTTGCGGTGATATCGAGGAAGACGATTTCGTCGGCTCCTTCGTCCCGGTAGCGCTTCGAGAGTTCTACCGGGTCCCCTGCGTCCCTGAGCCCGCTGAACCTTACCCCCTTGACAACCCTCCCGTCCTTGACGTCAAGGCATGGGATTATCCGTTTAGCGAGAGGCACTCTAACTCCCCTTCAACTCAGCCAGCCTGACCGTTCCTTCGTACAGCGCCCGACCGATAATCACGCCGTCCAACCCCTGTGCGCTCAGCCGTGCGACATCATCGGGGAACCTTATTCCGCCTGAGGCGATTATCTTTATCCCAAGACCCCTGAGCGCGCTGTAAGCATTGAAGTCTGGGCCGTTCGCCGTCCCATCTCTCTCAACGGCCGTTGCTATGATGGTCTCGACGCCGAGTCTCCCGAACGATTCGACCGCCCCCAGAATATCCACGCTTTCTGTTTGCCGCCAACCGCTAGTGAGGACGCGGTCTTCCTTGAAGTCGACGGCAACCGCCACTCCGCGGGGACCAACATCTCTGAGAATCTCCCTCAGTTTCTCGGGATTTTTGAACGCCATAGTCCCAAGTACCACCCTCGAGGCCCCCAGATCCAACCAGCGACGAGCCTCTTCGACACTTCGGATGCCTCCGCCCACCTCGACTGGGATATTTGCGGCCCCCAGCACGGACTGGATCACCTCCCCGTTGGACCCGCTACCGATGGCGTGGTCAAGGTCGATGACATGAAGACCATCTGCCCCTTCTTCCTGCCACCTAGCGGCCGCTTCTAGAGCATCCGTTTCCCACTCGGTCGAAGCTGACGGGTCACCCTTCACGAGGGTCACGACTCGTCCTTTGAGTATGTCTATCGCCGCCCAGTTTTTCACTCATCTCGCCATCCTCAGGATGTTCCTTAGAATCTGGGCGCCTGCTGGTCCCGATTTCTCAGGGTGAAATTGTGTTCCGACGATATTCTTCCGCCCGATTATGGCAGGAAATTCGGTACCATGGCGGGTGGTGGCAAGAACCCAATCGCCCTTCGTATCGGGGTAGTAGGAGTGGACGTAGTAGACCCAGCTCTCGACGGGAAGCCCCTGCGTGAATTCTGTCTCCCTCTTCACCCTGATCGTATTCCACCCTATCTGCGGGACCTTTACCTCGGGGGGCAATCGTCTGGCTGCACCCGGAAACAATCCCAACCCTTCGCCGAGTCCCTCCTCGCTTCGCTCGAGGAAGAGTTGCATCCCGAGGCAGATGCCGATGGTCGGCTTTCCCGATTTCGCCAGGTCTCTCAGCTCCTCACGTGGGAGTCCCTTTGCGGCCGCGCGGAATCCTCCGACCCCGGGGAGGACAACCGCGTCTGCTTCGCTTAACCCGCGCTTCCCTTTCGCAAGGAATGTCTCCACGCCTTCCCTCTTGAGGGCCGTCCTGAGGCTGAAGAGGTTCCCGACACCATAGTTGACTATCGCGAAACGCATCTCATATCACTCCCTTTGAAGAGGGCGGCTTGTCCCCTCTCCTGGGGTCAGCCTGGATGGCAGCCCTGAACGATAGCGCGAACGCCTTCACGGCGGCCTCGAATTTGTGGTGATCGTTTCTCCCGTCGAGAACCTTGACATGCAGAGTCGCTTCAAGCGCTGCGGCCAGCGATGAGAAGAAGTGCTCAAGGTCTTCTCTCGGAGCATCCTCCAGCATCACTCTCACGATCTTGAGGTCGATGGACGAGTAAGGTCTCTTAACGAGGTCGACGGCCGCGAGAGCCAGGGCGTCATCCATCGGAACGATCGAGCACCCGAACCGGATTATTCCGGCCCGGCTTCCGAGGGCTTCGTTCAGCGCCTTACCCAGGGTCAGAGCAACATCTTCGACCGTGTGGTGCCTGAGGTCGCCCTTAGCCCGTATCTTGACATCCACCAGGCTGTGGGCTGAGAAGGAATCTATCATGTGATCCAGAAACCGCAACCCGGTCCTGACGTCGCTCATCCCGCTCCCGTTCAGCTTGACTGAGACCTCGACGCGAGTCTCCTTAGACCTCCTCCGGACAACCGGCTTCAATTCCGGGCGAGCCTCCTGTAGATGCCAGAGAGTTCTCTCACCGAAGGCAGGATGAGCTCGACTCCTTCCCGCCTGAAGAATTCAATTTGGTCTCTGGTGTCGTGCGAGGCTCCGTAGACTCCCGCAAAGGTCACACCCCCCGAGGAGGTTCTGACGTCCCTCGCCATCATGACATCCTCCGCGGAGTCGCCGGCGTAGAGGAGGTGCGAAGAACCGAGTTTGTCTCTGACATGCAGCAAGCTGGCTGGGCTCGGCTTCTTCTCAAAATGAGGGACCCCCTCGCGCTCGCGTCCAATCTCCCCATCCCCGATGAAGACGGAGGCATCGAGATCGAAGAACGATAGGAGATTCCCCAGAGAATACTCGACCGCCTTCCTCGGCCTGCCGGTGTCGATCGCCAGCCTGTCTCCGAAACACTCCGAAAGGCGACGCAGGTCTGCCCCCGTAACGAGAATCCTGTCCCTGGTTATCAGGCCGGTCCCAGCGAAGTATTTTGGCCCGACCCCATACAACTCCTTGAAGAGCGCAGGTCCGTGGTACATTTCATCGTAGAGCGTCGCCAGGCGGCTCTTTGGGGGGCTCCCGGGGTACCCCGTGTAGACCCTCACCATGGCGCAGATTTCCTGGTCTACAGCGGACATGTTCTCCTTGACGAACCCGTCTATCGAGGTGTGGCCTACCCGGCCTTTCGAATGCACGAACTCGACGATGATTCGGTTGACCCGCGAGAAGACTGTCGGAACCGCGGTCGTGACCGCTCCCCCTAGAGGGACCGGGAGTCTGCGCGCGGTCACCAAGGCCTTCTTGAATCGCATCGGCATCGAGCATGTGGCGAACAGGCATAGAGCGTAGGTCGTGTCCCAGTCGTTGTTGAACCCCCCCGTCTTTCTCAATTTATGAATCAGGGGCGGGGCTTCCCTCTCCCACGGAAGCCTCACCCCGAACATCTCGCGGATCAGCCTCTCTACGACTCGAACCGTCGTCACATCGTACGATTTCCGAGTGTCAACGAGTACGCCGTCGCAATCGAAGGCTGCGACTTCGGTGCTCCGTAACGCCCTTTCAGAGCCCTTGCGGATCCAGGCCGGCCCGTGTTTCGTCCCGATGGTGGTGTATCTGGTTGTCATTTCGCGACGATCCCCCGCAGTCCCTCCAGGAGCTGCTTGTTCATCTTGCGAGTCCCCACGGTTATCCGGAGGCAGTTTGGAAAATCGAGAACATCTCCGAGTTTCCTTGTCGAGACGCCGGCTGCAAGGAGCCTCTTCTGCGCTTCGCCTGAATCCACAGGCAGGCTGGCCATCAGGAAATTCGCCTCTGAATCGACCACCGCGATCCCAGGAATCGCTCGGAGTCGCCGCGTAAGCCAGACCCGCTCATTTCGCACTTTGCCAACCCATTGCTCGATGCGGCTACGGTCTTTCAGCATAGCGATAGCCATTGCCACTGCGACCCCGCTGACCGGATATGGATACTGGACCTTAGCGAGAAATTCTGGAGCCCACTCCTCGTTCGCCACGATGTAGCCGAGCCGGAGGCCTGCCATCCCGTACGCCTTCGAGAAGGTCCTCAACACGGCAAGATTGCGCCTCTCTCTCACTCTCCTCGACAGACTGTAGCTTGCGAACTCAACGTACGCCTCGTCAAGGACCACGAGGCCCTGGAACGAATCGAGAACCTGTTCCACGTCATCCCGGTTGAACTGGTTGCCGGTCGGATTGTTGGGGGAACAGATGAACGCAACGCCTCCGGGGCCGCCCCGCCGCAGGATCTCGGCTACTGGCAGGCCCAAGTCGGGGAGCATCTGAACACAGGCGCATTCAGCTCCCGCGATAATGGCCCGGAGTCGGTACATCGAGAAGGTTGGCGAGACGATAACTGCATTGTCGCCGGGCCCGAGGAACGCCTGGCAGATCAGGTCGATGGCTTGGTCAGCGCCGGCGCACGGAATCACAGACTCGGAGGGGACGCCAATTTGCGCTGAAACTTCCTTAGCCAGATTGGTGTCCGCGAGATCGGGATAGCTCCGCGGGTCGAGGTGCTCCGCGGACGTGCTGAGCGCCTCCCGGATTTCCGCCCTTGGCAGATGCCAGTTCTCGTTCGCATCAAGCTTGCTTTGGACTCCCTCCCGACTCTCGACTGAATGCTGGTAGCCCTCCCATCTTTGCAGCCGCGAAAGCCGTTCCTCCATCCAGTTCATGGTTGGCCCGATTCCCCGAATCGCGAGCGTGTGGAGAGGTAGTGATTCGGAAGTCCCTCCGCATAGGCGATCGCCTTGAGGGGCTCGATGACGCCCCTTAGGCCACCCTCCGTTCCCGAGACACTCCAGTCTAGCTTCAGGAAGTCTAGGACCGACAGCGCTCCCCTGCAGGCAGCGAACCCGGTGGTTGGTATGACGTGGTCGGTTCCAGCGACATAGTCACTTGCCGCGCAAGGTGAGTATGGTCCGAGGAGTTTCAGCCCTGCCCGCTCGACCCTCTCCCCGACCCGGACATAGTCGCGAGTTAGAATCTCAAGGTGTTCTGGCGCCACAGCGTCTATGAAGCCGCAAGCCGTCGATTCGCTATCGCAGATGGCAGAGAATCCGCGTTCGAGGGACGCCTCGATGTACTCCCTCCTTTCTAGACTCGGCAACAGCTTCAGGATTTCGGCCCTAACCTCGTTCGCGTACTCTTTGGAGTAAGTCACCAGCCCGCATAGGGTATCCGCGCCATGCTCCGCCTGCCCAATCACCTCCCAGGCAGGAAATCTGGGCTTGCAGAATTCGTCCGCGAACACGATCAGTTCGGTCGGGCCCGCGTAAAAGTCGGTCTCGACATCGGCGGCTACCAACCGCTTTGCGACAGACGCGTACACCCCGCCAGGCCCCACTATCTTGGCCACTCTGCTGAGTGATTTCGTACCGTAAGCTAGTGCAGAAATGGCTTGAGCGCCGCCGACCCTGTAGACTTCGTCGACTCCCGCGACCTTCGCGGCGGCCAGAACCGCGGGGCTGACTTTGCCATGCCTCTGCGGCGGACTAGTCAAGACGACTCTCGGGACCCCTGCGAACTTTGCGACTCCCGCAGTCATGAGGACCGTGCTCGCGTAGGCGGCTCTTCCTCCTGGAGCGTAGCAGCCGACGGAGGGAAGCGGTCTCGAGCGTGCCACGACCGTGAACCCCTCGCTTCTGACTACGCGGCGCGCGCGGGGGAGAAGCGCGAGTTGAACTTTCCGTATCCGACGCAGGGAGAAACGGAGTGCCCTGACGAGCTCTGGCCCGACCGAGTCGAACGCCTCGTCGATTTCTGAATCCTCGACCCTTAGCTCGCTCTCTTCTAGCTTGACCCCGTCAAACCTCTCCGCGTACTCGAGAAGGGCGGCGTCTCCCCTCATCTTGACGTCCGCTATGATGTCAAAGACCAGCCCTTGAGTTTCGGCGGATACTCTGACCTTGTCCCTGATTCTAGCAGCCTCTGCCGCGAAATTGCGCCGCGAGACTCTCAGGAGGGGAAGAATTGGATTCATCCGCTTCCCTTATTGATCTCGTCGAGTGGCAGCACTTGCTCGGGTGCGTGGACAACCAGCCCTTGGGCGACCCTCCTGAGCGTCGGCAGAAGCCCGAGCATCTCTGACTTCGAAACGACGGTGTTTACCGCAAACCAGCCCTTCTCCGAAAGCGGGCTTATCGTGGGCTTCTTGAGCGCGGGGAGCGATTTCAGGAGCTTCTGGAGGTCCTTCTCCCGCACGTTCAGGAAGATGTGCACCTTCTTTCTTGCCTCGACCACTCCCTTCAGCCCGGCCATTAGGTCGATGATCTTCTCTCTTTTCCACGGGTCATCGAGGGCTTGACTATTGGTAACCAGACGGGCGCTCGAAACCGTGATTTCATCCATGACCTTGAGATTATTCTGCTCCAGACTGGACCCTGTCTCCGTCACCTCGACGATTGCGTCGGCGTCCTCGGGTGGCTTGGCCTCAGTCGCCCCGAAGGAGAGGTAGATGACTGCTTTCGAATTCTTGCCCTTGGTCCACCACGGGGTTACGACCTTCGGTTCGAGCCGACCGAACCTCTTGGTATATTCGGGGAGGGCCATCAGGTATTTCGATGCGATGTTGAGATACTCCGTCGAAATCCTGACGGTCGTGCCATTCTTCCATCTTTCTTCGAAGAATGACGAGAGTGAGTCCGCCTTCACGTTCTTCTGGATTGCGGAGACGACTCTGACCCTTCCATATTCTAGGTCCAGTAAATTCTCCACCTTAGCACCTGTCTCGAGAATCCAGTCGGCGCCTGTCACGCCTACGTCGTGGACCCCTCCCGCTATGTAGACGGGTATCTCCTGGGGGCGCAGAATCTTCACTTCAATATCCGGATCATTGATTTTGGGCCTGTACGTCCGCTCTTGCCCGCTGATGCTATAGAACGCGTCATGGAAGATTTCATAGGTCGCTTTCTCGAGGGAACCTTTGGGGATGGCGAGCTTCAGCTTGCTCATGCTGACCCCCACTCCGGCTGGATTCCTTCTGACGGAACTGTAGATAGGAAATTTCTACTTGCAGAGGGCTGTAGGGGAGCTATGGGGCGTGGAATGGGCTCGGAGAAGGTGAACGTAACCAGCCCCTATGAACGAAATCGCCCCGCATTTGCACCGAGTTTGGACCAGTAGTCAACTGTATTTAAGAGTGCCGCTGCTCGATCGTAACGCTTGGCTCGCCCTTGAACAGGTATCGTCAGGAAAAATATCTAAGATGGCCCTACTGAGAGACTCTTGACCGGTTGTCGCACAGTCTGATATGTCGCTTGCGGGGCGATTCCCAGGCATTCGGCGCAGAAGTATGTGCTCCTCCGCCGATAATTCATCACTGTCCCGTGGATAGCGCAGCGCATGGATATCACCTGTGACGCCTTGGCCACCGAGACGATCTCTGCGGCGTGTGCGCCGGGACGAGGTTGGAGTTGCGCTCGCACCTTCAAGTTCTTCATGTCAATCATCCTCACAGTTTGTGCATGTTTTCTTTGTAAGCCTTATGAATCACCGATCCGTATTTTTTCTGCGAAGGGTTGCTCTTCTCCGATTTAGCCGCCTCCTGCCCACACTCAATAAGCTCAGAACGCACTCTCTTTGGCTGGTTGGATTCGTCCAATTCGGGCTAACCAGACACTTTTCTCGCCACTAATCAAGAACGTAATTCGTGTCGTATGCTATCGGGTTGCTCGTAAATCGCTAGGCTGGCCGGTTACTAACATCAGACATTCTCCTCGTTGACGACCGACTGGGAGTTCCGTACTGTATCTCGAAGTGATGTGGTTACCTCCCTGATTTTAGCACTCTTTTGGAACATGTTAAGGCGAAACAATGTACATTATTGGCTATAAATCCTCTTATATGGCACAGCTTTCACCTGATCTTTTGTTGCCATCGCAAGGCGTGAAACGGTCCAATTTGCTCGCTCAGAGGTTTGGGCACTCGGCGAAGTACCCTCGCGTACCCACCAATCTATCGCCCGTCGAGATGTTCTCCAGGATCCAGGGAAGATGCGAATATTCGTATCTCCTCGAGTCAGAGAACAGCTCCAATCGCCTTGCGGAATTCTCCTTCATCGGCTTCGACCCGGTAGCAATCTTCACCGCCGCCGGAGGGTCGGTGGAAATCAGGGATAGAACAGGCAAGGTCGAGAAGAGAAGGAGTCGCGACCCTCTACTGGACTTGAGGAGGACACTCGAAGGACGGCGTCCGGTCGACACAAGCTTCCGGTTCGTCGGGGGAGGGGTTGGCTACGTTTCCTACGACGCGGTCCGATACTGGGAGAGGCTTCCAGACTCGCGGAAGGACCCCGCTATTTTCCCCGACCTCGAGTTCGCGATATTCGACGACGGCCTCGTCTTCAGCCACGAAGAGGGAGAAACATACTACTACACCCTCTCCGAGGACAGACTCGAAGACGTCCTGGAGATGATCGGGGAGGAGCGCCCCCTCCCCAAGCTGAAGGTGTCTCCCCCGAAGAGGAATCTCGGTCGAGCCGAGTACGAAGGGAGCGTCCGCCGAACCAAAAAGTACATTCGAGCGGGAGATATCTTTCAGGCCGTCATCTCGAAGAAATTCTTGTTTACCATCGACGGGAGCCTGCTTCCGTTTTACTCCGTCTTGAGACGCATCAACCCCTCGCCCTACATGTACTATCTGGCCTTCGGTGAGAGGGAAGTGGTCGGCTCCAGCCCTGAGATGCTTCTGAGGGTGGAGGGGCGTACGGTCGAGACGTTCCCAATCGCGGGCACCAGACCTAGGAGCAATGACGTGAGGAAGAACCAGAAGCTAAGGAAGGAACTCCTAACCGACCCGAAGGAGAAGGCAGAGCACCTGATGCTCGTCGACCTCGCTAGAAACGATGTCGGGAAAGTCGCGAAGTACGGAACCGTGAAGACAACTGACTTCATGAGCATCATGGAGTTCAGTCACGTCCAGCACATCGTCTCCAGAGTGGTCGGGGAGCTGCAAGACGGGTCCGACAGCTTCGACGCCTTCAGGGCGGTCTTCCCTGCCGGGACTGTCTCCGGAGCGCCTAAACCCCGAGCGATGGAGATCATAGACGAACTGGAGCCACGACGACGGGGACCCTACGCGGGCGCGGTAGGGTACTTTTCGTACAACGGAAACGCCGACTTCGCCATCGCGATAAGGACTCTCTTCAGGCGAGGCAGGGTAGGCTACCTCCAAGCCGGTGCTGGAATAGTCGCTGACTCGGTCCCTTCTAAGGAGTGGCTGGAAACGGAAGCGAAGGCAAGAGTCCTCTTGGAGGCCCTTCGAAACGATTCGGGAGGGGAAAGCTGAATGAAGGTCCTCATCATAGACAACTACGATTCTTTCGTCTACAACCTGGCCCAGTACGTTGGGGAGCTCGGGGGCGAACCCGTCGTCCGCAGGAACGACATGATCTCCTTAGCGGACGCTCGGAGGCTCAAACCCGCGAGAATCATAATCTCGCCGGGTCCAGGCACGCCCGAAGATGAAAAATACTTTGGCGTCTGCAGGAGGGTCCTCGAGGAGCTCAGCCCGGATATTCCCACGCTCGGCGTCTGCCTTGGGAACCAGGGCATCGGGTACACGTTCGGAGCAAAATTGACGAGGGCCTCGAAGCTCATGCACGGAAAGACAAGCAGGATCAGGCACGACGGGAGAGGAGTTCTGAGAGGTCTCGGGAACCCATTCGTTGCGACCCGGTACCACTCGCTCGTAGTCAAGCGCGGCACCGTCCCCGACTGTCTGAAGATGACTTCGCACTCACTCGACGACTCTGAGATCATGGGGCTCAGACACGTCCGGTACCCGATAGAAGGAGTGCAGTTTCACCCTGAATCCATAATGAGTGCGGGGGGAATGAAAATCATCAAGAACTTCCTTAGGGACGGGGTCCGGGCGTGATACAGGACGCCATCCGCGACCTCGTCGAACGTAGGGACCTTAACGAGAACCAGCTGATAAGGGTAGTGGGTGAAATAGTCTCAGGGGAAGCGACCCCAGCCCAGATTGGAGGCTTCCTAGTCGCTCTTCGCAACAAGGGAGAGGAGCCCGCCGAGATAGCAGTCATGGCCTCCGCTTTGAGGGAATACAGTGTCGCCATCAGGCCGCGAGTTGGAGGAAGGGTGATCGATACCTGTGGAACGGGGGGCGATTCCGTAAAGACCTTCAACGTCAGTACCATCTCATCCCTTGTGGCGGCGGGTGGAGGCGCGTACGTCGCCAAACACGGCGGCAGGTCGGTGACGAGCAAGTGCGGAAGCGCAGACCTTCTCGAGAGGCTTGGCTTCAGAATGGAGATGGAACCAGTCCGCGTCCAGGAGTCAATAGAGACGATAGGGATTGGGTTCATGTTCGCCCCTTCATTCCACCCCGCAATGAAGCATGTCGCACCGGTTCGAAGGGAGTTGGGAATAAGGACAGTCTTCAACCTCTTGGGACCGGTGATCAATCCGGCGCGAGTTGACGCCCAACTGGTGGGAGTGTACTCTCCCGAGCTAGTTCCTCTTATCGCCGACGTGTTTTCGAGGTTGGGGACGAATGAAGCAATCGTGGTACATGCCTTGGAAGGGATGGACGAGATCTCCGTTACCGGTAAAACGCTCGTGTCATGGCTCCGCGAGGGGGAGATCACGACGAAGGAGTACGGACCCAGGGATTTCGGAATACTTGAGGGAGCGAGACTCGCCGAGATAACTGAAGGGGACGACCCAGTCCTCTCCACGCTTGACATCCTCAACTCTCGAGGGGGTCGAGGTGCCAAAGAACAGATGGTGCTCGCAAACTCTGCAGCCGCCCTCGTCCTCGCAAGGCGCGCGACCACCTTTCCGGAGGGTGTGGAGCTGGCGAAGAACTCGATACTGGGTGGAGCGGCCTACAAGAAACTCGAAGAACTCGTGAAGTTCAGCGGAGGCGAGCTAACCAGGTTTGAGGAGTATGCAAAGAGCCGGTGAGGAATTCCTTTCAAGGCTCGCAGCTTCTGCGCGCGAGGCTGTCGCGATGGGTCGATACGAAGTGGACCGCCACCCTTCTCCCCGCAGGAGCCTGCGCCGTGCGATAGCCGCAACCGACTTTCTCCCGATAATAGCGGAGGTGAAGTACAGGTCTCCAGCCGAGGGGCCGATTAGGAGGGCCGAGGGAGCAGCCGGAATGGCAAGGTTGTACGCGAGGGGGGGCGCGGTCGCCATCTCCGTCCTCACTGAAGAGAAGCACTTCGAGGGGAGACTCGAATTCGTCCCTGATGTGAAGGATGCGGTCGGGATACCGGTCCTAATGAAGGACATCTTTCTTGACCCCGTCCAGATCGACGCCGCGGAAAGGATAGGGGCGGACGCGGTTCTTCTCATCGCGGGACTGTTTACCCGGGCTCTCTCGGCGGCGAGCCTTCAGGAGATGATTGCCCATTCTCATTCAAGAGGGCTGGAGGTCCTTCTTGAAACTCACACCGCCGAGGAGTATCTTATGGCAGGCCAGACCGAGGCAGACCTTGTTGGGATCAACAACAGGAACCTCGACACCCTCGAGGTCTCGCTTGATACCTCCTACAGACTGCTGGGTAGCTACCCGCGCGTTAAGCCTGTCGTCTGCGAGAGTGGAATCAAGACAAGGAAGGAAGCGGTCTCTCTTATCAAGGCTGGGGCGAACGCCCTCCTCATCGGCTCTACCCTGATGAGGTCGAGAGACCCCACCGAGTCCATTCGGAGACTCGCAGGTGCGTAACCGAGATGGTGCGCGTGAAGTTGTGCGGGATGACGAGGGAAGAGGACGTCAGAGCTGCGGTGGAAGCGGGCGCAGATGCCGTCGGGTTCATAGTCGGCTTCCCCTCGTCGACCAGGAATATCAGTCTCGGACGCGCGTCTCGGCTGATGGATTTAGTCCCTCCTTTCGTGAACACTGTCCTGGTCACAACATCTACTCTCATTCGAGATGACATGTCTGATCTCCGCAGAATGAGGATGAACGACATTCAGCTTTACGGGGACTCGCCAAGCCCCGAGGCTATTCGATCCCTTCTCAGGGTCGGGCTGATCAAGCCCTATCCTCTGCGGACGCCTGAAGCCCTCGATGTCGCAGGTGCGGTCGCCGGCTTTGACGCCCTTCTCACCGACACCTACAGGGACGGAATGCAGGGCGGAACGGGCAAGGTCTCCGACTGGGAACTCTGCCTCAACGTCAGAGAGAAGATTGCGCCGACCCCGATGATTCTCTCGGGAGGATTGACTCCCGAAAACGTGGCCGACGCCATACGTCGGGTGAGGCCGTTCGCGGTCGACGCTTCTTCCGGCGTGGAACTCTCTCCGGGCATCAAAGACCACGGTAAGATCAGGGAGTTCGTCGCTAGGGCTAGAGAGGCAGGCTGAGGATGAAATCCTACCCGGTCAACGGCAGGTTCGGGGAGTTCGGAGGGCAGTTCGTCCCCGAGACTCTGGTGCCGGCGCTTCAGGAGCTGGAGAGTGCGTACCTCAGGTGGAAGAGCGACGCCGGGTTCAGAGCTGAGCTCGACGGCATGCTCAGAGAATACGCAGGACGCCCCACCCCGCTCTACTTTGCCCGGAACCTCACGAAGAGGGCAGGCGGGGCAAGGATTTTCCTCAAGAGAGAGGACCTCCTGCACGGAGGCGCCCACAAGATCAACAACACCCTCGGGCAGGGTCTCCTCGCGAAGAGAATGGGAAAGCAACGAGTCATCGCCGAGACGGGAGCGGGGCAGCACGGTGTGGCCACGGCCATCGCTTGCGCCGCCCTTGGGCTGAAGGCCGAAGTCTACATGGGTTCGGTGGACATCGAGCGGCAGAAGCTGAACGCCTACAGGATGGAACTAATGGGGGCTGAGCTTCACAGCGTCACGGCGGGCTCGAGGACGCTGAAGGACGCGATAAATGAAGCCCTACGAGACTGGGCGACCAACGTCAGTACCACCTACTACCTGATTGGGTCGGTGGTTGGTCCCCACCCCTACCCCGTTATCGTGCGGGACTTTCAGAGCGTCATAGGCAAAGAGATCAGAGATCAAATGCGAAGGAGAGAGGGGCAGCTCCCCGACGCTGTCGTCGCCTGCGTCGGAGGAGGTAGCAACGCTATGGGTAGCTTTCACGAATTCGTCGAGAAGAGAGGCGTGAAGCTCGTGGGAGTGGAGGCAGGGGGGGCCGGAAGGGGGAGGAATGCAGCATCTCTGGCGGAGGGGAGGAAGGGAGTCCTCCACGGGATGCTGACCTATGTGCTAGAGGATGAAGACGGCCAAATACGTGAAACGCAGAGCGTCTCCGCCGGCCTGGACTATCCAGGGGTCGGTCCCGAGCACTCCTACCTGAAGGAGAGAGGGAGGGCAACTTATGTGACCGTGAGAGACAAAGATGCGTTACGCGCTTTTCATCTCCTCGCAGAGGTCGAGGGGATACTCCCCGCCCTCGAGTCAGCCCACGCCGTCGCCCACGCGGTGAAGATGGCCCGTTCGATGAAGAAAGAGCAGAGCATCGTCGTTACGCTCTCGGGGCGAGGAGACAAGGACGTCCAGATCGTCGCGAAGGAAGCGGGGTTGGAATCCGAATGAGCGAAATCTCGAAGGCCTTCGCAGGACTCGCAGGAAGTGAAGGCGCCCTGATCACTTACATCATGGGCGGGGACCCCGACCCTGATACCTGCTCAAAGGTCATCGACGCAGTCGTCGCCGGAGGCGCGGACATCCTTGAGCTTGGCATTCCTTTCTCCGACCCGATAGCCGACGGAAAGTCGATTCAGGCGGCCGCGGTCAGAGCCCTTTCCGCCGGAACAACTCCTCGTCGAGTCCTCGAGCTCGCGAAGAATGCGAAGGAGAAGCACCACGTGCCTGTCGCTCTCATGACTTACTTCAACATCTTCTATTCGCAGGGCTTCGAAAATTTTCTTCGACTTGCCAAGTCGCACTCCGTCGATGGGATTATCATTCCCGACCTCCCGCTGGACGAAGCTTCAAGGTACGCCCGAATCTCTCGGAGGATGGGAGTGGATAACATCCTTCTCGCCGCCCCGACCACTTCCGCCGGGCGAATGCGAATGCTTGCCTCGAACACCTCTGGCTTCCTCTATCTGGTCTCTGTCCTCGGGGTGACCGGAGCGAGGCAGTCGCTACGGAGAAGCACCCTCGCGCTGATCGCCTTCGCGCACAGGTACACTCGAGGGAGGGTGCCCCTCGCTGTTGGATTCGGGATTTCAGCCCCAGAACATGTGCGGGAAGTAATCGAGGCGGGAGCCGACGGGGTGATCGTCGGGAGCAGCATAGTCGACAGAGTCGCAGACTATCGCGAAAACAAATCAAGGGTGCTCCGGAACGTGGAAGAATACGTAAGGTCACTGAAGTCGGCTACTCTCGGTTAGCTTCGATGGCGCGGTAGACCTTCTCCGTAGCCATCGCTGTCTCTCCTCTCGAATACAGACCGGCTGTTGCCTTGAATTTCTCCTCGAACCCCCCTCTATCATGGCGCGACAGGAGTTCCTCCAGCGTCCCTAGCTCCTTCTGGAATGCGTGCAGAAAGTCCAGTGATGATGGATTCTCCACGTCCATGTAGGAGCAGAGAGAGGGGTCCTGAGCCAGAATGCTCTCCGCGACCGTCAGTTGGAGTAGAGATGACGGGGAGGCGAGCTCCTTGAAGCGGCCGATACCCTCGCGTTTCCCAACGACAGCTCCGTACGCCATACCGACCAGATGGGTGAGAGAAAGGACAAGAGCGACCTCTCTGTCGTGGCTCTGGGGTCCGACCGGAATCAATCTCGCATCGGGGAAGACTCTCTTCGCGAGTCTGAGTGATTCGAGTTTCTCGGTTGTGAGCACAGCTATCTTCATCCCCGTCGTCCTCCGGAGAGAAGGTCCAAAGAGAGGATGGACGGATAGGAGCCTCACCCCTCTCCCGCGGGTCAATTCCAGCAGTCTGGGGAGGATCTCCCGCTTGACGGAGGAGATCTCTACGAGAGTCGCGCCTCTCGAGAGTTGAGGGAGAACTTCCTCCGCCACCCGGAGTGACAGGTCGATCGGAGGCGCGAGGAGCACCAGCTTCGCTCCCTCGGCGGCGCTTCGATTCGAGCGCTCGAGCTTGAGCCCGCGAATGGGTTTCCCCCTCTTGCTCGGGTCGAAGCCGACCACCTTGTGCCCCTTCGATATGAAGTACCTTGCGAAGAGAGAACCCATCCCGCCCGAAGAGCCGAGCACCGCGACCCTCAAGGGATCTTTTCGCCTATCTTCCTGATGCCCTCCACGATTACCTCCTTTGGCGACCCGAGAGAGATTCTAAAGCACCGCGGGTATCTGCCGAATCCGACCCCGGGAATGACACTCACTCCATCCTCATTCAGCAGACTCTCCGCGAAAGTAGATGCGTCGAAGCTCTCTTCTCTCGCCTCAGGGAAGACGTACATGGCCCCATCGGGCCTGTAGTACTCCAACCCAGGAATCCGGTCGAGTTCGCGGCCTGCTATCGCGATCCGCTCTCTCATTTGTTCCCTGTTGCGGGTAGCCTCCTCTTCACTCTCGAGCGCTTTGATTGCGCCGTACTGAATGAACTCTGGGACCGAGGTGTACATCAAGGATGCGAGCCTCACAATCTTCTCAGCGCTTTCTCGGTCGCAGACGGCGTACCCCACCCTGAAGCCTGTCATCGCCCAGGTCTTGGAGAAGGAAGAGGTCAGGATGAAACTATCCGCTCCCCCCTCCAGAATGCTTGGGCATGGAGCGAACGAGTAACTATCGTAGACTTCATCGCTGATCACCGTCAGGTTGTGCTCGTTCGCTACCTCCAGAATCTCCCTGAAGAGAGATGGCTTGACGATCTTTCCCGTGGGGTTGGAGGGGTAGTTCAGCACGATGGCCTTTGTGTTCGACCTGATCCGCTCCTCTATCTTCTCGGGGCTCGGCCCCCAGCCATCTTCAAGGCTGGTCTGGACTGAGATTGCCTTCCCTCCGACGAACTCAATCTGCTCCTTGTATGCCGGCCAGGCGGGTTCGATTATCATCGCGCTTTCCCCCTCTTTGACCGCAGTCGCGATTGCGGCGTAGACGGCGAACCTCCCTCCCACTGTAACCACGAGCTGCTCCGGCTTTGCATCGAAGTGACTCTTGCTCTTCAGGTAGGCACGGAGCGCTTCAACGAGCTCAGGGATCCCGCGAGATTCTGTGTAGTGGGTCTTTTCGCCCTTCAACGCTTCGTGGCATGCCTCCACTACAGCGGCAGGCGGAGGAAAGTCTGGCTCTCCCACGTCCAACCTTATGACTCTCTTTCCCTCCCTCTGGAGCTTGACGACCTTCGTAAGAACCGACATGGGGGAGCCCCTACTCCCTCCTGGGTCGATCTCTTGGACTCGCTTCGCCTCAGAGATGAGAGAGCTTACTATCTTCACGACGAGTTGCCTCTCCACTCCACGCTTCTCACCCTCGCGGAGCACTTCCCTCAGAAGTTCGTCCTCGACCTTCTCATCATCAAGAGGGAGCCCTTCACTCCTCTTCACGCTCCCGATTCGCTTCGCGAGTCTGTTCCTTTCCGCGATTAGCTTGATTATTTCAATCGTCTTCAACGCGACCTCGTCCCGGAGTCTCGCCAATTCCTTCTTCTTCTCAGCCAAGACATTCACCTCTTTAGGACGGGGGAGATAATTCCAGCCCTCAAGGCATGATCCGCAAGGACGAGTGCCGTGACGCTCTCGACGACAGGGACGGCGCGCGGAACGACCGTTGGGTCGTGCCTCCCAGGAACCACCAGGTCGACTTCCGCGTTCTTCGAGAGGTCGACTGTCTTCTGTTTTGCCGCGATGGAGGATGCGGGCTTGAAGGCTATTCGATACGTCAGCGGCATGCCGTTGGAGAGTCCTCCCAGGATACCCCCGGAGTTATTCGTCCTTGAGACGAGCTTCCCACCCTCCAGGTAATACTGGTCGTTGTTCTGAGTGGCTGTCATCCTCGATCCCTCGAACCCAGACCCGAACTCCACTCCCTTTGCGGCGGGGATCGAAAGGGCCATCCGGGCTAGGTCAGAGTCGAGGGAGCCAAAGACAGGTTCGCCCAGACCCACCGGCAGATTAACTGCCGTACACTCCACCACCCCCCCAAGGCTGTCACCCTTCCCCCTCATCTCGACCACCCTCCTCTTCATCTCATCGGCGACCGTCGGGTCCGGACACCTGACCTCGTTGGAATACCTCTCCCGGACCTGCTCCTCCGTAAAGCCACGAGCCCTCAGACCACCGAGCTCGACTGTGTATGCCATTATCTCTATCCCCAGCGTCTCCCGCAGTAGTTTCTTTGCAATCGCTCCTCCCATGACGAAGGATGCGGTGATCCTACCCGAGAACCTCCCCCCGCCCCTGTAGTCGTTGAAGCCTCCGTACTTCACCCTCGCCGTGAAATCGGCGTGCCCGGGTCTAGGCGTGTCCTTCAGGACTTCGTACGGTCTGGAGTCCTTCTCTGAGTTCATGATAATCATCATTATCGGTGCACCGGTTGTGCGACCGTTGAATGTGCCTGACATTATCTCCACCACATCTTCTTCCCTCCTCTGCGTCGTGACGATGGATTGACCCGGCTTTCTCAGGTCGAGGTCCGTCTGGATGTCTTCCTCGCTGAGAGCGAGCCCCGCAGGGCACCCGTCGACCACGGCCCCGATGCACTTGCCGTGACTTTCCCCGAAAGTCACGACGACGAAGCGTTCGCCGCAGATGTTTCCCGTCATTACCTCACTCCCACTTCACAGTGGCCCCTAGCCTCTCAAGGTCTTCCAGGAACGAGGGATAAGAAACATCCAGCGACTCCACCCCGAGGATGGGAGCCCCCTCGGGGATCAGGAGGGAGGCGATTGAAAGCGCCATGAACATTCGGTGGTCGTCGTGTGCGTCCAGGGGCGCACTCCTCAGCTTAGATGGTGGTGGAATGAGCAACCCGTCCGATCTCTCCTCCACCTCCACCCCCAGCTTCTTGAGCTCACTGGCTACCGCCGCTATCCTATCCGTCTCCTTGAAACGTGCGTGCGCGGTGCGCACAATCTCCACGGGTGAGTCGCACTTCAGCGCGAGTACGGAGACTACGGGGAGGAGGTCGGGGGTATCTCGAAGGTCGAACTTCCCTCCCTTCAGCCTCCCACCCTCGGCCTTTATTGTGACAGAATTCCCATTTGTAACGACCTTGACTCCCATCGAATTCAGTATCTCCAGTATCGCGGAGTCGCCCTGAGGATACTCACGGTTGAGGTTTTCCAACTTCACGCTCCCTCCGGTAACGGTCGCTGCGGCCATGATGAATGACGCGGAGCTGAAGTCGGATGGGACGGCGAAGTCCGCGGGCTCATAGGAGGCGGGAGCCACCTCGAACTCGGAGAACTCGTCTCGCCCGACCTCCACGCCGAAGCTCTTCATCGTCGCGAGAGTGGCCTCCAGGTATGGCCTCGAGACGGCATCCTCGACTGCAATGGTCGTGCTCCCCTCGGCCATCGGGGACGAGATCAGGAGCGAGGAGACAAACTGTGAAGAGACGTCTCCTCGAATCTTCGTTTCTCCTCCCTTCATCCCTCCTCCCTTGACGATTATCGGGGCGCGCCCGTTCTTGAGCGCCGACCAAGCCTGAACGCCTAGCCTCCCGAGAGCATCGAGGAGCGGCTGCATCGGCCTGCTTCGAATGCTCGAATCTCCGGTGAGGACCGAGTCGCCCTCCTTTGCGAGCGAGAGGACGGAGGTCATGAACCTCAGAGTCGTCCCTGAATTCTCAACGTTCACCACGTCCGCGGGTGCCCGAGGCTTCGCCCCCACGATGCGAATCCCCTCGCCCGAGGCAGTGAGCCGCGCACCCATCGCGGTGCAGGCGGAGATTGTGGCCTTCGTGTCTCTGGAGAACAGGACGTTCGTGAGACGAGACTCTCCCTCGGCGAGGCTGGCCATGAGTACTGACCTGTGGGTGTAGCTCTTGCTCGGAGGCGGCTTCACCCTTCCGTTGAGGGTACCTCTCGAGAGAACCCTGACTCTACCCAATCCTGCTCCTCTCTCCCCTCCGATTGTTAGTCTCCGTAACGATCACCCTCCCCCCGTCTGCCCGCCAAGAGTCTAGAAGCTTTGCGACTCCGCGACTACGTCTGTCGAAGACAGCAGCCACCGCGGGTCCCCTGCCGGAAAGGCCCGCTCCCAGAGCCCCCGCTCTTAGCGCCCCCATTGCGGGGCCGGGGTCGTAACCGAGGATCGTCGAGTAGAGGAGCCCATTCATCGTCATCGCATTCCAGACGTCTCCACGAAGACTCATCTCATAGGCGGCCTTTGCCACCGACGAAAACTTCCTGACCGCCTCGAGGTCAATTTGCAATCTTCCGCTCGAGGATTCTGGCACGATGATCAACACCTTGAACGACCCTCTCAGAGGAGTCGACCTCACCACTCTTCGTCGGTTGTTGTCAGTTATGTTCAAGCCTCCCAGCAGGCATCCAGCGACGTCATCGAAGGCTCCAGTCATGCTAACGCCCGCCTTCAGGGACGCTTCGGCGCTGCATAGCATGACCCTCCTCATGCTCAGTTCCCTCCCCATAGCTGCGGATGTTGCGAGTGCGACCGCCGCCGAGGAAGATGATGAGCTCTTCAGACCGACACCGATCGGGATATCCGACCTGGTAGAGATGGTACCGGAGTATTCACTGGGCGATTCGCCACACATTCTAAGAACGGAGGCCACGATCTCCACGGCGAGCTTCGACTCGGCCCTCTCGCCGTTTATCTCAACCCTCCAATTCCCCCGCACCTCTTCGAGATCGACTTCGGCATCAGTCTCAAGCGCCACTCCCACGGTTGCTCCCTTTCCTCCAGCGAGGGCGTTCACTATGCTTACCGCCCCAAACGCCTTCCCGGCCCCCCTCATCATTGTCATCTCGCTCTTCCCCGGAGCGCGTCGATTAGCGCCTCTCTCATGGTTTCTTCTGGCCCCTTCGTGCCGGTCCATATCTCGAAGGCAGCCAAGCCCTGCCAGAGGAGCATCTCGTGGCCGGGTATCGTCGGACACCGCCACCGTCTTGCTTCCCGTACAAGTTCAGTTTCGACTGGGTCGTAGACGGCGTCAAAGACGACTGGGCCTCCCTTCAGGAGGGCAAAGAGTTCCTTCGGTACCCTGGCCCCGTTTCCACCGATCGGTGCGGCGTTGAAGAGTATATCGATTTCTCCGAGCTTCTCAATATCTCCCCTCTCGATCCGAAAAACTCTCAGAGTCATATCGGGGAACCTTTGTCCCAGCTCTCCGAGGACTCGACTTGCGTGGGGCCGGTTCCTCGCGACCACCGCGACCTCCCGGCAGCCGAGACGGTGCATCGCCCCGACAAAGGCTCTGGCCGCCCCGCCGGCCCCGATTACCGCGCCCCTCATCAGTTTCCTCTCCTTGGCGAGGGCATGGAGAGGCTTTAGAATTCCATCGATGTCTGTGTTGAACCCGGAGTAGCTCTTCTCAACTCGCTTCACGGTATTCACCGCACCGACCTCTTTTGCCCTTTCATCAAGGACATCGAGGAGCGGCATGATCTCCGTCTTGAACGGCATCGTAACGCTCACTCCGGCTATTCCGGCGCGCTTGCATCCCGAGAAGAACTCTGCGAGGCCGCCGACTTCGATCGACTCGGCCCTGTAGGAGGCGGGTAGTCCCACGGCCTTGAAAGCCGCGTTCATCATCGCCGGAGACGGCGACCTGGAGACGGCGGTCCCCACCAGAATGTAGTTCTCAGCGGACAATTGGACCCAAGAGTTCCTTTACCAGCTTGAAGGGCAGTTGCCCCGCCGCGACTGGGTTCGGCGCGACCGTTACGTAAGATATAGGGCTCCCTGCCATCATGGAGACCACCCTAGAAATGATTCCCTTCTCCCCCGTACAAAATGCGATCAGGCGGCCTCTCGTTTTTCCGTTGTAGAGCGAGATAATCTTCCCGTTGTCTTCGAGCCTCCTCGCCGTGGGGACGACCTTGGCGATGTCTCCCACCTTCATCGCCCTGTCTCGGAGGGTGGCAAGCTCCCTCCGGCTCGGTGTACCCTCCAGGCCGTGCCAGGAGACGATGAGGACGTCAGAGTTTCTCTCGAGTTCGTGCGCCAGCTTGTGATCCCTCTCGGCGGTCGCAAGCTCGATGTCGATGTAGTGCGGGCCAGCCTTCGAAACAGCGAGCAGTCGCTGAAGCCTTTCTCTCTCCCCGCCCCGAAACTTACCGCCTTCCGCCCTTGACCTGACCGTCAGGATGCAGGAATTCGAGATCGGGGAGATCTCTTTCGCGATCTCCTCTTCGGAGCCTCTTTGGAGGTAGTCGAGCCTGAGTTCGACCAGGTCCACCCCCTCGGCTAGAGCCCTTCTTGTCTCGCCCATCAGCGTCTTGATATCGGGGGCGGCTATCGTCGCGCACAGCTTCGCTCCTTTCTGCATTCAAACGCCTACTCTAGCGCTCTTTCAGCGCTCGAGGATAAACTCGTCAACGCTTCCGCCGAAGTGTCTTCCTTTGCTCGCCGCTAGATGAACCAACAAGTAATCCCCCTCCTTTATGCCCGTGACAGCCACCGGGGTGGAGTCGGGTTTCACTAGTCGCACTGTCTCAGCCTTCTGAAGCATCACCGACCCCTCTTCTCCTCCCTCCTCCGCCCTTGCGACCACCATGACGAGCGGCCTTCTCTCTATCTTGACCCGACCCACCGTCACCAGTCTCCTGCTCCCCTTGCAATCGACCATTTGCACCGTGTCTCCGCTCTGGAGCTCCGAGAGGTATCTGGTTCTTTCATCTCCCCCGAGAATGTAGCTGTGTATCGCACCCGCATTCACCCTGAACTGCCTCGTCGGAATGTATTCGGTGGGGATGGTTTCGCTGTGGACGAGGAAAAAGAAACTCGACATGCTCCCCACGAGCATTCCTTCGCCGACATTGAGGGTTGAGGTTGTGTCCACGCACGCCCTCTCTCCGAGCCCGGCGTCCGAGACCCTGACCACCCTCGCCTTGGAGAGACCCAACGGGCTCTTCACCGCGATTGAGCGCAACCTCTCCTTCGTCCTCGGGAGCATCTTGGCGGGGACTACGACCCCATCGACCCCCCTTTCGAGCACGGTGAATAGGAGATCCACCTCCTGTCCGTCCTCGAGCATGGCGTAGAGCCTCCTTCCTCTTCGAGAGAACTCGGCAACGAGGTTCTCTAGGGGGATTATCACCCAGTTGCGGCAGGAGACGATCACGAAGGCGTGCCCTCTCTCGCCCGCTCGAACCGCCCTCTCGACGTCCTTCGAGGTTGTTATCTCGATAATCGCGGCTGTCCCCGGACCGCCCTGTTTGTCAGCGTCAGCTATGAGAACGTCCGTGCCCGAGACTCCGATCGTGGTAATCCCCTGGAGACGGGAGTCAGCCGCAAACGGCTTTCTTACCAGGAGCTTGGTGAGACCGAGCTCCGCCATCTGACCCAGGACCTGACCGACCTCCACCTCGTCCGTCGCTTCGACGATGATGTCTTTCACTGGGTCAACCATGCTGAAGGACCCGCTGCGCGTCAGAGGCAAGCGCTCCTTCAAAGACGACCTTGTGGAGGGCGCGCGTGATCCGGGCCGGGTCGCGGTGCTGGAAGATGTTTCTCCCGAAAGTCACCCCGGCCGCCCCCGCTTCCATCGCCCCTTCCGCCATCTTCAACACCTCCCCGTCATTCTCTACCTTCGGTCCCCCGGCGATAACGACCGGGACGGGGCATGTCGAGACCACCCTCTTGAAACTCTGGGGATCGCCCGTATACAGCGTCTTCACTATGTCCGCTCCCGCCTCCGCTCCCACCCTCGCGACCTGAGCGACAATCTCCGGGTCAAACTCATTCTTGATCGATTCTCCCCTAGGGTACATCATCGCGACGAAAGGCATCTGGAACTCATCGCACGCGTCCCCCACGCTCCCTAGTTGTTGAATCATCTCGGGCTCATCCTTTCCTCCGATGTTTATATGAACGGAGATCGCATCCGCGCCGAGGCGGATCCCCTCTTCGACCGACGAAACGAGGACCTTCCGGTTGGGAGACGGGCCTAGCGTGGTGTTTCCCGAGATGTGAAGGATGATCCCAGTGTCCGGAGGTTCCCTCAAGGCCTTGATGACACCCTTGTGAACGAGTACAGCGGTGGCTCCTCCCTGAGCGACGGCCCTGATGATCGCCTGCGGCTCCTCGAGGCCTCTTACGGGTCCCATCGTCAAACCGTGGTCCATCGGTACGCAGAGCATCTTCCCGTCCTCAGTTATCCTCGAAAGCCTCACGGCCTTCCCAAAGACCAATTACGTTCTTCCCTCGCCTTGCTCGTCTTCTTCTTCCTTTGCGATGAGCGCATTCTTTACCATATCCAACGCCGCAGCGGCCTGACTGGACTGAAGGAAGACCCGAATTGACGACGAGATCGTCATTATTCCGTACAGGTTTATTCCCGCACGGGCCAGCGGCTGAGTCAGCCTCTGTACCAGTCCGGGGGTTGTCTCGAGGCCTTTTCCGTAGACCGTCAACATGCCGAGCCCTTCGAAGGCCGAGACCGCCTTCCCGACCCCCTTCCTCGTGACCACATCGTGAACGATCTCCGTAATGTCTCTCCCGCCAGCCACGTAAAGAATCACGGAATTGGTCTCCAGTGAGAGCGAGAGCAACCTCGCGTGTGCACGCTCCACCGCACGGGTGAGTTCCACGATCGATTCGATTCTGGAGGCCGTGCTTCCCACCACCGTGATCATCGTGACGCTCTCCTGCTCCAGCCGGGCCGCCAGGTCCGGCAGCTCTCCCTCTATCACCGTCCCCGACTCGATCTTGTCGAGGCTCGTGATCCTCACCCGCATTCCCTCCGGCTTGAACCGTAGAGATTTCGCCTGCAGGAACTTCGCGCCCCCGGAGGCGAGGCGTTCGGCCTCGTCCCCTTCGAGGCTCTGAACGAAGTAGGGGTTCTCCACTTTGTCGGGGTCACTCGAGAAGACACCCTCCGTGTCTTTTATCAGGACGACCTCCTTTGCGCCGAGGCACCTCCCGAGGAAGATGGCCGTCGTATCGCTTCCGCCGCGGCCCATCGTGGTGATCTTCCCACTCGTGCTTCTCCCCACGAATCCACAGACGACCAGCACCTTTCCCTCGTTCACGAGGGGCACGATCAGGGACCTCACGAGCTCTCCGCTCTCCTCTATCAGAGGGTTGGCGTCGAGATGAGTTTCGTCCGTGACTATGGGCCAGAGCTTGGAGTCTGGGTCGATGATCACCGCCTCCACGCCTCTCCGCTGCAGGGCGGCCGCGAAACGGCGCGCGCTCGCTCTCTCCCCGAGAGAAAGGAGGTCATCGAGTTTAGAAGGAGGCATCGACGGGTTCGAGTGCTTGGAGAACTCGAGTAGACTATCCGTGACGCCTTTCATGGCAGAGACAACGACGATCACGCCGTCCCCTCTCTCGTGAGAGTCCTTGACCACCATGGCGGCCTTGTCGACCGAGCTTTCGCTGTCGAGCACAGACCCGCCGAACTTTACCACTACTATCCGGGACGACTCGTTCAACAAGCGAAGAACCTCTCGCGGTCTTGAGCGATGAAGAGAAATCCGAAGTCTACTCGATTGAGGTTACTGGTGCGACCAGTCGATGGGGGAGATGCGATAAAGTGAATCGCCTCGTCTCGAAGGCATCCCTGAACTCAATTCTCCTCCCAACTTCCGACTGCAACTCGTCGCAGTCTATTTATGTCTTTTTTGCGGCCCTGTGACAGGGCTCGCTCCGTCACTCTTCGAGTGCCTTCCTTATGTCGCGACTCGTGTCGACGAGAGAATGCTTCCCGCCGGTTCTCGCAGCTACCTCGGTCATCAGCTTCGAGGCCTCCTCCGAGACCTCAACGCAGTCAACCCTTATCCCCTCAGCAGCGACCTCGTCGACCTCTTTCATCGGGTCTGGTCCGTCGTTGTCTCCGTCCCCTATCAGCTTCACCCTCCTGACCGGGCGTGTCGAGCCCCGCATCACCGTGCTGGCATACTTGAGGGCCTCGTAGAGAGGACTGCTGCCTCGAACCTTGATCTCGTCAATCCTGTATACCTCGAGGACCGGAGGAGTTGGGAAAAGGGGGACGAGCTGTTCGAAGTATGGTGTCGCGGGTAGCCCTGTCTGCCTGAAGATCACTATCCCCACTCGGAGGGGTCTGTCGTAATACATCTCGGGCCAATGCTCCAGGCAGAACTCCTTGAGGCCTTTCTTCACGATGTCGATCTTTCTCGAATGGTCTGGCCCGACGCGCTCCGCCATGCTCGCCGATGTGTCCACGAGGAAGAGTCTGTCCTCTCTTTCTACCTGCTCCCCCAATTTTGCGACGAAACGAATGAGAAAGTATAAAAGCGGTCCGCCCACCTTCGGCAATTCGTGGCCGCTGCAATGGCGAAGCAGGCCCCCCTCGCCCCAAATCCTGTGATTATGGCCTGCATGGGTCATGCGGGAGTCGGCATTGGCGCGGAGGCTTACCGATGGGTGCTGATGGACGTAGGCGCGGACCCCAAGGCACCCTCGCTGAAGGGCGAGAAGGAGCAGCTGGAGATCCTGCGAAAGTATGGGACGACGATCATGCGATTCGGAACCTCCCTCAGGAAGGGTGAGGTGCCCATCGTGCCGAGGGCCCTATTGGTCGACCTCGACCCGAGGTCCGCGAACCTCATACTTCAGGCGTATCCCGAACTCTTTGCGATGCGAGACAGGCATGCCCTCTACGGTCTGGGCGGCGCGGCGCGTAACTGGGCGGAGGGTCGCTCAAGATTCAGGGGAGAGATCGAGGAGAAGCACGACCTTCCCGCAAGGCTGAACTCGATATCCCCAGAACCTGTGAGGGGCTTCATTCTGCCGTTCAGCATGGGGGGCGGGACCGGTGGCTCCTTCTCCTCCGCTTTCATCGAGTACGCGAAGGGCAACGCGAGCACGAACCCGGCCACGGTGGCAACCTTTGGAATAATCCCGGAGTTCGGGTGGGACCCGGTAATATACGAGCCAGCCTGCATAAGCATCGTGCTCACACTGGCCTACCAGATGAAGTACGCAGACGTGCCGATCTTGATGGACAACAAGATGCTCCGCGCCAACGGAGAGAAGCAGAAGGCCAGGCTGGCGAAACGTGTCTCAATAGTCGACGACCTCCCGAAGCAGATTCAGGTCGGCTGGAAGGAGTACAGGAACATGAACCTGATCTCGGCTCATGCGATCGCGGGCTTCATGAATTCATTCATCCGGGAGACCGAGTGGGACATGTCCAACTACAGAACGTGGCTCGCGGCCCAGAAGCCAAAATTCGTCATCCCCTGGTTGATTCCGCTTGTCCCCCAGGGAGGTTCCGAGTTGAAGTCTGTCCTTGACGCGATGAGAGACGGTAACGAAGGCATCCTCTTCGACCTGGGAGAGGACCACGATGCGTCCAACGGAAACCCCAAGGATTCTGCGTGCGTGATAGTGAAGACCAAGGGACTCCTGACGGCGGAAGAGAGGGCTGCGGTGAGGAAGATTGTCCAGGACAGGTTCAAGATAGAGGACAGGAAGATAATAATCATCAAGGCGCCTGCGGTGGAGGGGGAGGCGGCCGCTCTGACCGTGCTTCTGAACGTAAAGGCAGTCGGGGAGCGCCTGCTGCCTTACGTCGCTGATGCGGAGGACGCATGGGACTCGTACAAGGGAGAATACGAGAAGAAGGGCCTCTCCAAGACCGACTTCAAGCAAGCCGTCCTCGACGTGACTGGCCATCTGGCATAGATGCGGGCATGAACCTGTCGGAGCTCGAAGTGATTGCCTCCGAGCTAATCGAGCAAGAGAAGATGCTCGACCAGATAGACAGCGAACTCGAATTTGTCGAGGGCGAGTTCAAGCAGCAACCGAAGCGGACGGGGAGGGACAAGAAGTTCTACTCGCTTATCGGGATCGAATGGAAGGATTCGGGAGAGCTGAGTCAGAGACGGGCGGCTCTCCGTGACGACAAGCGGAAGGTCCAGCAGATTGTTGACGAGGCGAGAGACAAACTGGTAAAGGGCTTTTCCTCTGGGGAGCTGGTGGTGCCACTGGACCCCGACCCGGTCAGAGAGAAGGAGGGTCACCTGTTCAAGTACCGGGCGAACGCAAGCTACCCGAAGGCGGTCCAGGAGCTGGCGAGCCTCCTCGGCATGTCGGTCCCTCTGCGGATCGATGAGGTTGAGATCTCGCCCGACCGGATACGCGCCACTGAGTCGGACCCCTACCTCGCAAAGGAGGAGGTCGTGAACGCCTTCGATAAGATTAGGAAGACCGTCGCGCTGAAGCTTCGCGGCGCGCGCCGCTCCCAGTTTTAGGCCGAGGCCAGGCTGGTGTGATGAGCAGCCCCCCTCCTGCCACAGCAACGGAAATTGGGAGCGCGACTCTCATCTGTCCGGGAAGTTGGGTGCCCTCAAGAGGCACCTCCTTCGTTCAACTTTAAGAATTGGAGCAGGTCGAAGTCTTCGCTCATGCTCAGGCTCGGAACGAGGCAGATGTACCTCGTTCTCATACTGCTTCTTCTATCTCCCTCCGTTTACTTCGGGAGTGTCTACGCGGCGGCCTCCCTCACCGCACCCAGTAAGATGAGTCAGTATACGTCAACCTCCAGCGACGGAAACTGGACGCTCGCGCTCGGCTTGAGTTACCCCTCTTACATGATAAGCGGCCTTAGAGTCCCCGTTACTCTTAGCGTTAGGCTGACGTTTACCCGGCCTTACGTCGCCCTCTACCTAGCGCAGGTGGGTATTGAGATCCGTCAAGCGGGGCTCATAAACTCCACAACCAACGTCGTGCAGAGCTGGAAGACGCTCTTCTCGAATCACACCGTGGTAGGGAGAAACTATACTGTTGCGGGTACTGTCACCAAAGTCTTCTACCCCCCGATCACCTACCCGGTCAACGGTAGCGTCGCGGACGTCCTTGCAGCGGGAAGAAAGCTGGCAATAGACGGGATTGCAAACTTCACAACCTACGCCGCTCCGGGGACCTCCGCATCGACTAGCACTCAGATAATCTCAATCTTGGACAGTCAGACGACCTACCTGACCCAACTCTCTGATGTGGGGTCGTCTCTTTCTTGGGTCTTTTACCAGATTGTATCTGTGGCCATTGTTTCAGTGGTCTACACGCGAGTCCGGACACGTCTACCAGGACCGGCTGATGGTGAGTACTCTACTCGCCTAGGCTCCCTGCGGCTAGAGAGGTCACTCGCGAGGCTTGAAGACTGGATGAAGGCCGACATGATTTCAGAGACGAAGTACAAAGAATTGAAGGAGAGGTTCGAGCGGGAACTAGATGAGTTGAAGAGAAGGATTCAAGGCTCTATCTAGTAGTCATCAAGTCGCGCATCCCTTCGTACTCCCTGAGTTTCTTCACGATGACCTCCATCTCAGCCTGCAGCCTCGCCTTTACTTGAGAATAGGTCGCCGCGTCGACCGACCCCTGTTCGTGGTCCTCCTCCAGCCTAGACATGGCGTCTTCGTATCCGCCCCGGAGAGCGGTCAGCTCGTAGAACTCTCTTGGTACGGGCCAGTACTTTCGTGGAACCTCCAGGACCTCTCCGATTAACTGGTCCATCTTCTGACCTGCGCTGTTCTCCACCCTCCGCACCTCCTGGAATCGGTAGGCAGACGGGAAGTACCTCACGTCTCTCTCTGTGAAGTAGATTTTCTCTACGATCCCACACTTCAGGAGTGTCTTATCCATGGTGAGTCTTATGATGTCTTGTTTGCCCTTCTCCGACGTATTGTAGATTGTCTCCGCTATCTCCGAGAGCTTCACGGGCGCGTCCGTCTTCGCCGACAGGGTGAGGAGGGCGGTGAAGACTTGGTTTGCGATAGCGTCCTTATCAAGCCCGACGTACTTGACGCACTCCTCGTTCACCTTCAGGACCTTCTGCATCCTTTTGGTGGCCTCCTCCCTCCACGACGAAGACGACAAACTTCGATTCTGGGATTTTGGGCTCCCCCCCTTCCCTTATATCAGTAACCCTGCTCCCTCTCAGGTTGTTCCCGAGTTCGCTCCCGGTTCTCCTGCCCCTCCCCTCGAACGAACGGGAGAGACTTGTTCTTCGAATCTCCATCTAACCGCGAAGACATATGAACATGGCAACAACGCTCTCGAGAACAAGGATAGCCCTCGGGGTAGCAGCGATAGGAGTCCTGCTTGCGACTCCCGTCCTGGCGAAGGCCTTCCCCGTATACACATCCACTTACGACTTCCAGATCTCCGACCCCGCCCAACCCATCGTAGAATACTCAGTCGTCGGGAACTTCATCAACCAGGAGCTCAAGATACAGGTGAACCTGAGTGCAGCCCAGGGTGTCAGTCACCTCAACGGTTCAGTTGACATCTCGCTCCTGGTCTGGAACGACACGGCGAACGAGTATCAGTTCCTTCAGACGCTGGGTTCAGAGAAGGCGATAACCCTCACGACAGAGCCCACGGTGTTCAACTTCACCTTCACCCCGGACCAAGTCGGCTCCTACAGAGTTCTCGTGAACTTCACAACCACGGGCTACAAGCTAGCCTAAAGAGAGACTCGGGCAGACCGAGTCCCGCCCCCTCTTTTTATCTGGACAGTTCCGGATTCCATCGCAAATCCACCAATTTTTTCAAATCTCACGTGATTGCCAGATTCCAAAACCCGCCGGCACAATTTGCGGTAGTGAGCATTAGTTCCCTGGAAGTTCGCCACCCCTTCTCTGTCCCTTCTTCCTCTCAGAACGCCTGAGATTTGCTCTTCGAATCTCCATGTCAGACTATGAAAGCGATTTATGACGAAATGACCCCCGGCTCGGCCTCCCGGGGAACGGCGGACGATCTCGGCGGAGGAGGACGGCGTGCTCACTTCTTCGACCCTGATGGTACCTGTTCCCCGGAGGCCGAGTTCCATGCAATAGTTGGGGGCTGCCCTTCGGAAGGGGGTTCAGGGTCTCTCTCGTGCGGCGCCAGGCGTCCCGAGTATTCGGACGGCACCCTGCTCTCCCGCCGGATCGGGTCCGAATCAGGGGTGGTGCCTTTACTTTGAACCGCCGAGGAGCTGCCCAGCCTAGTCGCGCTCTCCTATCCGTCGTCTTGCTCGGGCTTCTCCTTGTCCCCATACCGACCTCTACCACAAGAGGTTCTCAGGGTCCCATCGAGCACATCGTGATGATCGTTCGGGAAAACCATTCATTCGACAACTACTTCGGGACATTCCTTGGGGCGAACGGCCTGCAGAAGGCTCCCCCCTCAGTGCATCCGTTTCACGTTCAAGGAAGGATAACTGACCTCTGCCATGACTGGTCGTGCGCTCACGCCGCCTACGACACGGGGAAGATGGACAACTTCCAGAGTGCCGAGAGTTCTACCCAGACATTCGGCTATTACGACCAGCGGGATATTCCGTACTACTGGGCCTTAGCGAAGAATTACACCCTCTTTGACAACTACTTCACTTCGGTGATGGGCCCGAGTCTCCCCAACTATGTTTACCTCGTTGCCGCCCAGTCTGGTGGGCTCGTCGATAACACCCACGTTGCGTTCCACTTCAAACCGATAATGGAAGAGCTTGACTCGAGCCACGTCTCTTGGATGTATTACGCGGGTTATGGGGCTGCGTACACAGGCTGGAATCCTCTGCCTGGATTCCCGCAGTACACGCAGCGCGGTTGGTCGAGCAACATCCGGCAGAGCGACTTGTTTCAAACCGACCTGAAGAAGGGGAACCTCGCACAGGTTACGTGGATAATGCCGACGAGTGACGAGACGAGCGAGCACCCACCGTACAACCTGACCGCCGGAGAAGCCTGGGTAGGGTCCGTCATCAAGGCGATTCAGGCCAGTGAATTCTGGGCTTCAACTGCCATCTTCCTCACGTGGGACGACTACGGCGGTTGGTACGACCACGTCGCCCCTCCACAAGTCGATAAATACGGATACGGGTTCAGAGTTCCCTTGATACTTATTTCACCCTACGCGAAGAGAGGATACATCGACCACGTCGCCGCCGATCACACCTCCCTCCTGAAGTTAATCGAGACCACCTTCGGGTTGGCGCCCCTCTCACAGAGAGACGCAGCCGCAGACGGATTGACGAGCGCCTTCACGTTTTCTTCCTCACCCGGGGATTATTCATTCCGCTTGCGGCACTTCCTCCGGTGATGCGGAGCCTCATCTCTCATCGGTTGCTTGGTTGTCAGAAAAAACTGCATCCTACTTCCCGCGGCAATACCATGATTGAGGTCTCCTAGGCGGTGGAAAGATACTCGATAACTATCGTGTGTTCTGTTCCGTACGGATAGGCGATTCCCCCGTAGGCCGGGTCCCCTCCAGCCGTTGGATAGCAGGGCGGGACATTCCGCCCGGTGCTGCGACAGTAGTCCAGCGTGTTCAGCACCAGCGATTGATACTCACTCGACGGCTGACCATCGACTAGAAGCACAATCCTGTGAGTGCTGTCGGCCCTGAATCCAAGAATGTCGGTGTTACTGAACACGACGGGGTGGTTCACGCCGCCGAGGGTTATCGAGTGGTAGGTGTCATTCCAGATTTGAAAGAATTCAGAGAGAGTATAGTTTGTATTTCCAGCTGACTCGACATGGATAATCCCCGTTGCATCGTGGGTGTGCAGTGGCTCGAAGCAGGTGCCTCCGACGGCAATTCCGTTTTGATACTGAGGGTTCACTATTCCAATCGCGGCAGGGATGGTGATGTTCTCACCGTTTATCACTATCCTGAGGTAGGGATGTATGTGATAGTTGGCGACTTCGCTGAGGCAGGGAAAGGGGAAGTTATAGCCCGCTTGCTGGTTCTTGTAGAAGGCGATGCCCCCTACTATGACGGCCACAAAGATTCCCAGCAAGATGACGAACCATGGTATCCGTCTCCTCCGATACTTCTTTGGCCTGCGCATCCGCTTGTCTCCCCTCCTCGAAGAGCCCGAATAAGGTTATTCGACGAGTTAATCCTTGTGAATGCTTTATTTTCAAGCGCCTCGACACACTG
>WNFB01000455.1_pt1 | contig 33002 bp, 29 predicted proteins | sample 5400501 | NCBI WGS metagenome assembly WNFB01 (sample SAMN13153341, study PRJNA577476) | soil metagenome | isolation source: 200 cm saprolite under Douglas fir tree site 2 hole 1 | place: USA:California | collected 2015-04-18
AGTCGTGGCAGTAGGTGATGACCGGACGCGCCCGGTCGAGCACGCTCGCGCTGCGCGCGTCGAGTCGCTTCAGGTGGATGTTGATCGCGCCCGTGATGTGTGCGTCATCGTGCTCCTGGGGCGCGAGCACGTCCACGAGCTGCGCGCCCTCGGCCACGAGGCGCTGAACGACACGACGGTCGATGGTCTTCGGCACGATGACGGTCGCTGCATGGCGTGTGCCTCCGGCGCGCGGGCCCGCCATTCACTAGGCTTCGCTCATGCCACTGCGCGCCGTCATCAAGGCCGGAGGATCAAAGGGCGTCAACCGCGACGCGGTCGCGGACCTGGTCGCCCAGGTCGCGCGCGCCGACGAGATCGTGCTCGTGCACGGCGCCTCGGCGGAGACGGACCGCCTGGCGGAGGCGCTCGGCGTGCCGCAGGAGCAGATCACCTCGCCGTCGGGGCACGTGAGCCGGCGGACCGACCGGCGGACCCTCGAGGTCTTCGCCCTCGCCGCGCTCGGTGTCGAGAACTTCCAGTACGTCGAGAAGCTGCAGCAGCGCGGGATCGACGCGGTCGGGCTGTCCGGCCTCTCCGGCCGGCTGCTCGTCGGTAAGAAGAAGGACGTGCGCGCGGTCCGCAACGGGAAGACGATGATCCTGCGCGACGACTACACCGGGACGGTCGAGGCGGTGAACCTTCCGCTCCTAGCGCAGCTCATCGGCCCCGGCCGCGTACCGGTGATCGCTCCCCTTGCGCTCTCGACCGAGAACGAGGCGCTGAACGTCGATGGCGACCGCGTGGCCGCCCGCATCGCGGTGGCGATCGACGCCGACGCACTCCTGATCCTTACGAACGTGCCCGGTCTGCTGCGCGATGTGAACGATCCGTCATCGCTCGTCGCCGAGACGACGCTGGACGAGGCGGAGAAGCTCGCGGAGGGCCGGATGAAGAAGAAGATCCTCGCCGCGCGCGAGGCCCTCGAAGGTGGCGTGGACGAGGTCGTCATCCGCTCGGCGATCGGTGACCCCAACGTGCGCACGGTGATCCACGGTTAAACAATGGAAACCGTGAGGGGAACGACACAGTCGGAGGCGCTCAAGCAGGAGGAGAGGCACACCAGCGGCCTCTACCAGAAGCGGCCGCTGGTCATCGTGCGCGGCGAGGGCGCGACGCTCTGGGACGAGGAGGGCCGCTCGTACATCGATTGCGTCGGCGGCCAGGGCATGGCCAACCTCGGTCACGGGAACCGCGCCGTCGCGGACGCCATCGCGGAGCAGGCCCGCACGCTCGCGTCGTGTACCGAGCTCTTCTACAACGACCGGCGCGCCGAGCTGTACGACGTGCTCGCGTCGATCCTCCCGGCGGAGCTCGGTCGCTTCTTCCTTTGCAACAGCGGCGCGGAGGCGGTCGAGGGCGCGCTGAAGTTCGCGAGGATGGCGACGAAACGTCCGCGCGTCGTCGCGACGATGCGCGGCTTCCACGGCAAGACCATGGGCGCGCTCGCGGCGACGTGGGGACCCGAGTACCGCGAGGCGCTCGGCGGTGACGGCCTCTTCCCGGGGAGCGCGCACATTCCCTTCAACAAGACCGAGGCGCTCGATGCCGCCATCACCGCGGAGACCGCCGCGTTCATCGTCGAGCTGGTGCAGGGCGAGGGCGGCGTGCGGCCCGCGACGCGCGAGTTCATCGCCGAAGCCGCGCGCCTTTGCCGCGAGCGCGGCGCGCTCCTGGTGATCGATGAGGTGCAGACCGGCTTCGGCCGCACCGGGACGATGTTCGCGCTCGAGCAGTACGGCGTGGTGCCGGACATCCTCTGCCTGGCGAAGGCCATCGCCGGCGGCGTGCCGATGGGCGCCATCGCCTTCTCGCTTGCCGTGGGCGAGCTGCCGAAGCGCAGCCACTCGTCCACGTTCGGCGGCAACCCACTTGCCTGCGCCGCCGCGATCGCGGCGATCGGCGAGATGCGCCGGCTCGACGTCGCGCGCAACGCCCGCGAGCGCGGCGCGCAGCTCCGCGAGGGCCTGTCCGCGATCCGCTCGGACAAGGTCCGCGAGGTCCGCGGGCTCGGCCTTCTGTTCGGCATCGAATTGAAGGAGAACGCCGGGCCGACGATCAAAGCGCTGCAGGACGAGGGCGTGCTCACGCTTGGCGCCGGGCCCACGGTGGTGCGCTACCTGCCGCCACTCGTGATCACCGCCGAGCAGATCGATAGCGTCATCGCCGCGACCGCGAAGGTGCTCGCCTAGACTCAAGATATGGCGACCGCGCCCGCGCTCCCGGGCGGATTCGAGCTTCCGCTCGAGCCGCGCCTCCCGCGTCTTGGCTCCGTCGATGCCGTCGGCCTCGAGGAGCGCGCGGCCATGCTCGCCACGCGCTCCATCAAGAAGGCTTCGAAGGTGTTCGCGCTCGACCTCGCGATCCGCTGCATCGACCTCACGACGCTCGAGGGCGCCGACACGCCGGGCAAGGTCGCGGCGCTCTCGTCGAAGGCCATCCGGCCGGACCCCACCGACGACAGCATCCCGTCGGTGGCCGCGGTGTGCGTCTATCCGAACCTCGTCCCGACGGCGCTCGAGCGCACCCGCGGCACCGGCGTGAAGGTCGCCTCCGTCGCGACCGCGTTCCCGTCGGGCCAGGCGCCGCTCGAGGTGAAGCTTCAGGAGGTCCGCGACGTCGTCGCGATGGGCGCGCACGAGGTCGACATGGTCATCGACCGCGGCGCGTTCCTCTCGGGGAACTACGCGAAGGTCTACGACGAGATCGTGCGCGTGAAGGAGCTCTGCGCCGGCAAGGCGCACCTCAAGGTCATCCTCGAGACGGGCGAGCTCGGCTCGTACGACAACGTGCGCCGCGCGTCGCTCCTCGCCATCGCCGGCGGCGCGGACTTCCTCAAGACCTCGACCGGCAAGGTGACGAGGAACTCTGAGCTGCCCGTCGCGCTGTGCATGCTCGAGGTGATCCGCGACGTGCACGAGGAGACCGGCCGCGTCGTTGGGATGAAGATCGCCGGGGGCATCCGCCAGTCGAAGCAGGCGGTGCAGTACCTGGTGCAGGTCCACGAGACGCTTGGCACGGCCTGGCTCACGCCCGACCGCTACCGCATCGGCGCCTCGAGCCTGCTGAACGACGTCCTCATGCAGCTGCGCAAGGAGAAGACGGGGCGTTACCAGAACCCCGACTACTTCACGATTGACTAAACAGCCCGCGCCGATGGTTCCTGCGGAAAAACGGCAACGGACGGCGGCCATCGTTTCGTCCTGGGACTACGCCCCGGCGCCCGAGGCGAAGGACATCGTCAAGATCCAGGACCGCTACGGCCTCTTCATCGGCGGCAAGTTCGTCGAGCCGCTCTCGAAGCAGCACTACACGACGATCGACCCCGCGCACGAGGAGCCGCTGGCGGAGGTCGCGCAGGCGGGAAAGGCCGATGTCGCTCGAGCGGTCCGCGCGGCGCGCGAGGCCTACGCGACCAGATGGTCGAAGCTGCGTCCGTCGGAGCGCGCCAAATACCTCTACCGGATCGCGCGCATCCTCCAAGAGCGCTCTCGTGAGTTCGCGGTACTCGAGTCGCGCAACGGCGGCAAGCCCATCCGCGAGTCGCGCGACGTCGATCTCCCGCTCGCCGCGGCCCACTTCTTCTATTACGCGGGGTGGGCCGACAAGCTCGAGTACGCGTTCGCGAACCGCAAGCCGAAGCCGATCGGCGTCGCGGGCCAGATCATCCCGTGGAACTTCCCGCTGCTGATGCTCGCGTGGAAGATCGCGCCGGCGCTCGCGGCGGGCAACACCGTCGTGCTCAAGCCGGCGGAGACGACGCCGCTCACCGCGCTCCTCTTCTGCGACGTGCTGCGTCAGGCCGAGCTGCCGCCGGGCGTCGTGAACATCGTCACCGGCGATGGCCGCACCGGGGCCGAGCTGGTCGCGCACTCCGACGTGAACAAGATCGCGTTCACCGGATCGACCGAGGTGGGGAAGGCGATCCAGCGCGCGCTAGCGGGCACCGGCAAGCGGCTCACGCTCGAGCTCGGTGGCAAGGCCGCGAACGTCGTCTTCGACGACGCGCCACTGGATCAGGCGGTGGAAGGCATCGTGAACGGCATCTACTTCAACCAGGGGCACGTGTGCTGCGCGGGCAGCCGTCTATTCGTCCAGGAGTCGATCTACGACGCGATCATCTCCAAGCTGAAGCGTCGCATGAGCACGCTGCGCGTCGGCGACCCGCTCGACAAGAACACCGACGTCGGCGCCATCAACTCGAAGATGCAGCTCGACAAGATCACGTCCCTGGTGCAGTCGGGCATCGACGAGGGGGCCGAGATCTACCAGCCGCCGTGCAAGCTGCCGGAGCGCGGCTACTGGTTCGTGCCGACGGTCTTCACCAACGTCGCGCAGTCGTACCGCATCGCGCAGGAGGAGATCTTCGGCCCGGTGCTGTCCGTGCTCACCTTCCGCACGCCCGACGAGGCGGTCGAGAAGGCGAACAACACGCCGTATGGCCTATCCGCGGGCGTCTGGACCGAGAAGGGCTCGCGCATCCTCGCGATGGCCCAGAAGCTCAAGGCTGGCGTCGTCTGGGCGAACACCTACAACCGCTTCGACCCGGCGTCGCCGTTCGGCGGCTACAAGGAATCGGGCTTCGGTCGCGAGGGCGGGCTCCACGGCCTCGAGCCGTACCTGGCGTTCGACGAATGACGCGCCTCGCCGTCCGCAAGACCTACAAGCTTTACATCGGCGGCGCCTTCCCGCGCTCGGAGTCCGGCCGCACCCTGGTGGTCGAGGGCGCGAACATCGCGCGCGCATCGCGCAAGGATCTGCGCGACGCGGTCCGCATCGCCCGCCAGGCCGGCGCCGGCTGGTGGGGCATGACGGCCTACAACCGCGGCCAGGTCCTCTACCGGATCGCCGAGATGATGGAGGACCGCCACGCCGCACTCTCCGCGGCGTCCAGCGAGGCCGAGGTCAGTCGGGCGATCGATCGCGTCGTCTGGTACGCGGGCTGGGCCGACAAGCTCGCGCAAACGGTCGGATCATCGAATCCGGTCGCCGGGCCGTACTTCAACTTCACCGTACCCGAGCCGACCGGCGTCGTCGGCATCATCGCGCCGCAGAAGCCCGCGCTGCTCGGACTCGTGTCGCGACTGCTGCCGGTGATCGTCGGCGGCAACACCGTCGTCGTCGTCGCGTCGGAGGCGCATCCGCTCGCGGCGATCGAGCTCGCGGAGTGCCTTGCGACCGCGGACGTGCCGGGTGGCGTCGTGAACATCCTCACCGGACAGCGCGCCGAGCTCGCGCCCGTGCTCGCGGCGCACATGGACGTCGCGGCGCTCGATCTCGCGGGCGCGGACGGCGACGCGGCGGAGCTCGAGCGCCTCGGCGCGGAGAACGTGAAGCGCGTCGTGCACGGCCATCCCGATCGCCAGAGTCTCTACGAGATCACCCCATTCCTGGAGCTGAAGACCGTCTGGCATCCCGTCGGGATGTGAGGGTTGTCGACCGACGACCTTGAGCTCGTTCGCGGGCTCGTCGCGATCCCCAGTCTGTCGCGCCATGAGGGCGAGGCCGTCGAGTGGCTCGTCGCGCGTATGGCCGAACGCGGCTTCCGCGCATCGGTCGACGACGCGGGCAACGCCGTGGGCGAGATCGGCGACGGCCCGCGCCACGTGGTGCTGCTCGGCCACATCGACACGGTGCCCGGCGAGATCCCCGTGCGTGTGGAGGATGGCGAGCTCGTGGGCCGCGGCGCCGTCGACGCGAAGGGTCCGCTCGCCGTGTTCGTGGCCGCGGCCACGAGGCCGGTCCCGGGCGTGCGCGTCACGGTCGTCGGCGCGGTTGAGGAGGAGTCGCCGACGAGTGCGGGCGCGCGCTACCGCGCGACGCTCCCCGCGCCCGACTGGTGCGTGATCGGCGAGCCGTCAGGATGGGACGCGGCGACGGTCGCGTACAAAGGACGCCTCGCGCTGCGCATCGCGTTGCAACGGCACGCGCGTCACGGTGCGGCACCGGGACCGACGTCCACCGAGGAAGGCCTCGCGCTCTGGGAGGAGATCCACGCCGCGGCCGAGCTGCGCACGCCGGGCCAGAGCGGATTCGCGAAGCTCGACTGCCGTCTCGAAGGGATGTCCGGTGGCATGAGCGACGGTCTCATCGAGCGCGCCGAGCTGCGCGTTGGGTATCGCATACCGCCGGGGATCACCACGCGCGAGCTCGAGAGTGAGGTCCACAAGATCGTGAAGGGCTACGAGGGCGACACGCGCGTATCCGTGGATGCGCTCGGGTCAGAGGAACCGGCGCGGACGCCGCGTTCCACGCCCCTCGCGCGCGCGTTCGTGGCCGCGATCGCCGGTGCCGGTGGCGAGGCGACCTTCAAAGTGAAGAGCGGTACATCGGACATGAACATCCTCGCGCCCGTTTGGGGCTGCCCGATGGTGGCCTACGGCCCAGGCGATTCGCGGTACGACCACACACCGATGGAGCGGCTTTCGCTCGCCGATTACACGCGCTCGATCACGGTGCTGCGGTCGGTGCTCCTGAAGGCAGGACGACCCTAGAATCCAACCCGGACCCGCGCGTGCGGGGACGGGAGGGGCGCGCTGAGTGTTGACCCGGCTGCTCGCGAAACGCCAGCAACGTCAACGGGCCGTTATCGCGGGCATCACCGCCGTCGCCGTCGTGCTCGGGGCCGTCCTGTATGTGACCGAGACGCTGGATACCACGCTGCAGACGGCCGTTTACGACCGCGCGATCACGAACTCTCCCGCCGAAGTGCGTAACCAGATCACGATCATCGCGATCGACGACCCCACCATCACGCAATACAACGTCTATCCGCTGCCGCGCCGCGCGTACGCCGAGATGCTGCGCGCGCTGAAGCCGCTCAACCCGACGACCGTCGTTTTCGACGTGTCCTTCTACGACAAGTCCGCGAGCGCCGAAGACGACGCCGCGCTCGCCACGGCGATCAAGGACGCGGGCAACGTGATCCTCGCGATGCAGGGCGTGCAGGAGACGTTCATCGGCGATCACGTGACGAAGTACGCGAACCTGCAGTTCCCCATCGACGCACTTCGCTCGGCCGCGGCCGGGCTCGGCGCGGTGAACATCCGCCAGGACCCCGACCACATCGTGCGCGACAGCCAGCTGGTCATCGAGGGCCCGAAGGGCGAGCGGTTCTACGGGCTCCCCCTCGCGGCGGCGGTGAAGCAGGTGCGCGCCGACCTCACGAAGTCGCGCATCGAGAACGACCGCCTCATCGTGCCGGCGCCGCTGGGCGACCGCACGATGCCGATCAACCGCGCGGGCGGGATGTCCGTGTACTACGCGGCGCCGCCGGCGACGCCCACGTATGCGCAGAAGACGCCGTGCTCGGTCCCCGGTGAGTTCTGCGTCGTGTCGCTTAAGGACGTCGTCGCCGGGACGATCCCGAAGAACCTCATCACCGGTCGCACGATCTTCGTCGGCGCGCATTCGATCTCCGCCGTCCCGGACGACTATCCCGTCCCGCACGCGCCGGGTCAGAAGATGTTCGGCGTCGAGATCTGGGCGAACACCGCGCAGTCGATCTTCACCAACCGCTATCCGGTTCTGAAGCAGGGTTTCTTCACCACGCTCGTGCAGCTGCTCATCGTCACGCTGCTCGGCATGCTCTTCGTGGTCCGCTGGCATCTGCGTGGCTTCCTCTACGCGATCGGCCTGTTGATCCTGTACACCACCGCCTCCTACGTGCTCTTCGGGATCCAGACCAGCGGCGACATCGGGAACGGCGCCGTTGAGGTCCCTTCGATTGGCTACGTCGTGCCGTCGGCGTTCTGGTGGGTCGTCGCGCTCGGCTACCTCCTGGTGGAAGAGCGTCAGGCGGTGACGCGTACGCAGAGCACCTTCGGGCGGTTCGTGACCCCGTCCGTCGCGCGCACCATCCTCGACAAAGAGGAGCAGGGCCAGCTCGGCCTGGGTGGGGAGGACAAGGAGGTGACCGTGCTCTTCGGCGACATCCGAGGCTTCACCACGATGTCCGAGGGCATGACGCCCGAGATCCTCCTCGGCCACCTGAACCGGTATTTCGACGGCATGGTCGAGGTGGTGAACCGCTTCCTCGGGACGGTGAACAAGTACAACGGTGACAACATCATGGTCATCTGGAACGCACCCATAGACGTCCCCGAGCACGCGAAGCACGCGGTCGAGTGCGCCCTCGAGATGCAGAAGTGGATCCAGCAGGAGCGCGCCAAGGGCGGTCCCGACGTCTCCTTCGGCTTCGGCATCAACACCGGCCACGTGGTCGCGGGCTTCCTGGGCGCGAAGGGCCGCATGGAGTACACCGTCATCGGTGACACCGCCAACGTGGCCTCGCGCCTCACGTCGTCGGACATCGCGCGGCGCGATCAGGTCGCGTGCAGCGCCGAGACGCTCGCCGCGCTGGGCACCGATGTCGACACGGTCGACCTCGGCGCCATTGCCGTGAAGGGCCGCGGCGAGCCGGTGCGCTGCTACCAGATCAACCGCGTCGGCACCATCGTCAACCCCAACCCCGCGCCGCCACCCGAGACGCAGGTCACCAAGGCCGCCGTGGCGGGGTACCACTAATGGTGCGCTCGTGATCATCGACGACAAGGTCGCCCTCATCCTGGTGAAGCTCGGACACCTTTCGGTCCAGCACGACCGCGACACCTACCTACGCCAGCTGGTCGAGCTCTGCTCGCAGGCCGTCGACGCCGAGCGCTGCACGGTGTACGTCGTCGATCACGACAAGCAGGAGATCTGGGCGCGCGTGGCTCAAAGGACCGCGACCGAGATCCGCCTGCCGATGGGCAAGGGCCTCGCCGGCCAGGTCGCGTTCAGCGGCGAGACGATCAACGTGCCCGACGCGTACGCCGACGCGCGCTTCGATCGCGACTTCGATCTGCGCACCGGCTTCCGCACGCTGAACATGCTCGTCGTGCCGGTGTGGGGCACGAAGGGCCGGACGGTCGGCGTGATCCAGGCGCTCAACAAGCGCGACGGGACGTTCGAGCGTCGCGACCAGATGCTCCTCGAGCAGGTGGCCGACACGGTCGCGCCGGTGCTGGCGAAGCTCACCTCGGAATGAGCGGTCACGGCAAGGGCGAGCGCCGCGGCCAAGAGCGGCGCTCGACCCCGAGCGATCGCCGTGCGACGCACGCACCTCCGCCGAACGGTCACGAGCGCCGCGTGTCCACCGACCGCCGCGCGACCGATCGCCGCAGTGCAGGCCAGCGGCTCGACGTCATCCTCGACATCACGCGGCGGCTCATGTCGGTCACCGACCTCGACGCGCTCCTTCTCGCGATGGCGCAGTCGACGGCCGAGCTCCTGGCCGCGGACCGCGCCACGATCTTCGTCGTCGACCGCGACACCAACGAGCTGTGGTCGCGGGTCGCGCTGGGGGCGGGGGAGATCCGTTTTCCGGTCGGGCGCGGCATCGCCGGGTCGGTGGCGCAGACCGGCGAGGTCGTGAACATCGCCGACGCGTACGCCGACCCGCGCTTCAACCCGGAGCCGGACCGGCTCTCCGGCTATCACACCAAGAGTCTCCTGACCTTCCCGATGACGGGGAACGAGGGCCGCGTCATCGGCGTGTTCCAGGTCGTGAACAAGCACGGGGGTGGCCCGTTCACCCACGTCGACGAGAACACGCTCGCCTCGCTCGGCGCGTCGGCGGCGGTCGCGGTGGAGAACGCGCAGCTCGTCGCCGAGCAGAAGCGGCTCTGGCAAAGCCTCATCGAGACGCTTGCCGCCACCGTCGACGCGCGCGACCAGCAGACCGCCGGGCACAGCCAGCGGGTCACGCGCTACGCGGCGGTCATCGGCAGGTCGCTGGGCTGGCTGGGGAAGGATCTCGAGAAGCTGCAGGCGGCCGCGCTGCTGCACGACTACGGCAAGATCGCGGTGCGCGACCAGTTCCTGCAGAAGCCCGGCAAGCTCGACGACGCCGAGTTCGCCTACATGAAGGCGCACGCCGAGAAGACCGGCGAGTTCCTCGCGCACCTGGTGTTCCCGCACGACATGCGCGAGGTCCCAATGATCGCGTCGCAGCACCACGAGCGCATGGACGGCAAGGGCTATCCGAAAGGTCTTGGTGCGGACAAGATCCACATCGGCGCGCGCATCGTGGCCGCGGCCGATGTCTTCGACGCCCTGACCGCGCCGCGCTACTACAAACCCGCGTATCCGCTCGAGAAGACGCTCCAGATCATGGACGGGATGTCCGGCGACCACCTCGACCCGCGGGTCATGAAAGCGGTGCACGAGGCGCTCCCCGAGCTCGAGCGCACGATCGAGGAGCTGAAGCCGACCTGGCCGAAGCCGGGCGATCAGGGCATGGGGAGCATCAACGAGGCCGCGGGCGGGCTCTCGGAGCGCGACCGTCAGGCGCGCGAGGCGCAGCCCTAGGTGCACATCCGCTTCTGGGGTACGCGTGGCTCGATCCCCACGCCTGGCCCGACGACGGTCCGCTACGGCGGCAACACCGCGTGCGTCGAGGTCCGCGACTCGACCGGCGCGCTCCTGATCCTCGACGCCGGGACAGGTCTGCGCGAGCTCGGAATCTACCTCATGAGCGCCAACGGCGCGCGCCCCTTCAACGTCGACCTCTTGCTCTCGCACCTGCACTGGGATCACATCCAGGGCATCCCGTTCTTCCGACCGGCGTACGTCCCGAATAGCACGCTGCGGATCACCGGCCCGAAGCAATCGAAGACGTCGATGAAGGATCTCCTCGGGCTCGGCATGGACGACCCGTTCTTCCCGGTCGACCTCGACGACCTTCCGGCGAGGATCGAGATGGGCGAGATGCAGGATGGCTCCGATAAGCGATTTGGTCCCTACCGCGTCCGTTCCGTCTCGATCGTGCATCCCGCGCCCGCGCTCGCGTACCGCATCGAGGCCGACGGCCGAGCGGTCGTCTACGCCACCGACACCGAGGACCCGTTCAGCGGCAAGCCGAACCCGGTCATCGCGTTGGCCGAAGGCGCGGACACGCTGATCCACGACGCGCAGTTCGTGAAGAGCGACTACAAGAAGGGCTGGGGCCACTCGACCATCGAGGCCGCGATCGACGTCGCCGCACGCGCGAAGGTGAAGCGCGTGGTGCTGTATCACCACGACCCCGATCGCAACGACGATGCGCTCGACCACATCGGCCGCGATGCGCAGCGAGCGGGCCGGGAACGGCTTGCCGGCTTGGAAGTGCTGGTCGCGCGCGAGGGTCTCGAGCTCGAGGTGTAGCAGCCACAATGAGGCGATGAAGAAGCTCGCGCTCTTCGCGCTGGTCCTGCTCCTCACCGCCTGCGTTCCCGCTGGCAGCGCGTTCACCCCGTCGCCGAGCGGGACGGCGACGGCCGCGCGAACTGCGACACCGACAGCAACACCGACACCGACGCCCAGCCCATCCGCGGTGCCGACGACCACGCCGGGCGCGACGCCGATCAGCCTGCCGAATATCGCCGCACTTAGCGCGTCCGGCGACCTGGTGTGGGCCCTGGTCGCGGGGACGCGCCTCTTCCGCTCGAGCGACCGGGGCGCGACATGGGAGGAGCGCGGCATGCCGTCAGGCCTGCCGATCGCCAACCTCGACCTCGCGTTCATCAACGCCCAGCAGGGATGGCTCAGCGCACCGGGCTCGCCCGCGACGCGGTGCCAAAGCCAGGTGTACGCGATCTACCGCACCAACGACGGCGCCGCGACGTGGAACAAGGTCTTCAACAGCGACCCGACCGACAGCATGTGCAAGGGCGGGCTGTTCTTCGCCGACGTGACGCGCGGATTCCTCACACTGAACTCGCCCACCAGCAACGCCGTGATCGCGCGGTCGGTCGATGGCGGCGGGCCGACGTGGACGCGGTCGACTCCTCTGCCCAACCCACCTGGACTCACCAGCTCGGCCGAGGGCTTCTTCCTGACCGCGGGACGGGCGAAGTCGTTCGGCGCGACGTTGTACGTCGCTGCGAACGGCGGCGGCAGTGGCAACGGAAAGGCGTACGCGTTCCGCTCGACCGACGGCGGAGCCACGTGGACGTACGCCAGCACCGCGACGCAGCCGGATCTGGAGATCGCGTTCGTGAACGCGACGCGTTGGCTGCAGATCGGCCCGCCCGGCCAGTCGAGCGAGACGACCGACGCGGGCGCGACGTGGCACGCGTTCACCACCGACTACCAGCAGGCCGCACCCATCAATCCGCAGGTCGTCTTCGGTGACGCGAACGTCGGCTACGCCACGGTGCGCGGCGCGATCCAGCGCACCACCGACGGCGGCGCGCACTGGACTACGATCAAGACGCCGGGGACCTAGCGAGGAGGTCACTCATGAACGCGCTTGAAGCGATCAAAGAGGCGCGCGACGCCATGACGGTGCGCCGCGTCTACGGCGATCCCTATCAGGAAGAGGGAGTGACCGTCATCCCGGCGGCGACCGTGATGGGCGGTGCCGGTGGCGGCGGCGATCAGGCCGGCAACGGTGGCGGAGGGTTCGGCGTCGTGGCGCGCCCCGCCGGCGCGTGGGTGATCAAGGACGGCGACGTGCGCTGGCGGCCGGCCATCGATCTCAACCGCACCATCTTCATGGGCCAGCTGGTCGCGATCGCCGCGCTCCTGACCGTGCGCTCGGTGGTGAAGAGCCTGGCGAAGCGCCGCTAGACGTCGCAGCGCGAGCGGAACTCGGCGCGCAGACGGGCGTCCGCCTTGTAGCGGCCGTGCCACGCGACGGTGCTCGGCCGTCCTTCATCGTCGAGCAGCCGCGGACCCACGCAGTCGTGACTCGAGCGGACCTCGAACGCGATACCCGCCGGCCGGACGCAGACCTGGATCATCGACGCGAGCTCACGCTCGAGCTGTCCCTCGCCGTGTCGCGCGGCTTGGAGGACCATCCGCCGCAGCATCGCCGGTCCGAGCCGCGTCGCGGTCGGGACGTAGCCGACGTACGCGCGGCCGAAGTACGGCAGGCCGTGGCGTTCGCAATGCGCGACGAACGTGATCGGGCCATGCACGATCTGATCGTGCGGCGGGATCTCGAGCGGTGCGGCCTGCGCGGTGGACAGCGTCACGGCCGATGCTCATGCAGTCGGTGTGCCTGACCGTTCGGTCTCGGGCTCCTACCCGACGGGCATCGAGGGCGAGCCCTCAGACGCCTGCCGCCGGTCGACCGCCCAGCTCGATCCGTCGCGCCGCTTCGCGATCTCCTTCACCTCGGCCGCCGCACGTGAGACGGCCACCGCATCGGTGAAACGCTCGGGCGCGATGGGGACGATGCCGATCGAGACGGTGACGAACGGTAGGTTGTGTTCGATCCCGTGGCGGTCGGTCCGCACGATGAAGCCCCGCCCCCGGTCCTCGGCGTCGTACACGGTGGGCACGAGCTCGTCGAAGGCACGGATGACTCTGCGCGCGACATCCTCGGCGCGATCGGCCGGGACGACGAGGACGAAGTCGTCACCGCCGACGTGTCCCACGAAGACCTCGGGGCCGACGCTCTCGGCCGCCGCCACCAGGAGCCGTCCGAGCAGGACGATGAGCTGGTCGCCGCGCGCGAATCCGTAGTGGTCGTTGAACTGCTTGAAGTGGTCGAGGTCGCAGTAGAGGCAGACGGAGCCCGACCCGTCCCTGAGCCGCCGTTCGATCTCGGACATGATCGCGACGTTCCCCGGCAGGCCGGACAGCGGGTTGAGGGCCCGCAGGCTGGTGGAGCGCCGCAGAGCGGTGGTCACCCGCGCCACCAGCTCGTCGGTGTCGAAGGGTTTGGCCATGTAGTCGTCGGCACCGTCGAGAAGCCGCCGTGTCTTGTCCGGCGCTCCGGACTGCGCGGAGAGGAAAATCACCGGGATGTAACGCGTCGCGAGTTCGCGGCGGAGCGAGCGATGGACGTCATCGCCCGAGAGGTGCGGCATCACGACGTCGAGGACGACCATCTCGGGCGGATGAGCGCGCGCAAGCCGCAGGCCCTCGATCCCGTCGCGCGCGCCGATGCACTCATACCCGGCGTCGCTCAGCGCTTCGACGACGACCTGGCGGACGGCATCGTCGTCGTCGACCACCAAGACGCGCTCGCTCACCTCTGGGGGATAGCGCGGATAAGCGCGTGCGGCAATGGGTAAACCGTTCCATCTGGGACGGGACCGTGCGTGACGCCTGCTTCGTCGTTCGGTGGGCGAGGAGGGATTCGAACCCTCACGCTCTTGCGAGCAAGAGACCCTAAATCTCTAATGTCTGCCGTTTCATCACTCGCCCGCCGATAAGCGTAACGGTGCTACGCACCGCTGGCGTCGGCGACCGCGGTGAGCGCGTCGTCGAGCCGCTTGCGCACCACTTCCGCGGAGCGGCGCTCGTGGCGCGCGCGGATGATCGATATCTGACGGACGTAGGCCTGCGCGTCGGTCTCACCCTGCCCGAGCGCGCCAAGCGTCTTCTCCACCTGCTGCGTGTGCTCGACGAGATGCGCGCCGAAGCGATGAAGGCGGAAGCGCACGTCGACGTCGAAGGGCGTGTCGGTCGCGGACCACTGCGAGGGCTTCGACAGCTCGGAAGCCTCGGTGCCCGCGAGCGCGCCGTCGGTCTCGCTCCGGCGCTGCGCGAGCGCCGCGACGATGGATTCCGCGTCGCCGGCGGTGTCGCTCGGGTCCAGCTTCGGTCGCCGCTCGGCGGGCAGCGTGAGCGGATCGGCGGCCTGCCGGTAGAGCGCGTGCTGCGTGTTCGCGCGGTACGAGCGCTCGACGCCGATGACGTGCTCCATCGTGCGGCGGATCGACCACTCGCCCGCTGCGGGCTCGCGATCCAGCAGCGCGTCGGGGACCGCGAGGAGGAGCCCGCGCAGATCGCCGAAGGCGCGCTGCGCGACCGCGAGGATGCGGTCAGCCTCGTTCGTCGGCGTCGCCGCGACCACCAGGGCGGACTGCTCCTCCATCAGCAGATAGAAGAAAGCGTTGCGCACGTCGGCAGGACCCTTGCCCGGCCATGTCCACGCGCGGCCGAGGTCGGCGTCGCTCAAGCGCGCAAGCCGCCGCAGCCCGGCGGCGAACGCTACGACTTCACCCTCGCTTCGACGCCGGAGAGGCGCTCGATCACCTTGATCAGCGCGTGGTTCCCGTCGCGGCCCTCGCCCGCGGCCTGCAGCGCGTTGTACAGCTCGTGCGCCAGCGAGGCGCCGGGTAGCGAGAGGTGCGCGGCGTCGGCGTCCCCCAGCACGAGCCGCAGATCCTTCTGCTGCAGATCGACCATGAAGCCGGGACGGAAGTCGCCGGCCAGCATCTTCGGCGCGTAGTTCGCCATCGCCCACGACATCCCCGCGCCGCCCGCGATGACCTGGCGGACCTTCTCGAGGTCGATGCCCTGCGAGGCCGCGAACACGAGGGCCTCGGCCACGCCGAGGTTGTTGATCGCCACGGCGATCTGGTTCGCGAGCTTCGTGGCCTGACCCGCGCCGTGGTCCCCGACGTGCACGATCGTCTTGCCCAGCGCCTCGAAGAGGGGCCGCGCGCGGTCAACGTCCGATGCCTCACCGCCGATCATGATCGAGAGGCGCGCCTCGATCGCGCCGATCTCGCCGCCGGACACCGGCGCGTCGAGCGTCCGGAACGGCGGCGCATTCTTCGCCGCCCGCGCCGCGAACTCCTTCGTGCGCGCCGGGGAGATCGTGCTCATGTCGATGGCCAGGAGTCCCTCATGCGCGCCCGCCGCGATGCCATCCTTGCCGAACAGCACGGCCTCGACGTCGGGCGAGTCGATCACCATGGTCACGACGATGTCCGACGCGGCCGCGACCTCGCGTGGCGTCCGCACGACCTTCGCGCCGTCCCTCGCGAGCGGCTCCGCGCGCGCGGGGGTGCGGTTCGTCACCGTCACCGGGAAGCCGGCCTTGAGCGCGTTACGCGCCATCGGCGCGCCCATGATCCCCATACCCACAAAGCCGATCCGCTCGCTCATTTGTCGCGCTCGGCTCGGCCCGGCTCGTTCAAGCCATTCACGACGCCAGCCTAATTAGTTCTGGTGGTCTTCGTCTTCGTCGTGGTCATGGCCGGCGTGCCCGTTGTCCTCGCCCTTGACGAAGATCGTGCGTGCGTTCTCGCCCTGGGTCACCAGGTAGGTGTCCGCGTCGGTCTCGCCGACGCTCACGGACGCGACCAGCAGGTCGTCGGTCACGTGGAGGAAGCCGTGGCTGCGCTGGAGCTCGTTGGCGATGGCCTCGGAGAGCGTGTCCTCCTCGTATGTGTCGGCCATCAGCTTGCGGACCGTCTTGACGAGCGCGAAGAAGTCATCGGGATCGAAGCGCTGCTCGTGGCCCAGGAGAACGGCGGTCCCGACGTCCTCATCGCCTTCGTGGATCTCGTAGAAGAACATCGGGCTAGACTATCTCTACTCCATGGCCGATACCCCCACCACCACCGCGCCCGCCGCGCCTGCAGAGCGCTCGTTCCGTCACTCGGTGACGCGCGAGCCGGGCGCGCGCGTGACCATCGAGGTCGAGGCCGATGCCGATCGCCTGACGCGGCAGGTGGACCGCGTCTTCGAGCGCCACAACCAGAAGGCGCGCATCGCCGGCTTCCGTCCGGGCAAGGCGCCGCGCGCGATGTACGAGCGTCAGTACGGCACCGAACACCTCTGGGCGGAGGCGGCCGAGGATGTCATCGACGAGACCTACAAGGAGATCGTCGACCTCGAGGACCTCACCCCCATCGACACCCCGAGCGTCGAGGTCACGCAGCTCGAACCGGGCAAGCCGCTCACGTACAAGGCCACCGTCGTCGTCCGGCCCGACGTCGAGCTCGGTGACTATCAGGCGCACGGCGCGACGGTCGAGCCGACGCCACCCACGGAAGCGGACATCGAGAAGACCGTCGACTCGATGCGCGAGCAGCACGCCGAGCTGAAGCCGGTCGACCGCGAGTCGAAGAGCGGCGACATCGTGATGGTCGACATCGACGTGACCGTGGACGGGAAGCAGCTGCCGCCGTTCGCGCGGAACGCGCACGTCGAGGCGGGACGCGAGTCGTCGATCAAGGGCCTGGGGGACGCCTTCGTCGGCCTGAAGATCGGCACGGAGAAGAAGGCCGAGCTCGCCTTCCCCGAGGACACGACCGAGGAGTCGGTCCGCGGCAAGAAGGCGACCTTCGCGATCCGCGCGAGCCAGGTGTCCGAGAAGGTCGTGCCGCAGCTCGACGACGACTTCGCGAAGACCGTCGGCGTAGCGAACGTCGAGGAGCTCAAGCGCGCGGTGAAGAACGAGCTCGCGCACGCCGCCTTCCACGAGGCGCGCGACGCGGCGGCCGACAAGGTGATGGAGCACGCGCTGCAGAGCGCGACGGTCGAGGTGCCGGACCTGCTGGTCCAGGACGAGCTCGACCATCTGGTCGCCGATCTCAAGGCGCGCGTCCGCGAGCAGGGCCTCACGTTCGAGCAGTTCCTGCTCCAGGCGCGCAAGACCGAGGCCGAGCTCCGTGAGGAGTGGAAGCCCGCGGCCGAGCGCCGCGCGAAGGCCATGCTCGTGCTCGACGCCATCGCGAAGAAGGAAGGCATCACCGTGAGCGGGAACGAGCTCGCGGCGCAGGTCGCGATGACGCCGCTAGCGCAGCAGGACCCTCAGGCGATGCGCGACCCGGTCGTGCTCGCGTCGCTGGCGCGCTCGATCCGCAACCGCAAGACCGTCGACAAGCTCATCGGCCTCGAGTCGCCGGAGGCCGAGAGCGAGCTGATCAAGAAGGCCGGCGGCGACCAGACCGACTTCCACGGCAGCGCGCCGGCGAAGCCGGAAGAGCCGAAGATCATCGTCCCCGAGAAGACCGACGCCACACCGGAAGGTCGCGAAGCGCTCCGCGCGATGCTCGAGAAAAGGTAACTAGCTAGAGCCAGCCAGCCAGGATCGGCGGTAGCTCCTCCAACGAGCTGATCTTCGCATCCGGGAACACGGTGGCTCCAGCGGGACGATCACGGCGTGATTTCCAGACCGCGCGGATACCGACGGCCTTCGCGCCGGCGATGTCCGCCGCGAAGTCATCACCGACCATGCACGCATCGACGGCATCTACATCGGCCAGCTCGAGCGCGCGTTCGAAGATCCCAGAATGTGGTTTCTCCCAGCCGAACGAATACGACGACACCACGTGATCGATCTCACCGCCGATGCCGAGCGACTCGCAATTCCGGCGGACATCCGCATCAGACGAGGACAAGGCGTTGCTGACGGTGACGACGGTGACTCCGTGAGCCTTGCACCACCGCAGCGCGTTCTTCGCACCGGCCGTGAGCGAGAACTCGGCCGGAAGTGGAGCGGCGAAAGCAACGCGCAACCGCTCGACCTCAGCAGGACCCAGGTCGATCCCGTGTTCGGCGAGCCAGGTCGCGAGCCAGCGAGTCGTCTCCTGCCGATTCGGATCGCTCACGTGCGGCTGTCGGATATCCGCGTCGTAGAGATCCTCGAGCCATCGCTCGCGACCGAACTCTGCCTCGAGCCGTGCCATGACCGGAACGCGCCACGGGTCGCGTACCGATGAGCTGATGAGAGTGCCGCCGATGTCGAACAGCGCAGCGCGCAACCCCACGACCAGAGGCTACGTCACGTACCTCCTGAACCACTCGATCGTCGCGACCCAGGCCTTCTGCGCCTGCACTGGGCTGTAGCGATCGGGTCCGTTGGTGTCGTTGTGGAAGGCGTGGTTCACGCCCGGGTACACCGTGATCTGGTACGGCACGCCGGCCTTCTTGAGCTGCTCTTCCATCTGCGGCGCGGTCGCGGTGATGCGCGTGTCGAGCTCCGCGTACACCGCCGACACGGCTGCCTTCGTCTTCGCGAGGTCGAGGAAATTGGCGGGCTGCGGCCCATAGAACGGTGCGCCGGCTTTGACATCGAGGCCGGCGATGAGGATGTTCCAGGTCTCGCCACCGCCGAAGCAGAAGCCCGTCACGCCGACGCTGCCGCTGGTCTGGGTCTTCAGGAAGTCGATCGCGGCCTTGTGATCGGAGAGCTTGTCCGTCGTCGAGCGCTTGCCCAGCGCGGCGTTGTACGCCGCCGAGTCCGTCAGCTTGTCCGCGCCGCCGTCGCGCGCCGCCAGGTCGATGTTGAGGCCGACGAAGCCGGCGGTCGCGACCCGACGCACGACGTCGCGGATGTGCTCGGTCTGCCCGCGGTTCTCGTGGACCACGACGATCCCCGGGACGCGACCGCTCACGTTCGGCTTCGCCAGGTACGCCATGAGCGAGGCACCGTCCGCGCCCTTCACCTCCGGCTTGGTCACGCTGATCCGCGGGTCGTCGGGCTTCACCGTGATCCCGTCGGTGGTGGAGCCGGCGGGCGGCGTTGCGAACGGTCCTGCGGCGACGAGGCCCGCGGTCGCGGTCGCCGTGGCACTGCCGCCGACGCTCGTGCCCGGCGGCGCGGTCGCGACGCCGCCGCGCGGGGAGAGATCGCAGGCCGCGAGGATCGTGGCCGCGGCCGCCGCGCCGCCGGCGATCAACGTGACCCGGCGCACCAGCTCGCGGCGGCTGATGAGGCCGTCGCGAAAGTCCTCGACGTGCTCCTCGACGAAGTAGCGCTGGGTCTCGTTCAGCCCGTTCATCTGACGCCTCCGCTGGTGATCTTCCCCTCTATACGCCGCGAGCCGAACGGCGGGTCACACCTGGTGGGCAGCCGTCCGAGCCAGCCACGACCGTACGCGCGCGCGCACTTGCGGGAGCGCAAATGGCTTGCGGATGTAGTCGGTGAAGCCGGCGGTGAAGGCCTCGGCCATGTCGTCCTGGCGGGTGCGGGCCGTGAGCACGATGAAGGGCGTGTTCTTGTAGCGGTCCGTCGCGCGGAGCCTGCGGCATGCTTCGAGTCCATCGAGCAGCGGCATCGAGATGTCCATGAGCACGAGGTCGTACTCGCGCGCGGCCGCTTTCGCGAGCGCGTCCTGACCGTCGTACGCCGGATCGACGTCGTACCCGTCGCCGTGCAGCACGGTCTCGAGGATGCGCACGAGCGTGATGTCGTCGTCGGCCACGAGGATCCGCGCGCGATCGGGGAGCTGCGGCGCCGCCGGCTCGACCTCGACGACCGGCGCGACCGCGCCCTCGTCGATGACCAGCTCCTCGCCTTCGGCCGCCGCGAGCACCCGCAGCGGAAGTCCCGCCGCGGCGACGCGGGCTTCCGCCGACGCGATGAGCTCGTCGATGCCCCTGTCGTCGCGGTTGGGATCGTGGTGGAACAGCACGAGCGTCTTCACGCGGCCGGCGAGCGCGACGTCCACCGCGTACTCGACCGTGCTGTGGCCCCAGCCCGCCTTCGCCGGCATGTCGCGGCCCGCGTACTGCGTGTCGTGCACGAGCACGTCGGCGCCGGCGAGGAACGCGACGTGGCGCTTGTCGCCGTCGTGCGCGAGGTAGGCGGGATCGAAGAGCCCGATCGGGCGATCCGCGCGCCACGCCGGGTTCGCGTGCATCTCGTGGTCGGTGGCGTAGACGAAGGTGGCCGCGCCGACGGTCATCCGATAGCCGATACAGGGGGAGGTGTGGTTCAGGAACTGCGTCCGCAGGCGCACGCTGCCGATCGTGAAGTCCGTCTCGTCGAGCTCGACGAAGTCGAAGCGCGCGGGCAGGGACGAGAGCGCTACGGGGAAGTAGGCGTAGTCCATCGATCCACCCACGGCCTGCGCGAGCGATCGGTCGACGCCCGTCGGGCCGTAGATCGTCAGCTGGCTTCCGGGCGTGAACGCCGGCAGGAAGAAGGGCAGCCCTTGGATGTGGTCGCCGTGCGTGTGCGAGAGCAGCAGATGTGCGCGGATCGCGCCCTTATTCGCGAGCGCCAGCCCGAGCTTTCGCGCGCCCGTGCCGCAGTCGAAGATGAGCAGCGTTCCGTCGTCGGTGATCGTCTCGATGCAGGGCGTGTTGCCACCGAAACGGATCGTCTCCGGCCCGCCCGCGGCGATCGATCCCCGTGTGCCCCAGAACCGGATGCGAATGTCAGCGACCCGCCGGGGCGAGCACGGTGAGCTGCGCCGCGAGATCCCGCATGACCTTCGCGGCGGCGTTGTCCGGACGCAGGACCACCAGCGGGCGCCCGCGGTCAGAAGCCTCGTCGAAGACCGGCGTGAACGGCACGACCACGTCGGGCTTGCGGTTGAAGAACCGGGCGACCTGGTCCGTCTCGAGTCCGCTCGAGGTCGTGCGGTTGAGGACGATCAGCGAACGCTCCTTGGGGTAGGAGAGCTTCTCGAGCACGTCGATCCAGTCCTTCGCCGCCTTGAGTGATGCGACATGCGGCTCGGCCACGAGGGCGATCGCATCGGACGCGTCCACCGCGGCCAGGACCTGTTGCGTGAACGTGGCCGGCGTGTCGACGAGCACGTAGTCCGACGAGGTGCGCAGCCGATCGATGCTCTGCTGCACCAGCGGCACGGTGACGAGCTCGGCGTTCTCGGGCGCGTCCGCCCCGACGACGAGCTGCACGCCGGTGCGGTCCTGCGACAGGATCTTCGCGAAGATCGCGTCGTCCACCCGCTCCGGTCCGAGCGATGCGAGATGCGCGAGGGTCTGCGCCGGCTTCAAGTCGAACTGCATGTGCGCGTTGCCGAACTCGAGGTTGAGGTCGAGCAGCGCGACGCGATAAAGCTTCGTCTCGGCGAGGGCGACCGCCGCGTTGACCGCGAGCGTCGTGGCGCCTGCTCCGCCCTTGCCGTGCGCGAAGAGGATGACGCGGCCACGACGCTTCACCATCTCGCCTGCGGTCGTCTTGATGCGCTTGAGCAGCACATCGATCTTCGCCGCGAGCACCGTCATCTCGATCGGCTTCGCGACGTACTCGTCGGCGCCCTCCGAGTAGCCGGTCAGCACGTCATCGGCCTCTCTGCGGGCGGAGAGCATGAGCACGGGGATGCGCGCCGTCTTGTGGTCCGCGCGCAGGCGCCGGGTGAGCTCGAAGCCGTTCATGTTCGGCATGCCCACATCGGTGATCACGAGGGCCGGCGCGCGCTGGCGCACGACCTTGAGCGCCTCGTACCCGTCGGTCGCGAGGCCGACCTCGTACCCCTGCCGCGTCAGGTACGTCGAGAGCAGCTTGCGGATCTGCTCCTCGTCGTCGACGAAGAGGATGTATTCACCGCTCATGCCGAGTTCCTCGGCATGACTTCACTCGTCGCGCTCGCTTCGGCCTGCCTTCGGCGGCCTGCAGCTCGCCGCCTCGCTTCGCTCGCATGCGGACTCGCTCCTCGGGGCAAAGACCCTCGTCGCTCGACCTGTTTCATGCCGGCACCAGCTTCTTGATGTGCTCGCGGAGCTCCGCGGGGCTGAAGGGCTTGCCCAGGTACGCGACCGCGCCGTGCGCGAAGTAGCGATCGACCTGCTCTCGTTGGAGCGAGGCGGTCACGAACACGATCTTCACCTCCGCAAGGTCGGGACGCGCGCGGATGGCGTCGGCGAGCTCGAGGCCGTTCATCTCCGGCATGGAGACATCGGTGAACACGCAGTGTGGCCTGACCCGATCTACGAGCTCGAGGCCCTCGCGCCCATTGTTCGCGAAGTGCACCTCGTGCGCCGAGTTCCGCAGCGCGGCCTGGATCATCTTGCGGATCGTCGGGTCATCCTCGACGAACAGCACCTTTCCCATCCGGCTCAAGCCTGTACTGCTTGCTCGCTCGCCGCAAGCGGAAGCACCACGTGGAACGTCGAGCCCCGTCCGATCATGCTCTCAGCCCAGACCTTTCCGCCGTGCATCGTGACGATCTGCCTGACGATCGGCAGGCCCAGGCCGGTCCCCTGGATGCCGCGTGTCTTGTCGGTCTCGATACGCGAGTAGCGCTCCCAGATCGACTCGAGCCGGTCCACGGGGATGCCCATCCCGTGGTCACTGACAGTGAGGTGTGCGCTCGTCCCGTCACGCGACGTGACGACGACGATCTCCCCACCGGTGGGTGAGTACTTGACGGCGTTGGACAGGAGGTTGGCGACGACCTGCGTCAGCTTGTCGCGGTCGGCGGAGAGCGCGGGCAGCGCCACGTCCAACCGCAGGCTGATCGGATGCTCCGGCGCGTTCGGACGAACACGGTCGGCCGCCTCGCTCACGATGGCATTCAGGTCGGTGGGCTCGCGGTGGAGCGTCATGCGCCCGGCCTCCATGCGGTCGAGGTCGAGCATCTCGGTGATCATCCGGTTGAGGCGCTGCGCATCCTTGTTGATGTCCGCCGCGTATTCCTTCATCTCGGCGATCGTCAGGTCCTCGTCTTTCATCATCTCGCTGAATCCCTGAATGCCGGTCAGCGGCGTGCGGAACTCGTGGCTCACGATCGAGACGAACTCGGACTTGGCGCGATTCACCCGCTCGAGCTGCTCCATCGCGGCGCGCTGCCGCTCGAACGCCTCGGCATTCGTGAGCGCGGCGACGGCCTGATCGCCGAAGAGGCTCAGGAAGCGCGCGTCGTCGAGCGTGAACCGAGCGCGCGCGTCGTACGCGCGCAGGACCACCGCACCGAGGAGCGTCCCGGTGCGCACCAGCGGCACGCCCAGGACGGCTTGGAGGCCGTTCGCGATGCCGTTCGGCGTCGCAGCGCTCCACGTCGGATAGTCGTTCACCACCGCCGGCTCGAGCCGTGCGAGCAGATCGCCAAGCCCGCCAGTGCCTCGCGAGAGGAATACGCCGACGCGCCGGCCGGATGGATCGGCGTTCTGCGTGAGCCGCAGTCCACCTTCGGCCTCGTCCCACAAGTACAGCGATGCGCTGGCCTGGCCAAGCAACGACGAGGCGGTACGCAGGATCTCGTCGATGACCTCGCGCGTCGTCGACCGCGCGGCGACGACAGCGGAGGCGCGCTGCAGCGCGAGAAGCCGTTCGTTCTCCCGCTGCCGCGACTGGAACAGACGCGCGGCCTCCATGGACACGCGCAGCTCGCGCGCGACCGCCTCGACCAGACGGACATCGTGAACGCTCCAGCTCCGCGTGCGGTCGGCCTGGAGCCCCAGCGTCCCGGCGAGCTCGCCACCGATGATGATCGGCGTCGCGAGCCGGCTCATGTCGTCGGTGACCTGCGCGGTGTGCCCGGTCGCCGCCGCCTGCCGTGCCGCGGGCAGCTCGTGCGATCCCGCGCCGAGTGGCAGGACGCCCTTCGCGTTCCACTCATGCGCGACCCGCAGATCATCCGGCCGCGAGCCGACCGAGGCGACGACGCGCATCACGTCGAGGGTGCGGCCGAGCTCCTCCACCGTCACGCGAAGCACCAGGTCGGGGTCGAGCGACGCCCGCGCACGCTGCGCCACGCGGTTGACGAGCGCCTCGCGGTTCGCGCGCGCCTCGGCCTCTGCGAAGGTCAGGCTGGTGCGCACGGCAGCGGCAACGAACTGGGTACCGAGCACCACGATCTGCAGCGTGTCGGGGCTGATCGACCCCACGCGAGCGGACGCGAACAGCGCGAGGCCGACCAGACGGTCGTGCGACACGAGTGGGATCGCCGCGAACGCTCGCACCCACGCGGGGTCGCGGAGTCCACCGGCCAGCGCTGGCCAGGCTGGATTGGCCATTGCATCGGTCACAACGAGCGGCTGCTGGTGATCGACGACGCGCGTGCGGATCGGCGCGGGGAGCGTCGTCGCGGAATAGCTGGCCGCACCCAGCCGTTCGGCGTGCGGTCCGCCCTCTCGGACAAGGCGGAAGCCCTCGACCGCGTCGTCGCTGATGTACAGCGCCGCCGTCACCGAGGGATCGAGCGAGCCCCGGGCCGTCGCGACGAAGCGCTCGGCGATGTCGTCGAGCTCGAGGGAGCCCGAGAGCGCCTGCCCCAGCGCGAAGATCGAGGCGATCTCGCCCTGGCGCTGCTGGCCCTCGTCGCGGGCACCCTCGAGTGCCCGCGCAAGGCCGTAGAGCACGGTCGCGGCGATGAGCGACAGGCCGAGCCAGATGGCGAAGGAGACCGTGTCGATGGAGCTGAGGAGAGCCGTCGGATCGGGGAGGTAGACGCCCGAGCGGCCGAGCTCGATGCCATAGGTCGCGTGGACGGCGAGAAATACCAGCGCGGCGTACACGCTCGACGCCGCGATGTACAGGGCCAGCGACCGCGGCATCCGACGCACTTCTGATGCTTTCCTGGGCCGGAATCGTATCCGTTCATGGGTACACTGGGAGCACCACTCACGCGAGGAGGGATGACGTGCCGGCGACGAATTACGTACCGATGGTCATCGAGCAATCCGGCCGGGGCGAGCGCGCCTACGACATCTTCTCGCGCCTCTTGAAGGAACGGATCATCTTCATCGGGGACGCCATCGAGGACACGATGGCCAACCTGATCATCGCCCAGCTCCTGTTCCTCGAGTCAGAGGATCCGGAGCGCGACATCTACCTGTACATCAACTCGCCGGGTGGCGTCGTGACCGCGGGCCTCGCGATCTACGACACCATGCAGTACCTCAAGGCGCCGGTGAGCACCATCTGCGTCGGACAGGCTGCGTCGATGGGCGCGGTGCTCCTCGCGGCTGGCGCGAAGGGCAAGCGCTATGCGCTGCCGAATTCGCGGATCATGATCCATCAGGGCTCCGGCGGATTCCGCGGTAACACACCCGACGTGCTCATCCAGGTGAAGGAGCTCGAGACCCTCGTCGACAAGCTCATGAAGATCATCGCGCGCCACACCGGTCAGGACGTCGAGAAGGTCAAGCGCGACGTGGACCGCGATCGCTTCATGAGCGCGGAGGAGGCGAAGACCTACGGACTGATCGACGAGATCTTCGTCGGCAAGGATTCGCTGATCTCCCTCGCGAAGGTCGAGGAGAAGCAGCGCGAGCCGGTGGCGGCGCGCTGACATGACGACGACCGCAAAGGGCGGGAAGCCATACCGCTGTTCCTTCTGCGGGAAGAGCCAGGATCAGGTCCGTAAGCTGATCGCGGGTCAGGGCGTCTACATCTGCGACGAGTGCATCACCCTCTGCCGCGAGATCGTCGACGAGGAGTTCATGGAAGCGCCGAAGGCGCGGACCCTCGGCCAGAAGATCCCGAGCCCGCGGCGCATCAACGAGATCCTCGACCAGTACGTCATCGGACAGGACCAGGCCAAGCGCGTCCTTTCGGTCGCCGTCTACAACCACTACAAGCGCGTCTCCGCGGGTCACCGCGTCGACGACGTCGAGCTCGGCAAGTCGAACGTCCTGCTCATCGGCCCGACCGGGTGCGGCAAGACGCTCCTCGCGCAGACGCTCGCGCGCATCCTCGACGTGCCGTTCTCGATCGCCGACGCCACCAGCCTCACCGAGGCCGGCTATGTCGGCGAGGACGTCGAGAACATCCTGCTGCGCCTTATCCAGGCCGCGGACTTCGACCTCAACCGCGCCCAGCGCGGGATCATCTACATCGACGAGATCGACAAGATCGCGCGCAAGGGCGACAACCCCTCGATCACGCGCGATGTCTCGGGTGAGGGCGTCCAGCAGGCGCTGCTGAAGATCCTCGAGGGCACCGTCGCGAACGTGCCGCCGCAGGGCGGTCGCAAGCATCCGCACCAGGACTTCATCCAGATCGACACGACCAACATCCTCTTCATCTGCGGCGGCGCGTTCGAAGGTCTCGAGAAGATCGTCGAGGCGCGCGTCGGGAAGAAGACCATGGGCTTCGGCGCGACGCTCCGCGACAACACCAAGGAGACCAGCGCGGTGCTGCAGCAGGTCATGCCCGACGACCTCCTGAAGTACGGCCTCATCCCGGAATTCGTGGGCCGTCTCCCGGTGATCGTGCCGCTCATGGCGCTCGACGAGACGGATCTCTTCCGCATCCTCACCGAGCCGAAGAACGCGATCGTGAAGCAGTACCAGAAGTTCCTGGCGCTCGATAAGGTCGAGCTCCAGCTCACCGAGGACGCGCTCCACGCCGCCGCCGCCGGCGCGGCCAAGCGCAAGACCGGCGCCCGCGGGCTGCGGACGATCATCGAGGAGGTCCTCCTCGACGTGATGTACGAGATCCCGTCGCGCACCGATGTGCGCCGCGTGGTCGTGACGCCCGAGGCGATCGAGGGCAAGGCCAAGCCCTTGCTCCTCAGCAAGAACGAGCAGCTCGTGCTCGAAGGGGACGAGGCGACCGCCTAGACCTTGCCAAAGCTGTACTACGCATCGCCCCGCGATCTCCCGCTGTTCGAACGGTCACCGGGTGCGCGCGGCCGGGTCCTTCAGACCGACAAGGCGACGATGATCGTCTTCGATCTCGATCCGAAGACGATCGTCGAGACGCACAAGCACGAGATGGAACAGTTCGGCTTCGTCGTGAAGGGCTCGCTCGCGATGATCATCGCCGGCGAACAGCGCATCCTCACACCCGGCGACACCTATCGCATACCGCCCGGCGCCGCGCACGGCGCGCGCGTATTCGAGGAGCCGACGCAGGTCATCGACGTGTACTCGCCGCCGCGCACCGACCTCTTCCCGAAGGACACGACCACCTGACCGCGAACTGATACAGGGCGCACCAGACCGCTTCCTATGCTGCCTGCTTGGTGGCGCGCTATTTCCCGAAGGACATCTTGCTGCTGGCGCGACTCCTCGCGGCGGTCGGCGCGGTGGCCTGGCTCGCGCTCGGCGGCCCGGCGATCACTCCCCTCGTCGTCGCCGCGCTGGCGCTGCTCCTCGCCACCTGCGTGCTCATCTGGCGTGACGACGTCGTCCGGGGCAAGACCGTCACGCTGTCCGCGGCACCGCGCTACGTGGTGGTCGGCGACCTTCTCGCGTCGGGGGTATGGATGGCCGCGACCGCGCCGAACGAGCGCAGCATCGCGTTCGTTGTCGTGCTCGCGATCGGCGCCCTCGCCATGTTCCGTCTGGGAAGGGCCGGCGTCGCGCTCACCGGGGGCGTCTACATCGTCGCCCGCGTCGCGCAGGAGTACGTCCGCGTCACGCTCGGCATCCCCACACCGCCTTCGCAGCTGATCGCCGAGGGCATCGTCGTCGGGCTCGTGCTCGTCATCCTCAGCGCCACCGTCGGCCACTATCGCCACGAGCAGGCGCGTGGCGCGCGGGCCCTGCGTCTCGCGCGGAGCCTCGAGCGCATCGCGACCGAGCTCGGCGAGATGATTGACCCGGAGCCGTTGTTCAAGACCATCTCGGGGAGCGCGCTCATCCTCGTCGACGCGGAACACGCGACCATCGCGCAGCGGCGCGGCACCGAGTTCTGGATCATCACCGGCGCCGGCACCGGCGAGCGCGTCGTCGGCGTGCACGCAGCCAGCGAGCGCGGCATCGTCGGCGCGGTCCTCAGCGCGCGCGGCACCGTCGCGTGGCCGGATTACCTCGCCGATGCCTCGGGCCTCGAAGAGATCCGCGAGATCGGTCTCCGCTCGACGGTCGGTGTTCCGATCATCGTCCAGGGCGAGATCGTTGCGACGCTCACCGTCGGCCGTCTCGCCGTGCGGCCGTTCGACGACGAGGACCGCCGCGCGCTCGAGGGCCTTGCCGGCCACGCGTCCATCGCCCTGCGCAACGCTCGCCTCATCGAGCTCTCGCGGCGCCTCGAGTCTCTCTCGCGCGAGGTGGCCATGGAGACCGGCGCGCTCGACGAGGTGATGAAGCGCGTCGCGGTGGAGATCGCGGTCGCGTACGACTCCGGCGTGGTCGAGGTCGCGCGCGTGAAGGGTGACGTCGCGAAGACGCTCGCGCAGATCGGATTCGATGACGATCTGAGCGCGCGCTTCGTGGTGCCCGGCCCGCTCGCGCGCATGGTCATCGCGCGACGCGAGGCGGTCGTGCTGCGCGACTACTCCGCCGAGTCCGGGCCCGACCCGCACCCCGCGGTCATCCGGGCGAAGCGCGCCGGCCTGCACGCGGTTATGGGCGCGCCGGTGATGGTCGCGGGCGAGGTCGTGGGAACGGTGATGGTCGGCACGACCGACCCGTACCGCTCGTTCGACGCGGTCGACCGGCAGGGCCTCGTCGGCTTCGCGCAGGTCACGGGCGCGGCGCTGCGCTCGGCGCAGCTGCGCGAGGACCGCGATCGCCGGATCCACCGTCTCTCCACGCTCAACGTCCTCGCGTGGCAGCTCGCGGCAGTCCACGAGCCCTACGAGATCGCGCGGCTCGCGTACGACGCAGCGGGCAAGCTCGTACCGCGCGACGCGTTCTACGTGGCGCGCTTCGACCCGGAAAAGAGGGAGTTCGAATTCGTCCTGCAGGCCGATGGCGAGGACGTCTGGCGCGGCGAGCGGTACCCGCTCGGGACCGGACCGACCAGTCAGGTCGTGCTCACGGGCGAGACGCACTTGGTGCGCGCGCCCGACGACGCGGCGCAGCGCCGCGGGATGACCTTCGGCGAGGCCACGCGCGTGTCCGGCTCCGCCGCGCACGTCCCGCTGAAGAGCCGCGGGCGGCTGGTGGGCGTCCTCTCGAGCCAGAGCTACGCCTCCGACGCGTTCGACGACGAGGACCTGATCGTCCTGCAGTCGCTCGCCAACCTCGTCGCAACGGCCTTCGAGAACGCCGAGCACATGGCGCAGATGCGCGAGCTCTACCTCGCCTCGGTGAAGGCCCTCGCGGCCGCCGTCGACGCGCGGGACCCGTACACGCGCAGCCACTCCGCGCGCGTCTCGGCGCTCTCGCGCGCCGTCGCCGAGGAGATGCGTCTTGGGCCGGACGAGCTGCGCCGCGTGCAGCTCGGCGCGCTGCTGCACGACATCGGAAAGATCGGCATCCCCGACGCGATCCTCAACAAGCCTGGACCACTGACGCAGGACGAGTGGGTGCTCATGCGTACGCACCCCGCGGTCGGCGCGTCGATCCTCGCGGTCGTCGAGCCACTGCGGGATCTCGTCCCGATCGTGCGCACGCATCACGAGCGCTTCGACGGGAACGGCTATCCCGATCGCCTCTCGGCCGACGAGATCCCGATCGAAGCGCACATCGTCGCGGCGTCGGACGCGTTCGAGGTCATCGTCAGCCGGCGCGCCTACAAGCAGGCGCAGACGGTGGAGTTCGCGTGCGCCGAGCTGCTGCGCTGCCGCGGCACGCAGTTCCACCCCGACGTCGTCGACGCGTTCCTGCGCGTCGTCGAGCGCGACCGCCAGCAAGGTGCGGGCTACCTACGCCGCGTCGCGGGGATCGAGCACGAGGAGATCGAGAACGTGCCGGGTCCCGGCGGCGTCCTCGAGCAGTTCGCCGCGACCGCCCATGCCCACGGCCGCCAGCTCGCGATCCTGCAGCGCCTCGCTTCGGAGATCAGCGCGGTGCTGGACATCGACGAGCTCGCCGGCCGACTGCTGCGTATCGTCTGCGAGGCCATGGGCTACGAGAACGGCTTCCTGCTCACGCTCGCGGACAAGCACGCCGGTCTCGTCGTCCGCTCGGCCGTCGGTCCGTCCGAGCCCTACACCGGGCAGATCCTGCCGCCGGGCACGGGCATCAGCTGGTGGGTCGTCGAGCACGGCGTGCCGGCGCACGTCGTCGATGCGCAGAAGGACCCGCGTTACTACGGCCCGCCCGACATCAACAGCGTGCTCGTCGTACCGCTCCAGCTGGGGGAGGAGCGCGTGGGCGCGCTGGGCATCGAGAGCCCGCGCATCCAGGCCTTCGGCCGCGAGGACGAAGAGCTCCTCACTGCGGTGTCGCACCAGGTGGCCGCTGCGCTGCGCGTCGCCAAGCTGCATCAGGCCGCGAAGCACGCTGCCGCGACCGACCCGCTCACCGCGCTCCCGAACCGCCGCACGTTCTTCGAGCAGCTCGCGACGGAGCTGGCGAAGGACCCGACCGCGCCGGTGAGCGTCGCCGTGCTCGACGTGAACGGGCTGAAGGGTCGCAACGACGAGTTCGGACACGCCGCCGGCGACGAGGCGCTCGTGCGCATCGGGCAGTTGTTGACCGCGGGTGTGCGCGACAACGACCTTGTGGCCCGTATCGGCGGCGACGAGTTCGCGATCCTCTTCCCCGGCGCGCCGCTGCTGGTCGCGGAGCGCGCGATGCGGCGGCTTGCCGATTCGATCGAAGAGGGCGCGGTGACCGACGGCAAGCGCCTTCCGACGATCGCCTGGGGTGTGGCCGACGCCGCCACCAGCAACTTCAGCGTCGACGAGCTCGTCGACGCGGCCGACCGCGCGATGTACCGCCACAAGCAGAAGGCCCGAGCCCGCGCCAGCACGGCTTAGCCTTCGCGTGGTGAGCGAGGAGACCGACCCCGGCGTCGCCGGGAACGGGCGCCTGACGGCGCTGGCCAGCGCCGTCCTCGTCGTGCTGCTCTTCATCGAGATCGCCACGACACCGGCGCTCAGTGCGCTCGTCCAACCGCACGTCTTCATTGGCGTGCTGCTCGCTGGACCGCTGCTCGTGAAGCTCGGCAGCACCGGCTACCGGTTCTTCCGCTACTACGCGGGTGCGCCCGCCTACGTGCGGAAGGGTCCGCCGCGGCTGGCGCTACGGCTTCTCGCGCCGCTGCTCGTCGTCACGACGCTCGCGCTCATGGCAACGGGTGTGGCGCTGCTGGTCACTGGCCCGGACGACCCGGGCCCGTTCGTCGGGCTGCACAACCTCACGTTCGTGCTCTGGTTTCCGATCTTCGCGATCCACGTCTTCGCCTACGTCGGCCGCCTGCCGGGACTCATCGCGGCCGATCGACGAGGTCCTCAGGCCGACGTCGTCCCGGGCCGCGCGCTTCGGATCGACCTCAACGCGGGTGCGCTTCTCCTAGGCGCGATCCTCGCGATCGTCGCGCTCCCCGCCGCTGCGCCGTGGCCGTCGTCGGTCTTCGTCGCGCAGGCGCTGCCTGGTCCGCTCATCGCGGGCACGGTCGTGATGCTCGTTGCGCTGCTGGCCGTCCGGCCCCTTCGTTGGAGCTAGAGCGGGTACCATTGACGAATACCGGCGGCGACCGGGAAAAGGCCTGACACCAAGCAGGAAAGTCGCCCGCGAGCCGGATCGCTGACCCCGTTAGAGGTCCAATGAGGCGCATCGGCATAGGTGCGTGAAGCCCGGGTGGTACGACGGCGCTGTTCGTCCTGGGACGAGCAGCGCTTTTTTGTTGGAAAAACGGGAATCGTGCCCAGCGAAGGAGGGGACCGATGGCGACAGAGACATTCCCCGCACCACCCGCGGCGGTACTCGACTTCAGCGAAAAGAACTTCCGTCCGTCGGTCGTCGAGACCGAGCTCTACGACTGGTGGGAGCGCGCCGGCTTCTTCACGCCGCCCGCAAAGCCGTCACCCGACGAGAAGCGATTCGTGATGATGCTGCCGCTGCCGAACGTGACCGGCGATCTGCACATGGGCCACGCCCTCGGCTTCGGTGGGTACGAGGACCTCATGGCCCGGTGGCACCGCATGCGCGGCGAGTCGACGCTCTACCTCCCGGGCACCGACCACGCCGGGATCATCGCGCAGATCGTCGTCGAGAAAGAGCTCGCGAACGAGAGGCACGTCGGCCAGGATCAGGTGCTCGCGACGACGGACAAGAAAGGCCTCACGCGCGAGCAGTTCCTCGCGGAGATGTGGAAGTGGATGCGTCACTTCCAGCCGCGCATCTACCGGCAGCTGCGCATGCTCGGCTGCAGCCTCGACTGGACCCGCGTGCATTTCACGATGGATCCGGACATGCAGCAGCGCGTGCGCACGCATTTCATCCGCCAGTACAAGCGCGGCCATCTGTATCGCGCCGACCGCATCGTGCACTGGTGCTTCACCTGCCAGACGACGTTCTCCGACCTCGAGCTGCTGCACGTGGAGCGCAGCGACCAGCTCTCGTACGTGCGCTACCCGTGGGCGGAGAAGATGCCCGCGGGCACGCCGGACGTGGTCGTCGCGACGACGCGGCCCGAGACGATCGTGGCCGACACGGCCGTGGCCGTGCATCCGAACGATGAGCGCTGGAAGCCGTACCTCGGTAAAGACGTCCTCGTGCCCCTCGTGGAGCGGCGCGTGAAGATCATCGCCGACGAGGCCGTCGATCCGAAGTTCGGCACCGGTGCGCTGAAGGTCACGCCGGGGCACGATCAGACCGACTTCGAGATCGGCCAGCGGCACGGACTCCCGATCATCAGCGCGATCGACAAGAGCGGCCTGATGAACTCACAGGCGGGGATCCTCGCTGGCGAGCACCGCGACGCCGCGCGC
>WNFB01001918.1_pt1 | contig 32995 bp, 25 predicted proteins | sample 5400501 | NCBI WGS metagenome assembly WNFB01 (sample SAMN13153341, study PRJNA577476) | soil metagenome | isolation source: 200 cm saprolite under Douglas fir tree site 2 hole 1 | place: USA:California | collected 2015-04-18
CCCCTTGTGGGTGTCCGGCTCCTTTTAACTTAACGCACAAAAACCACGACCGCACTTACGTTGTCCTCTCCACCATTGGTATTGGCTGCTTCAAGCAATTGCGTGCAAGCTATTTGGGGGTCAGGGGCATTGTTGAGTATACTCTCAATTTGCGGATTGCGCACCATCTCCCACAGGCCATCCGAACAACTGAGCAGGATATCTCCAGGATGCAGTTGCTGTTTGAAGATATCGATCTGAACGTTCAGTTTATCTCCCAGGCTGCGGAAGATCTGGCTGCGCTGTGGATGGGTATAGACATCCTCTGGTTGAATCAGCCCGCCTGCGACAAGTTGCCCCACCAGCGAATGATCGTTCGTCAGTTGATAGATTTGCCCGCCGCGCACCATATAGGTACGGCTATCCCCGACATTCAGGATATAGGCGTAATCTCCTACCACCATAAATCCTGTAATAGTTGAGCCCATATCGGTCTTGTCGCGCTGGTTGACCTCGCAGATGGCTGTGTTCGCATCCTCGATGGTACCCTGCAAAAGCGAGACCAAAGCATCTTCATCGCGTGGACTGGCCGCTTCACCGGCCTTTTCCGAAGCGAGGGGCGCGGCCAGCAGTTCGCGTACCATGCGCTCGGCGATGGTGCTGATGGTCAGGTGGCTGGCTACCTGTCCATTGTCGTGGCCTCCAAGGCCATCAGCGACGATAAACACGCCGGCAGGGATTGACTGGGATTCGTGGACACGCTCAAGCATCAGGACCAGCGTGCTATCTTCGTTAGGTTCGCTGCGCCGTACATCGCCGGCATCCGAGTCACAGGCAGCTATCAGGTGTACTCCATTGGGGAAGGCATTCTCGGCTGCCTGCACCTGCTCGATCACATATGTACGCCCTTCGTACACAAAGGTATTGATGATTGTGCCATGGAGCATACTGGCATCAGTATCGCTGCTCTTTGTCGCGGGATACTCATGCATGGTGTAAGAAGCATTGAGCAGTTCTGCTCCGCAGTCAATACAGAACTCATCGCCCGCGCTATTCTGCTCCGAGTGACAATTCCAGCAGTGCTGGTAGCCCTGGTGATCGGTCACGGTATAAACGTGTTCTTCAGCACCTTCGCTGACTACCTGTATAATCTCGTAACGTTCATTGAGCGTTGTACCGGCTGCCAATACTGGAAAATCACCGGCTGTCGTAGGGGGCTGATTGATCGCGCCCTGGTCAGACTGATCAGATGATGTTTGTGTCACGTCCTCATTCTCTTCCTTGTGGGGACTCGCTTGATCGCGTCCCTGATTGATCGCACCCTGGGGAACTTCCTCTACCGCCGCCTGCGTTTTATCGTCACCGGCGGATCCTCCGGCCTGCTCAACTTCTGCCTGCGCTGCCGTATCCATGTATGGATTGGCCATACCAGATGTATCTGTAGGGTTGGGGGTGCCGGGAACTTCGAAGCTTACGTCGCCCGCGTCCTGTGCCCCTTCTATTGGTGGAGGTGGTGGCGGCGGCGGAATAGGCTCACCAGTATTGGAGGGAGTGATCAATAAGGTGGGCATGTCCGCAATATCCTGCCCCTCTGGTTCATGCTGGGCGGCTGGTGCCGCTACAGGTGATGGAGTAGATAACAAGGTCGGCGATTCCTGTTCCTCCTGTTGCTGCCAGCGACGTTGATGAAACTCTATCATCTGCTGTGGAGAAATTATCTGAGTTGGTGCAAATGCTGGATCCTCCGCTGTGTTGACGGTCTCCTGCGTGGGTACAGGCCGATAAATCGGCGATGGGCGCGATAAATCGGCTCCTACGGGTGCTTCGGGCGCGGTAAACCGGGCCCCTACACGGAACGATTGTCCACACTTTTTACAAAATTTGGCATCGTCGCGGTTTGGCGCATTACATGACGGACAGATCATACTGCCCCTCCTTTATAGAGAATAACTGAGATAACAGGTAGCCATGGCACTATAGGTGGAAGAGGCGTCAGGATTGAGCTGCCTGGCTCTTTCCAGAGCTGCGACAGCCAATCGCCACTCCCGTTTTTTCATATGGGCCCGACCCAGCTCGTACCAACCATCCGGCAGATTGGGTTCTCGTTGTGTTGCCTGGCGTAGGACATCAATAGATGACTGCAACTGATTCATGTCGGCGTACAGGCGCCCCAGCAAGATCAAGATCAGTGCGTGGTCGGGCGTGATTTTGAGACCTTCCAGGAAGTACTTTTCAGCATCACTCCTGGAACCTTGTTCCAATGCTACCATACCCAGTTGATAATAAATGGCCGGGTCCTTTGGTGCCACTTTCAATGCCTTCTGAAATGTCGCAGACGCTTGAGGATAGAGGGCCATGTCGCGGTAACACATGCCAAGTTGGAAAAAGGCGTCGAGGGCATCCGTTTTGAGACGAGCAGCCGCCTCAAATTGTTCAGCGGCGAATCGCATGTTATCAAGGAATAGCTTCTGATCGTTGTCTCTGAACGATTGTCCGTACTGGCGGTACGCCCGGCCAAGATTATACAGCACATCATACGATGGCTGACCAAGCGACAGAGCTGACTTAAATGAGTTGATGGACTCAACAAAATTTTTGTTATTGAGGTATTGTAGTCCCAGGCGGGATGCCGTCGCGGGATCAGTAGCAGGTGGTGTGCTCACCGCAACCGGTCTGGCACGAATGGGCTGCGGTACCACCGGACGTGCCTGAATTGGCCGCGCCTGGATTGGCTGGCGAACAGCATTTTGCACTCGTGACTGCGGCGGCACCGCCGTTGCTCCTTGCAGCAGTGGTTGGCCATCTCTCTTACAGAACTTCGCACCGGGCCGGTTTTGAAAGCCGCACTTGGGACAAATGAGTCCGCTGGTCGGTACTAGAATGGTGGCATTCGGAGATGCCATGGCTGGAATTTGCACAGTCGCAGGCGGAGCGTAATTAGGTAAGCAATGCTGCAAGGCTGTACGCATCGCCTCAGCACTCTGGAAACGTTGCGCCGGAATCTGCTGCATCGCTTTGATAATCACCTGCTCTATCGGGCAGACCACGGTATTATTAACACGTACAGTCCGCAAGCGAGGATTCTTCGCCAGAATACTGCCTGTGGGAGGTGTCTGAATAGGGTCAGGTTCATAGTTGGTCAGCAGGTGATACATGGTAGCCCCTAGCGAGTAGATGTCTGAGCGGGCATCTGTCTGTACCAATTTCCCTGGATTCTGCGGGCTGCGCCGCTGTCCGCGGTCAGTTATCGAGCCGAGATGCTCAGGGGATGCATACGAGATAGTCCCCAGGTTCTCGGTGTTGGTGCGCTTGTTTGGATCAAACCTGCGAGCTATACCAAAATCGATCAACTGTACATCACCTTCCGGTGTCACCATGATATTTCCTGGTTTGAGGTCACGCAGAATGATGGGAGGGTTGCGGGAATGGATATAACTCAAGGCCTCGCAGACTTGCATGATCCAATTGATGACCTTCTCTTCATCGAGCGGCCCTTTCGCATCCTCGAGCATCTTTTCCAGGCTACGTCCAGGCACAAACTCCATCACGAAGTAGTAATTGCCACGTTCCTGGAAAGGAAGCATCAGGGAAGGAATACGTAGGTGTTTCAGACCACGCAATAAAGCAATTTCTTTGTTGAAACGTTCAATAGCCGTTTTGCGATCTTCTTCACTGGTAGTGGAACTGATAAGGAGTTCTTTCACTGCGTAAAAGTAAGAAGGAGTACCCACCTGCTCAACTTTATAGACTGTGCCCATACCACCTTCGCCCAGTACCTGCACAATTTTAAATTTTCCATCCAGGATATGGCGTTGGCAAGCTCGATCAATTTATCGCATATTTTCTGCGGGCTTATCTTCTCGCTGAGTTCTTTGAGCAAGTCTTCGTGGCGTACCATTTCCCAGAGACCATCGGAGCAAAGGAGGAGGGTATCATCGGGACGTAATGTCTGGTGGAAAACATCTACCTCAACCGTCTTGTGCCCAGCACCAAGCGAGCGGTAAATCAAATTGCGCTGCGGGTGTGAATAGATATCGTCTGGTTCAATCTGCTTTGCCTCTACCAATCTCGCTACCAGTGAGTGATCTTTCGTAACCGGGGCCAGCTTACCATCGCGCAAAAGATAGGTGCGACTATCGCCAATATTGGCGATGTAGGCCTGATCGTTCTGAATTAAGGCAGCAGTCACAGTACAGCCCAATCCACGGGCAGAAGTTTTTTGTTCGCCGTAGCGCAGGATGGCTTTGTTCGCCTGCTGAATAGCCGTAGTAAGCTGATCTTCTATGGATCTTGAGATGGGTGTCTCCGGCAATTTGACGGTCTTCTGTGACTTCGCATTCTGTGCCTCAGATCCCTGAGAGCCAGTGGCTCCGGTTGGGCCCGTCGGCGCAACCTGCACAGTAGCATTCGGATCCGCAGGTGTGATCGAAGAGAGTGACAGTTTGATCGTTGGTTGATCGGGGAGAGGTTTGAAGAAATTGTCCATAGCTCTGCTGATTGTTTCCACAGCCAGCTTGCTGGCTACCTCTCCAGCCTGGTATCCGCCCATGCCATCGGCGACGATAAAAAGCCCGCGATCCCCTTCGTCTGAAGATTCAATACGTTTATAAACAGAGTCTTCGTTTTGTTCACGTTGTTTGCCAACATCAGTTTTATCTGCAGCAGTGAGTTTCAAGTGCATTAGGTATGTACCTCCCCCTGATCTTCCAATCACCGGGTTTATTTACGTTATTTTTCGTGTTCATTCAATATAACATAATTGTGTTATTTCTGACAATTGAGAAACGGCCTTGTTCGGCTATATTTGTCCTTAACAAGGCCTGCCTGGGTATATTTGTATAGCATGTATATGTTGTTGATCTAACACACAATATTCTACGCAGTGAGCTTAAAAAGGTTGTACTTACTTCAACTCGGCTTTTGAGCGCGGCTTAAAGAACATACGAATAGCCGTACCCTTAAAACCAAAGGCATCGCGCAAGCGATTCTCCAGGTACCGCTCGTATGAGAAGTGTACGGCCTGTGTGTCATTGACGAAGAACACAAAGGTGGGAGGATTGACCTGTGTCTGTGTGGCATAGTAGATCTTCAGCGTCTTATTGCGTACCACCGTAGGATTATGATGGCGCACAGCCTCCTGCACGACCTCGTTGAGGCGCGAGGTAGAGATACGCAGGTAGCGCATGCCGGTGATATGTAGTGCTGTCTCCAGCAGCGACTGCACGTGGTAGCCTGTTTTGGCGGAGGCAAAGACGATGGGGGCGTAAGGAATGAACTTCAAGCCCTCGGCAATGATGCGCCGGTAGGCTTCGGCGCTTTCAATCTCATCATTGGGATGGGGATATTCGCCTTCACGTTCAGCTCGCCGCTGGGCCTGGGCCAGGTCCCACTTGTTGACCACGATCACAACCCCCCTGGCCTGCTCATGGATCTCGCCCGCAATATGTGTATCCTGTGCGGCCAGGCCCTCACTGGCGTCAATCAGCAGCAGGGCCACGTCACAGCGTTCGATGGCGCGGGTAGAACGCAGCACGCTGAACTTCTCAATGCCTGGTCCAACCTTTCCCCGCCGGCGTATACCCGCCGTATCAATCATAATCAGCTTTCGATCTTTGAACTGAATTTCGGTGTCGATGGCATCGCGGGTGGTGCCGGGAATCTCGCTGACAATCGCGCGTTCAAACCCCAGGATGGCGTTGAGCAGCGAAGACTTGCCAACGTTGGGACGTCCAACAATGGCGATACGCGACACGTCCTCCCCTTCTTCGTCTCCGGCCTCCTCATCCTCCGGCGGGAGTGCCTCCACGATAACATCGAGCAGGTCGCCGGTGCCGGTGCCCTGAATGGAGGAGATGACGATCGGTTCACCGAGTCCCAGGCTATAAAATTCGACGGCATCCATGCGGCGTGCGGCGTTGTCCGCCTTGTTGGCCGCCAGCACAACGGGCTTTTTGGTGCGCCGCAGCAGGTCGGCCACTTCTTCGTCGGCGGCGGTGATGCCAGCGCGAGCATCGACCATGAAGACGATGACGTCTGCTTCCTCGATGGCCAGTTCGGCCTGTGCCTGTACACGCTTCATAATATCGCCCGGCTGTCCCGTGAGACCAACCTGGCCGACAGGGATTTCGGAGCCAAGTTCCAGGCCACCGGTATCGATAAGCGTGAATTCGCGCCCATTCCAGTCGGTATCGCCGTAAATGCGATCGCGAGTGGTACCGGGCAGATCTTCAACAACGGCGACTCGCTCGCCGATCATACGATTAAAAAATGTGGATTTACCGACATTTGGCCGACCAACAATAGCGACAAGTGGCTTCATAATGAAATGCCCTCCACCCTTTACCATAAAAGAGGCACCCATATCTAAGGGGTGCCCCTCGTTCAAAGTTTTTTTTGTAGTTGTGGGTTATTATAGCATATCAGGAAGACTTCGTCTTCCCAAATTTCCGTTCTAACCACAGAACTCATCTAATTTGACAAACTGTTAATTTTCATGTAAACTTTTAACGAGAGTTGAAAAGAGTTGGAGGCAAAATGAATCTTCCAGATTACCAATGGGTTCGATTTAGAAAGAGTCCTCTCAGGCTTGTCATAGGACAAGTACGATTTCCTATAATACCTCGATTCAAGCAAGAAGGATTTATAGCACCATTTCAAGAAGCGGTTCGTTCGGAGTATCCAGGATTTTTTCGCGAACCAACTTTCACTTATCAATTATCACAAACAGGTATTAGCCAGGTTCCAGGTGAAACTCTTTGGCGTCTTTCAACACGTGATGGTATGTGGTCATTGGTCGTGGGGGAATCTGCCCTTACTCTCGAGTCTCGTAGATACATTTCTATGGAAGAGTTTACAAACCGTTTCAAATCAACAATGGGAGTGGCGAGCGAATATCTTGGTGTAACTGAGCGTCTGAGGCTGGGTCTCCGCTATACTAATGAGATCCGCTATCAAGGAGCCGATACCCTTAGCGATTGGAGAGCACTTTTACGTCCAGAGTTCGCTGGATTTGAGGCATCAACTCTACTTGATGGACGTGTTGATCATATGCTTCAAGATATACAGATTCAACGTCCTGATGGTATACTGGCTATACGTCATGGTCTTCTAAATGGTACAGTAGTTCCGCCGCTTCCCCAGGAGGCTTCAGTAGATGGACGCTTTTATCTTATAGACTTAGATTATTTCGACGCTACTGAGTGCGCTCTTGATATTGCTGCAACCATTCTTCAGATGCAGGCGTACAATCACATTATGTACCGTTTCTTCCGATGGACTCTTGGAGATAACCTCTTCAGTTATTTGGAGCCAACAGATGTATAACACTGGTACTGCGGATACCGATCTACCTACGGGTATTGAGTATACAAGGAAAGATGTGGCTCATTTTGGACAGACTGCACGCGATCAGGTAATGTTGCTCTCCGATAGCAGGTTTCTATCGGGAGTAACAGGAGAAGATACTAGAGCAGTACTAGATGTTTGGCCTGCTTTCCTTGAGTACTTGCCGCTTGGTCACATAGTAACTTCAATCACAGGATATGAATTACGCACCGCTCCCGTGATCTATGCATTTTTCTATCCAAATGAGCCTCTTGACAATCTAGTAACCAGTTCTCACATTACCCTTTCCGTCAGCGACCGGATTTCGACCCAAGCCTCTATGCCATTTATGTATCAAGAGCCAAATATTTCTGCAAACTCAATATCTACTCAATCCGAACGCCTTCGAGCAATTTCAGGGCTCAGGACAGAACGTCTCGCAGAAATTTTTACTGTGTCACGAACCACATATCAGAACTGGCTTACCGGTGCAAAAGCTCCACACGAATCGCATCGTGAGCATCTCCTGGAAGTTCTTCCACTAATGGAAGAGGTAGCTCAGCGTCTAGGTAGCCCAAGTGCGGTGAGCACCTGGCTCTTGACGCCCGTTTCTTCGGGCGGGAAAAAGCCGATTGATTACTTAAAAGCACAACAGTACTCAACCTTTCGCGGTTTCCTACTCCAAGTGCATACGGGTCGTGAAATCTTTCGTCCGTTTACGCAGCCCGGTCGGCCTCGTTTTGAGCGTTCAAAAGAGGATATCGAATATGGACTTGAGCGAATCAGACCAAGAGCATGGAAAGAGCAGGCCGAAGATGATGAGTCTGATACAGAATCGTAGGGTAACTTATCTTAGATGTTGTCCAGGAGTATCATTGTAAATGAATATAGCGGATGCTGGAGCGGAGTTAATTCGACGAGGTTGGGATCAAGGGAGTTTTTTAAGTGCTAAGTCTGCACAAAAAGCACGTCTTGTGCTCGTCCCTAACGAGGCAGTATCGGAAACAGAACATTTAAGAAATTTTCAGAGTTCTTCAGTTACCTGGATGCTCAGGCAGGAAGCTATTGACGACAATGACTATTTGGTCGTTATATCACATCCCTGCGATATAACTATACCTCCTGACACAGAGCCGTATGTTGAGGTTATGCGTGCTTATTGGACGAATGATAGGAGTTCTATATATGGTGCCGGAAAAAACAACTCCCTCCGCCGCTTCCTTCTTCGTCGTCACACCAACAATAATGGCGAATTAGAAGGTTTAATCGCTGATGCCACCATTCGTGTTAACATCCAAAAACAGGATCTCCTTACTATCACACCTCAAAATTGTTTCGATGAAGATGACAAACGTTCGCTATTTCTCTTTCGTCAGTGGTTAGGTGCTCGCTATTATCGTCAAGCTCTTCCTGATCCCCTTGTAAGAGCTGTAACCCAGCCTATCATCAAAGCAATTGAAAAACTTTCCCCAACACACGCTTACCAGAGGGCCTTTGATGGCATCGGTAAGATATTCTTCCAGCTTCAGACTGACAAGCTACCTTTTCAAGTTGAATTATTGTTCGAGCCAGATGAGCGTAAAGGTGCTGCGTTAGTGACCAAAGATGATGTTGCGCCGGTAGCGAATTGGCTAGATGGTGTGCTTCAAAAAGTTGGACAAGCCAGTGTTGCTTATTGGGAAATAATTGACAAGAAGACCATAAGTGCCTACGACTACGCTGCTCTTTATGAGATTTCCCTTGACTACCTCTCTTTTTGAATGAGGCTTGTTTTTATTTGCTTAGGCACAAAAAGTACCAAAGGACGAATACGATATGAGTTGTTTATAGATGTTACACTCTTCTCTACCTGAACAGCTCCGTCACCGATCTGCCGTCGTGGATGCGGCTGATCGCGCCGGCGAAGAGTTCGGCCACCGAGAGGATGGTCATGTTGGGGAGGCGTTTCTGCTCCGAGAGGGGGATGGAGTCTGTGAGCACAATTTCTTTGATGGGAGCATTGCCGAGGCGTTCGATGGCCGGGCCTGATAGCACACCGTGGGTGGCGCAGCAGTAAATGTCGCGCGCAGCGTGGTCGTACACAACACGCACCGCCTGTGCTAGCGAGCCGGCAGTATCGATTTCATCGTCCACAACGATGGCATGTTTTCCCTCCACGCTGCCGATGATGCCCATGGCCTCTATATGACCATTGTTGCCGATACGCCTCTTTTCGATAATCGCCAACGGGGCATCGAGACGGTCGGCCAGCTGGCGAGCCTTCTTAGCAAAGCCCTCGTCGGCCGCGACCACCGTAAAATCGTCCAGTTCTTTCTGCACAAAGTAACGAGCCTGGAGAATCTGCGCCGTCAGCTCATCCACGGGAATATTGAAAAAGCCCTGGATCTGTCCCGCGTGCATATCCATAGTGAGCACCCTGTGAGCACCGGCAACGGTGATACAATCAGCGATGAGGCGGGCCGTGATAGGTACGCGGGGCTGATCTTTCTTATCGGTGCGCCCATAGGCATAGTAGGGGATGACGGCAGTGATGCGAGCGGCGGAGGCGCGTTTGAGGGCATCAATCATGATGAGTAATTCCATGATGGAGCGATTGACCGGAGCACTGAACGGCTGAATAATAAAAACGTCGCGGCCACGGACATTATCGTTGATTTTGACAAAGATGTTTTCGTTGCTAAACTGGAAAACGTCCATGTCACCGAGTGTGATGTGCAGATGCCGACAGATAGAGGCCGCCAGTTGGCGGTTAGCATTGCCCGTAAAGATGCTCAGTTCTTCCATGCGCTCCTCCTGGTTTATTGAGTATATCATATGGCAGCAATTTATGTAAACGAGACAGATAAGTCTGCGACAAAAACTATTGACGAATCAGACTGTCTGAGGTATACTGCAAGCGTTCTAAAGAAAGAACGCATATCTTCCTCGATAGCTCAACGGTAGAGCGTCCGGCTGTTAACCGGTAGGTTACAGGTTCGAATCCTGTTCGAGGAGCCTCCCAAATAAAGGTCATCCCCCTCAAGGGTACCCGCTACCAGGGTACCAGCCATCAGGGTACCAGCAAGGGGTACCCCTACATTTCATTGGTCAAGATAAGATTGATAGAGGAATAGTTTGATGAGTTCGATACGGATCACCATTCGCCCACTGCGTTTAGCCGATGCCCCTGATATACATGAGCTTATGCATATGCCGAATGTACTGTGGGGGACATCGCTACTTCCCTCAATGACCGTTGATGCATGGAGCAAGAAAATCGAAAGCTGGGTATATGATGAGCGAATACATGCATTTGTGGCCGATATTTCAGGTAAAGCGGTAGGTGTCATCAATGTACAGGTTGGTAGCGGCAGAGCGAGTCATATTGGGGATATCGCTATGGCGGTACACGACAAATACCAGAGACAGGGTATTGGCAAAATGCTTCTGATGACGGCAGTCGACCTGGCGGATAATTGGCTGAACCTGGTACGGCTGGAATTGGATGTCTATTGCGATAATGAGCCTGCCATCCACCTGTACAAGCAGTTTGATTTTGAAATTGAAGGGCGCAAACGCCTTGACGCTTTCCGTGGCGGCAGTTATATTGATAGTTACATGTTGGCTCGCCTGCATCTTCTCCCCGGTGGACAGGAAGATCGCCCGGCGGAGGAGGCTGGAGCGTTGAAAGTGCAAAACAGTTATGTTGAGACGTTACTACGAACTCCAGAGTCTCCAGTACCGCCTGCAAGCGAACAAGAGGAGTCGAAAGCATAGTAGGAGTATCCCTGGCGGGTACCCTGGGCTGGGGTCGGGTACCGCTATTATGCCAATAGTGAGGTGATTTCGGTTGACTGATAACACCAGCATCAATTACCGGCATTTCTTCCACGCTTTGCTAGAGGCGACGCCCTGGCCGATGATTGTTGTAGACCGCAGCCTGGCTATTTGTTACTCCAATCAACTTGCGGCACGTTTGTTTGAGACGACAGAGCCATTGGGCGCGATAAATCGGGCCCCTACACTCGATCAACTGGTTGAGGATGAGTTGTTGTTGCAACTGGTGAGAGAGAGCATGCAGGCTGGCTTGCCTCGCAAAGGTGAACACGTTAGAGATACTGCTGGTAATGCATGGAAAGTTTCGGTCACTCCGCTTGAGCATGTGGTGGGGCGCGCGAGTATTGAAACGCACTCCGCAAGCGAAGCTTCGGGCCCCTACGAATATTTCGCAATCGTGATTGAAGATTTAACTGAATTGCGTCGCCTGGAGCGCATGCGCCGTGACTTCATTGCCAACGTCTCACACGAATTGCGCACGCCGCTGGCTTCGGTGCGTTTATTGGCGGAGACGCTGGAAGAGGCTATTGATACCAATCGTGACAAAGCTCAAATGTTTCTTGAGAAGATTGAAACTGAGATACAACATCTGACCATCCTGGTATCGGAACTGCTTGAACTTTCGCGGATCGAATCAGGCCTGGCGCCTATGGTGATTGAGCCCGTGCAGGCAGAACAGTTGGTGCGTGAGGTGATGGCACGTATGCTGCCGCAGGCGCAGCGGCACCGGGTGGTACTCCGCACCGAGATACAAGACGGGAACGTGCTGGTTGCTGCCGATAGCAAACAAATTGCGCGTACGCTGGTTAATCTTGTACATAACGCTATTAAATTTACGCCTTCTGGCGGGGTAGTGACAATAGGGACTCTATCACAAACAGGAGGACAGACACAACGCTTTTTTGTGCGCGATAGCGGTGTCGGCATTCGTGAGGAAGAATTATCGCGTATCTTTGAACGCTTTTATAAAGCGGATCGAGCTCGCTCGAAAACCGATTATATTGGGCCGGGTGGTAGTGGAAGTGGTTTGGGTTTAGCGATTGCCCGTCATGTGGTAGAAGCTCATGGGGGCCGCATTACAGTAGAAAGCACGCCTGGGCAGGGCAGCACTTTCACCTTTACCCTGCCGGTGGCTGTTCGGAGCGAAATGGGTGACGCTGTAAGGAAAACAGAATGAAGCCAGAATTTGACCAGCGTTTACAGAAGGCCAGTAAAGAACACCTTATGCAACTTTTGCAGGAGATTGTCCAGCGTCATCCTGTGTTACTTACTGAGATGGTTAGTATCCTGGAGGGTTTGAGTTCGGCGGAGGAGGAGGGCGGCGAGGAAGAGGCGACAGAAGATTGGGATTTTAGTGGAGACGAGCAGGTCGCAGTACACTCATTTCCCCCTCAACCGGTGTCATTTCCCCTCAATACTTTGACCCCCCAACAGCGTCTTGAAGAGTATGCTGCCCGCTTGAGGCAGGGAGAGTCACCACAAACGCTGCTTGGAGATCTGCCAAATCTGATAGAAGAGGCTATATCGTATATTGGACAAAATGACAACAATAGTGCGCTTGATCTTTTTGCTCTTTTGATTGATGAGCGGCTGCTTGAACGTACACCAGCTACTGTGTCTCTGTATGATGAGATGATCGATGCTGCGATGTACTCGCTGGAAGCTTTACTGAGTGAGACCAGCAGCAATGCGATGTTTGATGCGGATACTGTGACACTCTCGCCGCTTTTGGCCCCAAATGTGCGTCATCGCTGGTTGGAACGTCTCTTCGCGCTCTGGCTCAAACGCCTTGACTTACACCGCGTTGAGGAGGATTTGCCGGAGTTGATGCTGGACATAGCATGGAGTGAGGATATATTGCTACTACGAAGCCTTGCACAGAACGAACTCCAGAGGCATCCACATAGCGAGCATAGTAATATCGTTGATTTTACTCGCCAGTACCGTAGCAGGGCTCTGGAGAAATTCTTAAAGGAGCTGCCGCACTCGTAGGTTACATGTCATTTGGGATGATTCTTACTGCCTATCAATTGCTGAATTTAAGATTATCTTTAGGTCTGGCGTGTTGCACTTTGTAAATCTCTATGGTACTATTGACTACAGAGTAGGTATTTCCGCTTGGTCAAAGAGGCTTAGCCTGGCTTTGATTTGGGGCGTAGGGGCCCGATTTATCGCGCCCAAGGATGGCAGGGTGGAAACGAGAAAGAGGAAAGTAGTATGAGCAAACTGGTGATGATCGTTGACGATTCACTGATCGTTCGTAAGATCATTGAAACCAGCCTGAAACGCGAAGGCTTTGAGTCTATCAGTTTTTCGGACGGCATTGAGGTTTTGCGTGCAATTACCGAACAACGCTTGAGACGCATACCTGACCTGGTTGTCCTTGATATTGGTCTTCCCAAGATGGATGGCTACGAACTTGCTCGCCGTCTGAAAACGAAACCCCAATTTAACCATACAGTGATTATTATGCTCACCAGTCATGATGGGGTGATAGACCGCCTCAAAGGTCGACTGGCAGGTGCGAAAGAGTATATTACCAAGCCATTTAGAACACAGGATGTTATTTCCGCAATACACACGCATCTGGGGGTTCCAACTTTTATGTAAAGAGTATCAAGCAGGCACTTAGAGGTATCCTATATATAGCTGATGAACGAGCACCCCACGGTTATTTCTACGTCTTTAGATAGCTCGCATTTACAGCATCTTGAGCAGTTGGATGATGAGGGATTTTGGGATTATGTACGCGAGCTGGCCCATCAAGCCCCTACTGCTGCCATTGCGAATGCGCAGGGCGAAGAATACCTTGAATGCATGTTGAGTAGGGGACGATGTTTGATTCCTCTCACAACACTCTACGAGCTTGTTTTGCCTCCCCCCCCTCCACAGCGGCTTGCGCAATTACCCGCTACCCCGGAGTGGATGCCCGGTATTGTTGCGTGGCACGGTGAGACGATAGCTGTGATTGATCTGGATATGTACCTTTCTGGACACGCGACTGATCTTACAAATGGTATGTTGCTTATCGCAAACCACGCGGGACTGCCAATAGGCTTGCTTGTATCCAGGGTTGGGCAAACCAGGCCCATTCAGCAGAGCACTATGCTACACAGCAGCCTGCCAGACCAACCCGTCCATAGTAGGGGCGACCTGCTCCCCTTGCCCGCAGGCAATGGCTTGTCCTCGCCCTGGGAGTGGTGTAGCCCCTCACGCGCCGCATTAGTGAGAGGAGTAGAGGCAGAGGCACTCGTCCTAGATATATCATCACTGCTTGCTGATGTGGTGCGACAAATAGAAATAGCAGCCTCCAATGGATGAAGTTTTCAACCAGGATGAACTCTCTGCCGAAGAGCGGGCGATATTGCAGGCCTTTGATGCAATGGATATGGAAGATTGGGAAGTGGAGAGTCCTACAATGGGCGCGATAAATCGGGCCCCTACACAGGAGTTACAAGCTGAACTTCTCTCTCCGGAGGAGATGCTGGCACTTTTTGTTGGTGAAGCTGATGGAGACCTGGCTACAATACAACTGGCATTGCAACAGATGGAACCGGATGATGATCTGGATGATGCTCGTTTACAGATCATTCAACGGGCCGCCCACAAGCTAAAAGGCACTACCGGCTCTGTGGGTTGTATGGCTATGTCAACCATTGCCCACTACATCGAAGAGTTGATCAGGTTGTTAACCAGTGGTTCAGTTACTGCTTTTATTGGGTTGAATGCCCTTGTACAGACAGTACAAGCACTGGAAATGACGCTGAACAGCTTTATCACAAATGGTAAAGAAAGCAATACCCCTCTTACTGAACTGGAGGAAGAGTACAAAGCTCTCAACGTAGATATACAGGTTGGTCGTACACCGCAAGGGCTTTCAGAGGTAGGTTTTTTTGGTGAAACCGCTTTGAAAGGGACATCATCGCGTAGGGGCGGGAGTGGAGAGGATGTGGTGTGGGGGCCCTTGTGGCCGCCCGCGGGTGGGGAGGATGTTTCGGTCATAGGAACAGGGCGAACAGGGCGCGGGCGGCCACAAGGGCCCCCACCCCCGCCCCTACGCGACCCTCGATGGCGTTCCAAAATACCTACCCCTGAGAGGCAGGAGTACGCCTCTTCCACGCCATTTGTACGTGTTGATGTGCGCCGCTTTGAGCAACTTGTGCTACACACGGAACAATTGGCGGAGCTACGTACACCATTGGAGAATGCACAGGCGGAGGTTGAAAAAGCACTCCAGCAATTGCAGGTTGCTCAGACCCGTTTACGACACCTGGAGGCTCTGATATCTACCCACCTGGCAGTCAAACAATCTCACAACACGACGGGGCAGGCGAACAATGATGAACGACCCACTTCGTCGCTTGTAGCGCGTATCCTGGATGAGTCGATGCAACGTACCGGTCATCCCTACCAGCGTAAGAGCAAATTTCAATCCCCACAACAGGGTAGGGGCAAGCCCTACACCTACTATACGACGGGGCAGGCGGGCTGGGATGAATTGGAGATTGAGCAAATGACTACGGGCGCGGAAAACGATGTACTGATCAATTCGCTCGGTGAGGCTGTTGCTGATGTCGCGACAGCTTCTTCTCAATTGCGTGTAGCGCTTGCGCAGATCAACCGCATCTCGCAAAAGCATGTAGACCAGGCGGCTCATGTGCGCAGCGATACACTCTTGCTCAGGCTGACTCCCATCAGCACGCTGTGCTCGCGCATTGAGCGAGTAGTGACGATGAGTACGCTAGCACAGCAGCGCAAGGTTGTGTTTGAGGTAGAGGGCGGAACGACGGAAATTGATCAGGATATTCTTGAAGAGCTAAAGTATCCTCTTTTACAGCTTGTGCGCACCTGTGTTGCGAATACTGTAGGGGCCCGATTTATCGCGCCCAAGGCGGAAAAGGCTGAACGTATCTGGCTATATGTTCGTGCGGTTGGCAACGAGGTATCGATTGAGATCGGTTTCTCTATGACGGTAGGTGGGGGAGCATTGGACGAAGTACAAGAAGCTATCCGTCGTTTGAATGGCTTTATTTCCGCACGTCGAAATACTGCTGGCGGCATCAGTTTCTACTTACGGCTTCCTCGTTCGCATGGGACCGTGCAGAGCCTGCTGGTGCGTACAGGTAGCCACCGCGTTGCAGTACCATTCTCACAGGTGCAGGGCATAGTTAACGGCAAACAGAAATCACCAGAATCGCTCTACATACTCAATTCCTTACTCGACTTCCCTGTGGAGCAGGCCGAGGACACAGGTCTGCTCTTTGGGCAGTCGGGCGGGCGCGATAAATCGGGCCCCTACAGGGAATTGGGCCCCCACAGGCCGGTACTGATACTCCAATCTGGAACGGATGCGCCAGCAGCGCCAACGGCAGCGATAGCTGTGCAGGTGGATGAAATTCTGGGCGATGTCGAGTTAGTGGTGAAGCCGCTTGCTCCACACTTACGGAGGCCAGGTATTGCTGGAGCGGCTATCGGCAGTATGGGAGAGGTATTGCTTGTGCTTGATCTGCCCGAACTGGTAAATCACAATATACTCCTTGAACCCACTTTGAAGATAGCGGCGGTTCAAAACAGGAAAAAACAGACACCACATGCTGGACAAAAGCAGCTTTCGGTCTTGATTGCTGATGACTCTGTGTACATTCGACAATCTTTGTACCAGACTCTGAGCCATGCTGGTTATCGGGTGACGGAGGCAGTGGATGGTATTGAGGCACTGGAACACTTAGTGGACAATCCACCTCATGCCCTGGTGCTTGATATGGAGATGCCCAACCTGAACGGCTATGACCTGCTCAGCATGATGCGTATGCATGCAAAGCTTGCCAATGTTAAAATCATGATGCTGACTTCCCGTTCCTCGGAGAAGCACCGCACACAAGCACTCAACCTGGGTGCCCATGCCTATCTCACCAAACCCTGTCCGCAAGACGTCTTGTTAGAGACGCTGCGCTCGCTGCTGAACGATTGATGACAAATCGCATGATCATATTGGCCACGCCGTTACCAAAAATAGAAGTAAGCACGTTGCTCTGAAAGAGTCGCACCTGCCTGTCCCCTTGTGTTGACTGCTTTATCGGAAGCGGGGAGATGCCGGCAGAAAGAAGCAGAGCAGATGTGCGCTGTACACCTGTTCTGCTTCTTTCTGCCGGCATCTCCCCGATATTTTACTATCCCCTATAGGCCAGAGGGGCGGACTCGATAGCACCTGTCTCTACCATAATTTCGCGCAATTGCCTGGCATCGACGGTTTCGTAGAGGCGCAGGGCACGGGCGATACGATCGAGGGTGGCACGATGCTCGGCCAGCAGGCCGACAGCGCGATTGTAGGCCCATTTGACGATGCGATCAACCTCTTCGTCGATGATGGTGGCCGTTTTCTCGCTGTATTCGCGAGCACTGCTGGCCAGGGCAGTACCTGCGAATGGATCATCGCGCTCGCTAAAGGAGATGGTGCCGAGTCTCTCGCTCATGCCCCAGCGGGCGACCATTTGACGCGCAATGGCGGTGACGCGCTGCAGATCATTTTCCGCGCCGGTAGTGATATGCCCTATGGCTACCTCCTCAGCGGCACGACCACCAAGGGCTGTGACCAGCTGCGCCTCCAGGTAATCTTTGGAGTAGTTGTAGCGATCATCCAGGGGGGTGTACTGTGTCACACCAAGGGCCTGGCCACGCGGCACAATCGTGACTTTGCTGACGGGATCGACATATTCTTGCAGAAGCCCTGTCAGCGCATGACCACTTTCGTGGTAGGCGACGACATTGAGGTCCTCTTCCGAGAGGATGAGCGGGCGTTCCGCACCAATCAGAATCTTGTCCAGGGCCTCGTCAAAGCAGTTCTGTGTAACAGAATCCAGATTGCGACGGGCAGCGAGCAGGGCAGCCTCGTTAACGAGGTTTGCCAGGTCCGCGCCAACCATGCCAGGTGTGGCACGAGCAATGGTGATGAGGTCTACATCTTTGGACATAGGTACGTCACGGCTGTGTATTTTGAGAATTGCCAGGCGGCCATTCCAGTCGGGGCGTTCGACTGTGACACGGCGGTCGAAGCGTCCTGGGCGTAGGAGAGCCTTATCCAGTCCATCGGGGCGGTTGGTGGCCCCGATGACGACCACGGCCTGGCGGGTATCAAAGCCATCCATCTCTACCAGCAATTGGTTAAGGGTCTGTTCGCGCTCGTCGTTGCTATTGATGCTGGAACCACGCTGGCGGCCAACGGCATCGATTTCGTCGATGAATATGATGCTGGGTGCGGCTTTCTTGGCCTGGTCAAAGAGGTCGCGCACGCGGCTGGCACCGACACCGACAAGGACTTCGACGAATTCGGAGCCGCTCATTGAGAAGAAGGGGACACTGGCCTCACCTGCTACGGCGCGGGCAAGCAGGGTTTTGCCTGTTCCCGGAGGTCCCACCAGGAGGACGCCACGAGGTATTCTGCCGCCCAGGCGTTGGAATTTCCCAGGCGTTTTGAGGAACTCGACGACCTCTACCAGGTCATTTTTGGCCTCGTCTACGCCTGCCACGTCGGCAAAGGTAGTGCTGGGTCTATCTTCCAGGATGAGCTTGCCGCGGCTCTTGCCAAAGCTGAAAATGTTCTGCTGGCTCTGGGTTGCGCGGCGGGCGATGAAGACAAAAACACCAATGACGAGCAGCCAGGGCACGAGGTTGAAAAGGATGCTTAAGAGGATGTTATTGTCACCGGCAAGTTTTGCCTGGTACTGCACATGGTGCTGGTTGAGCAAGGGTATGAGCGTGGGATCACCATTGGGCAGCTGTGTGAAGTGGAAGGTCTTTGATGGCAGGCCGTTGTTGCTGCCAGGGACTGAAATGGCGTTATTGAAGCCACCATTGGCGTCTTGCCCCTGGAAGACGACATCCTTGACATTGTCCATCTGAACTTGCTGATAGAAGGTGCTGTAGGGCACCTCCACTATGTTTTGGGTGTTACTATTTGAGCTTGAGGTGAAGTATTGAAAGAGACCCCAGGCCAGGAGCAGGACGACGACGATGAGGAGTGAGCGAAGGAGCAGTGACGTCATACTGCTTCCCTTGGGACCACCATTATTGTTGCCGTTGTTCCCGCTATTTGGGCGTTGGGGGTTGGACGAAGGTTGGCGGGAGCCATTTGGCCCCTGCTCGTTAGGGTTGCGCTGGAACATGTATTTTATATCGAGATCTGGAGCATCCATAGAGATCGGACCTGCTTTCTTCAATTGACAGAGTTTCCACAAGGGATGCACGTTGTCCGCCCAGGGTACCCGCCCCGCCCCAGGGTACCCGCGAGGGGTACCCCTACCATGGACGATGCGGCTATCTGGAGCAGGGTACCCGCAAGGGGCACCCCTACCATGGACGATGCGGCTGCCTTTGAATTTGACGTATATGCTTGCATGATACACTTATTTGATACGTTTCGTCTACTTCCTGAAGGAATATAGAACGCTGTTACTTAAGATACGTTAGAAATACGCTTTAGATTACCAAAAAGTTGCGCAATTTAGCAATCTTTCTAAGAGAGTGCTATTACTCTGGTATTGTATCATTTTGTAGCGAACCCATTGTGCGGTTTTTTTGAATCCTCGCCGCTTCGCGGCTCGCAAGGATTTTTGGGATGTCTGAGAGCTCCTTGCTGCCTGTGGCAGCAAGGAGCTCTCAGACATATAGAGAAGTCTGTTGATATCTCCAACTGTTTTCGCTGTCTTGCTGCCTGTGGCAGCAAGGAGCTCTCAGACATATAGAGAAGTTTGTTGATATCTCCAACTGTTTTCGCTGTCTTGCTGCCTGTGGCAACAAGGAGCTCTCAGACATCCCAAAAGCTGCCGCCGAAGGCGGTGAGGATTCAACGGTACCTTGCTGCTACCATGCAATAAAGTAGTATAATTTAACCCTGTTGATGATACATAAAACACGTTACAGAGGTGAGCTATGGAACACCGCTATGCGCTGATCGTCGGCATAGATCATTACAATGATACAGCCCATTTTATTCCCCTACCATTCGCCCAGGCCGATGCTCGTGCTCTCTACGAGCTGCTGATTGATCCTGAGCGCGGCGGTTGGAAAGCAGAGGATGTGGTGTATCTTGCTGGTGAGGCCGCGACCCGCGATGAGATTGAAAGCCAGTTGCGAGAGCTGTGCCTTGTGCGCGCTGAAGCTGATGACCTGGTATTGTGCTATTTCGCGGGACATGCATTCCTTGATCTGGCGACCAGGGATGGCTACCTGGCCATGCGAACGACCTCGGCAGATCGTCCGGTGACAGGACTGCACGTTCCCACGTTTGTCGATCATTATCTCTATGACTCGAAGGCTGGCAATATTCTAACGCTGCTGGATATTGCTCATGCCGGACCTGGTTGGAGACAGCAGAAAGATGCGGAGGACACAGGTCTGCTCTTTGGGCAGTCGGGCGGGCGCAATGAATTTGGGCGCGATAAATCGGGCCCCTACGGGCGGAGACAGGGGCGCGTGATTATCGCTTCTCGCCGCATGGGAGAGGTTTCGCAGGAGCAGATGGAGCAGGGACACGGTGTCTTTATGGCACATCTGCTCGATGCTTTGGAGGGCGAGGCTGCTAACCCACGCACGGGTCGCATTACGCTGGGCACGCTCTACGACTACCTGGATGAAACGATGAGTTGGGAGGAGGAGCAGTATCCACAGAAGTTCGGCTTTGAACATGGCTCGATGGTTTTGATTGAATGGCCCGAATGGAAGACGGCCTCGGCCCCACAGCCACTGTCGAAGGGGCGGCGCGTTGCCGGTGTTGAGGTGACGCCGCTGCATATTCTGATGGGACACCAGGGTCACGTTGATGATGTGGTCTTCTCGCCTGACGGTGCGCTAATCGCTTCGTGTGGTGAGGATATGACGGTGCGCCTGTGGTCTACCGACGCGGGGACGCTGCTGCATACGCTGAGTGGGCACGAGGGAGCGGTGATGGGCGTTGATATATCACCCGATGGCAACACGGTCGCATCGTGTTCTGAGGACAAGACGGTACGGCTGTGGGATACGCGCACAGGAGAGGCCAGAGGAGTACTTGAGGGACACAGCAGTGCGGTCTGGACGGTGGCTTATGCTCTCGATCATCGTATGTTGGCCTCCTGTTCCAACGATGAGTCCGTGCGGATCTGGGAGCCTTCGACAGGTGAGACGCTCCAGGTGTTGCAGGGGCATCACAATGTGGTGGTTGGTGTTGATTTTTCGTATGATAGCCAGTTGTTGGCCTCTTGCTCCTTCGATAAGACGATCTGCCTGTGGGATGTGAGCAATGGCGTGTTGCAGCGCCGGCTGCGGTACAGCGATATTGTCTATGGCGTGGCATGGTCGCCAGATGGAACGCTGCTGGCTTCTTGTTCATCCGATGGAGCTATTTGTTTGTGGGATAGCAGCACCGGGCAGATCGTGCAGACGCTGACGGGACACGATGGGGCGGTGTGGACGGTGGATTTCTCTGCTGATGGTCGGCTGCTGGTTTCCGGCTCGGAAGATGGTTCTTTGCGCTTATGGGATGTGCAACAGGGGCGTGAACTTCAGGTCATTAACCATCGCATCGAGGTCTACGGCGTGGTATTTGGAGCCAATGGATTGCTTGCCAATAGCGCGGAAGATGGCGCGGTGCGCGTCTGGCGCACGGAGGTCATCGAAGCCTGAAAAAAGCAGAGCAATCATGGCCAGTCAGGGCCGCGCGTACGATTTTTGCAGGCCACAGGGCGAGGACAAGGCCACAGGGCGAGGACAAGCCATCGCCCCTACTATGGATGATCTCAGCTTGGGAAGAGTCGAACCATAGTAGGGGCGATGGCTTGTCCTCGCCCTGCCAGCGGCCCTGACTGGCCATGATTGCTCTGCTTTTTCATACCCCCTTTCTAGTCCTTTTCTCCTATGTTTCAGAATGTTTCAGGCTAACTCATTTTGTTGATGTGCTAATATGCCCTTCTGTATGCATTTATTTGATTGCGGGCAACGTGGTGACGGCCCGTAGTTGTTTGTAAGTTGATGGTAAAAACAGAGGAGAGGCTGGAAAGGCTGGAAAGGCTGACGTGCATATGCGCAAACACCAACGAATCTGGCAGTATTTTCAACAACACCGGGTGGCAAGCATGGTGGTGGGACACGTAAGCGTGGTGACGGTGCTTGGTTTACTTTTGCTGGGTAACACGATGGGCATGCATATATTTGGGGTTTTCGCCCAATCCCCTTGCTCCAGTGGCGACCATGCCTACAGGGTTGTGAGTGGAGATACATTAGGAGGGATCGCAGCTCGTAACAACACATCCTGGCAGAAGCTGGCCTCCTATAACCACATTGCGAACCCCAATTTGATCTATGTTGACCAGACTATTTGTGTTCCTGGTCATGGGTCTGGCAGTGGGGGAAGTGGCGGCCCTCCACCGGTGAAGGGTACAGGGAACTATTTTCCTTACGGGCAATGTACGTGGTATGCCAACCAGCGTTATCACCAGTTGCATGGTATTTACGTGCCGTGGACGACAAACTCGGACGCCTGGGCATGGTCAAATCGTGCTCACGACTTCCACTGGCGCATTTCCGGTACGCCTTCGCCAGGAGCGATTGTAGATTTGCAGCCATGGGTGCAGGGTGCATACGGCCTGGGGCATGTAGCGGTGGTGGAGAGAATCTTGCCAAATGGTCATGTGATTGCCAGTAATGAGAACTGGGGGGTGTACTACTGGGAGGTGACAGACGTGGAGTTCTCACCTGGACCAGGAGTCAGTTTCATTAGTTTCTAGCACAAGTACAGCATAAGCGCAGTGGCCGTTTGACAAAGTCAAACGGCCACTGCGCTTATGCTGTACTTATGCTACACATATTATGACCCGGATGGCAGGGCACTTGTGGTTGTGCCGTTGCTATCCACAGGTAGGTCCAGGAGGGGATGGGTGATGAACCAGGCCTGGCTATCGAAGGGCGGCTCACCTGGTTTTGGTTGTATATGGATGTAGCGGCCATCAGATTGCAGCTCACTGGCGTTGACGATATCGGCCAGGATGGGATCGAGCAGTCGTTCGCGGATGGCTCTACGCAAGAGGGGGTCTTCGACAGGGAAGAGCGTCTCGACGCGGCTATCGAGGTTGCGCTGCATCATGTCGGCACTGCCCAGGTAGATTTCTTCATTGCCATTGTTGCCAAAAAAGAAGATACGGCTGTGTTCCAGGAAACGTCCAACGAGGCTCCTGACATGGATATGCTCGCTCACGCCAGGGATGCCAGGGCGCAGACAGCATATGCCGCGTACAATCAGGTCGATGCTTACACCTGCCTGTGACGCACGATAGAGTACATGGATGATCTCCGGGTCGACGAGGGCATTCATCTTGAAGATCAGCCGCCCATTGCCATGCTCTTGCTGCATGCGAATCTCACGCTCAATGCGTTCTACGATACAGCGTCTCAGGCCTATGGGAGCCACCAATAGCTTGCGGTACGAGTGCTGGCGGGAATAGCCGGTGAGCAGGTTAAAGAGATCGGTGGCGTCCGCGCCAATATCGGGGCGGCAGGTGAAGAGGCCAAGGTCTTCGTAGATTCGCGCAGTGGTGGCATTATAGTTGCCCGTGCCAAGATGAACATAGCGGCGTAAGCCATCTTCTTCCTTGCGCACAACCATCGCCACCTTCGCATGTGTCTTGAGACCTACCAGGCCGTAGGCAACATGCACTCCTGCATTTTCTAAGGCCATTGCCCACTCTATATTACTCTCTTCATCGAAACGTGCCTTTAATTCTACGAGTACAGCCACCTGCTTGCCGTTCTCTACCGCCTCCAGCAGCATGTCAACGATGGGAGAGTGAGTGCCAACGCGGTAAAGGGTCTGTTTGATGGCCAGAACTTGCGGGTCGTGGGCCGCGGCCTGGATGAATTCAACGACTGAATTGAAACTATCGTAGGGATGATGCATCAATAGGTCTTGCTGGCGAATAAGTGCGAAGAGATTCTGTCCTTTGCGCAGTATGGCTGGCAGTCGAGGGGTAAAAGGCGGATCTTTCAGTTCTGGCCGTTCTAAAGAGTACAACTCCATCAGGTCGGTCAGGCCAAGGGGACCATCGATGACCGTCAAATCATCGGATGTGATCTCTAACTTGTCGAGGAGCAGGCTGCGAATTCGCGGCGGCATGGAGGGATTGACGGCCAGGTCAACAACCTTGCCAAAGCGGCGGTCACGTATACCTTGCTCAATAGATTCAAGCAGGTCAGAGGCCTCGTCTTCTTGCAATTCAATGTCGGCGTCACGTAATACGCGGAACGGATAGGATTCCCATACATCAAAACCGGGGAAGAGCATGCTCAGGTGGGCGGCAATGATCTGCTCAATCCACACAAAGGCTACCGTTTGTGGGATCTCTGACAAAACAGGGACAGGCACAAGACGGGGCAAGGAAGGAAGGGGAACCTTCACACGCGCAAAGCGTTCACCTTCGGTAATCACCACGGCCAGGTTCAAGCTGCGGTTGGAGATATGTGGAAAGGGATGGCCTGGATCGACCGCCAGCGGCGTCAAGACTGGAAAAATCTTACGTTCAAAGTATGACAACATGGCGGCACGCTGTGCCTCATCCAGTTGTTCGTAGTTCAGGATATGGATATGCTGATCCGCGAGCAGGGGTACAAGTTCGTTGAGCCAGTAATGATGGACTTCGTGGACAAGGGGAGCCAGGTGCTCGCGTACAACCGCCAGCTGTTGCTCCGCGGTCAAACCGTCCGGGCTGAGAGAAATCACATGGGCGGCCAGTTGGTCCTTGAGTCCCGCCAAACGAATCATGATATATTCGTCGAGATTTGAATCGAAGATGGAGAGAAACTTCACGCGCTCCAGTAATGGATGACGGCTATCCTGCGCCTCTTCGAAGACACGGCGATTGAACTCGATCCAACTCAGTTCTCGATTGATATAAAGATCGGGTTGCTCAAATTCTGTAGTAGAAGTGGGGGTTACGAGATCGTGATGCATACTCTTGTTTTCTGTCCTGTGGCCATCAGACTGTATCACCATTCTATCACCCTTGAAGAACCAGCGCAAACGTTATTCAGACTCTATTCTTATCACGTTCAGACATAGGAAAAAGGAGAAGAAGAAAAAATATGTTCAACGAATAAGCGCAACTATGTGGACGTTTGACTCTGTCAAACGTCCACATAGTTGCGCTTATTCGTTGAACATATTTGATGATTCATGTTCATCCTATAGACAGCAAATGTCGTAAATATCTCTGGCTTACAAGCAAGGTCGTTGGCAAGATAAGTGCATTGAGCAGGAAGAGTGCTGTGATTGCAAGCATTGGTGGGAGCTTCCAAACCAGCAGGAGCGAGGCGGCAAACAATAACAGGCTCAGGTTGAGCAGAACCAACCGCCGTGGAGTGATAGCAGCCTCCTCTTGCATCATCATTTGTATGCCTCCTTCCACAGCGAGATTCAGGTTTTCATCCCATATGCCGCCCCAGACGGGCAAGGCGGTACAGCCAATAATTACCAGGGCAACCGCGATAGCACTAAAACCAATCGCGCCTATTGTCAGCCCAAGCCTCCAGCTCACGATGAAATCGATTGCCAGACCTTCACTCAGCACGGGCAAGAGAAAGACCAGCAGTTTGGCTCGCAGCAAAGCGGCAAAATCGAAGGGGGCAGCCAGATAGAGAGAAAGACGATTGCCCTCACCACTGATTGCATTCGGTGCCTGTTCCAGAATAGTCAGAAGGGCCAGGCCAGAGGCAAATGCTACGACAAAGATGGTGTCCGAAAATCTGTAGCTAGCCACGGTAGTATGAAGCAGGGGGAAAAAGACGAGGGCCGCCAGGAGCACAACCATGCGTCCCCAGAACAGCACGTTGCGGCTCTGGTTGAGTAGCTCTTTGACAAAGAGGGCACCCGTGAGATTTCTGTACCGTGCCAGATAGCGGCTAAGTGCTCTTATGCCAGGTATGCCGATGGTTTTACGCGACCAGTCCCGACTCTGTATTGAGAGGAATGCGGCAATGTAGAGCTTCCCGGTGAGATTGGCGAGAGGTCCAAATGCTATGAGCAGAAACAGGGCGAATAAGATAATGGGGAATATGACGCCATCCGACGGGCGGCCACAAGGGCCCCCACCACCCGTCCACGCCGCCCCCGCCCCTACGATGAGGGCAAGTATGACGCCAACGATGATACGTGTTTTGGTTCGTTCACGCGGCAGTATATAGCGAATAATCAGCATCACCGTTACCAGTGTCCAGTACACGACACAGGCGATACCAAGTTGTAGGAGTAACAGCCAGGAGAGGGCCTGTTGCCAGCCCAGGGTGACCACTAACGCCACAGCGGTGATGCCTATTTCGAGAAGCAGCCAGTTCCATAGCCTGCGCAGAAAAAACATGCCGTATAGGGCGCGAAAGCGGGTAGCTGGCGCAATTGGGCAGTGTGAAGAGCAGGTGTGAAATGTCGTCACTCAGCCCCTGTTGCAGTACCTCTAAAATGACGACCCCGACCATGCCGCTCCACGTCAATAAGCAGATTGACCACAATGCGGGCGCGATAAATCGGGCCCCTACGGCTTGCCATTGTCTAATGTGCGCGATAAGCTGTGTGCCTGACCAGGTGCCTATGGCGATGTCAAAGAGTATGACAACGATGAAGGCAAGCCGCATACGCGAGTCGTGACGTGTGATATTGCGCATAGATGCCAGTTGCGCCTGCCAGAGGGTACGTAAGATGTTCATACACTTACCTCCTCGCGCTGCTCCGCCGTCAGGCTCAGGAAGACTTCTTCGAGGTCGGATGCTGAGGCCATCTTTTCAAGCTCGGCTGCGCTGCCCTCGACGAGTAGTTGTCCCCGGTGGATGATGCCGACGCGGTGACATACAGCTTCAGCAGTGGCCAGGTCATGGGTGGAGAGCAAGATGGTGGTGCCGCTGGCTGCCTGTTCGATAAAGAGGTCTTTCAAGCGACGAGAACTACGCGGGTCGAGGCCGTTGAGCGGCTCATCCAGAATTAGCACTGCCGGGCGGTGGAGCAAGGCCCCGGCCAATGCCAGCTTGCGCTTCATGCCAAATGAGTATGCTCCACATGGACGGCCCGCGTGCTCCGTCAACTCAAGCATGTCAAGCAGGTCTTTGATGCGCTGCTCGGCCTCTGAAAGGGGAATGCCGCGCATCTGCCCCAGGAAGTTCAAGAACTCCCGCCCGGTCAGTCGCTCGTAGAGGATGGCGCGGTCTGCTACATAACCAGAGACGGCTTTGGCGGCCAGAGGCTCAGTCCAGACATTATGGCCCGCGATCCAGGCCCGGCCCCCGCTCGGTTCAAGCAGCCCCACGAGCATTTTGATTGTAGTGGTCTTCCCCGCGCCGTTGGAGCCTAAGAAACCATAAATCTCCCCCTGTGCAATTGACAGATTGAGGTTATCAACGGCGTTGAACCTTTTGAAACTGCGCGTAAGATTTTCGGTACGGATAGCCCATACGCCTTCCATTCTGGAGGAATTGTGTCGCGTAGGGGCGGGGGTTGGGTTGGGGGTGGAGGGGACGCTCCTGCTCCCCTTGCCCGCAGGCAATGCGTCGCCCTGAGTGGCGAGGGGAGAAGTTTCGGCCAGGGGAACAGGACGAGGGCGACGCAAGTGTCCCCTCCCCTCATCCGCTCCACCCCCGCCCCTACGGGACGTCTGGGAGGTGTGGGGTGAAGTTTCGGTCATGAGAACAGGACGAGGGCGACGCAAGCGTCCCCTCCCCTCATCCTCACCACCCCCGCCCCTACGGGACGCTGGTACCTCATCATTCATAGAAAAACCCAGGGTTGCCAGGAACTCGTCGCGATGATCTACGTTTAGAAGGATGGTTTCAACAAGCACGCTGGTGCCCCCAACTTTATATGTATGTGGTTTGTCCAGGTGGAGTAGCACCTGGCCCTGATCGAAAAAAGCGGCGACGATGCGCTGTTTTTTGGAATCATAGGCTGCCTTCATAGGTTGAAGCATGTTGAATTGTTCGTGTACCGGTCGCGCGGCCACAATTTCAGTGCGAGGCACACGGATGTTGAGGGCGAAGCCGTAACGGAGCAACAAATGCGACTCGGTGAGTTGATGCTTTGTGTACAGGGGAGCCAGCAATGCACCGAATGCCAGGTAGAGTATGAACCCTCCCACTAAGGCAACGGGTAGCAGTTTCAGCCAGCCATCGTGGATGAACAGGGTGATGACATAGGTGATGAGACTGCCCTCAGCCAGCATGATAAACAGGAGTGCCATTACCGTACTGAGGTAGGCAGCACGGCGGGCGGTGTAGGTAAATGTCTGGTTGGAGGTATTCATGGAAGATCTCGTTTCGCAGATTCGGATTGTTTACGGTTCATTGCCTCTAAAAATCGTCGTTGGGCAGGAGATAAGCTATCGTTGGCTATCTCGGATAACACATCTTCAAATGGGGTTGCCACTTGAGGGATGAGAGTCGCTATCTCCGACTGCATGGCTAGAAAGGTGAGCATCTCATCAGAATCAACCACATCTTTAATGAGCTGATCCACCTCCGGGGCGTCTGCGGGCAGCGAAGCCAGGGCGGCAATGCGTTCGCTCATAGCCAGCATTTGTTGGTACACTTCCGGGTGCTCTGACACATACTGAACCATGGTCTTCAATCCCTCGTTGTAGCTTTCGGGCCAATTGAAGGCATCAAGCTGGCTAAAGATCTTCACATCTAATGCCAGCAATTCCTCGCTGACACCGGCAAGGTTAAGCTGTTCGCCCAATTGTGCTTTGACGAACTCCAACGTAGGGGAAGTGCCGGAGCTTTGCGCTAAGGCATCGAGGTTATCCTGGGCCAGCAAGGTTTTAATGCGCTCGCGACGTTCTTCCAATATGTGGATCTCGGTGGACAACTCCTCAAGCAGAGCTTGTAGTACCTCGCGCAGCGTGCGCTCCTGTCCAGAGATGTGTTCACCGAGCAGGCTCTTTATCTCTTTGAGGGATAGCCCCAGTGCCTGCAAGCGCCGAATGCGCTGCAGCCGCACAAGGTCGCTTGCTGTGTAGAGGCGGTACCCTCCGTCAGAACGTGGTGGTTCGGTAAGCAAGCCAATTTTGTGATAATGACGTATCGCCTTCTGGGTGATACCGAGAAGTTTCGCCACTTCTCCAATGCGCAGTTGTGTACTCATGGGCCTTCCCCCTTTGTATAAACTCGTCTATCAAGAATATACAACCTTACCCCAGGGACAAGGTCAAGAGGAAGAATAAATAACATGGGGAGATTGATAAGCAGCGCACCCTGCGGGTGCGCTGCTTATCAATCTCCCCATGTTATTTATTCAAGTAAATCAGGTGGGAGAACAGCAAGGCCTGCCTCTGTCATACGGCCCTGGCGCAGCAGGCGGGAGACACGGATGCGATTGGAATCAGACCAGGGGCTTTTGGGACGGCGAGGGGTAAAGCGGCCCGCGTACGTCTCTTCGTCAATGCCTTTGATGGCACCATCAATCCAGCCAAAGCAAAGTGCCTCCTCCACCGATTCCTCATATGATATGCCAGTTTTGCCGGAGGTTTTCTTGTAGTAAACCAGCCAGATTTCTTTGTGGGTCGAGTGATGTTGGGCAAGCCATTCGCGCCATTGCTGGCGCGTGGTGACTAAGAGGGTTTCGCCGATTTCCATTTGTATCTCTCTTGCTATATAGTGTCATTCCAAAAGATTATACCCTGTGCTGGACAGAGGTACTTATTGATAAGTACTTGACTAGAAACAATCTTTCATTCGCATATCTTCTTTTGTATACTTTGTAGGTAATAACCTGTGTGATTGTTCTGCAAGAGTTGTGATGTGTATCATCGTACAGGCGGAACATGTGAAAGGAAAATTATGAATCGTTTGAAAATGGCACTCTTTCCTTGTGTGCTCATCACCGTGCTCGCAACCTTCCTCCTGAGACCCGTTGTGGCTCAGGCTGTCATTCCAGGTGCCTGTGGTGGCTGGAGTATCGTCCCCAGTCCCAATGTCCCTTTGCGTACGAATAGCCTCTCCGGTGTAGCTGCGGTTTCCGCCAACGACGTCTGGGCAGTGGGAACCGATGGCGGCCAGAAACACAATATCTTTACGCTGATCGAGCACTGGAACGGGACGCAATGGAGCATCGTTCCGAGCCCAAATCCAGGCCATGGTACGAATCGCAATCAATTAGAGGCTGTGTCGGCGGTCTCAGCAAACGACGTCTGGGCGGTCGGCTTCGGCGGTACTAGTGACGGAACCCTGATCGTCCATTGGGACGGCACGCAATGGCGACTGGTTTCCCATCCACCATTCCCAAGCGGAAGCCAACTCACCGACGTGACCGCTCTCTCGGCGAACGACGTGTGGGCGGTGGGAACCTTTATCAACAGCTCTGGCGACAACCGTACACTGATCGTCCATTGGGATGGCACGCAATGGAGTATCGTTGCCAGTCCGAATGTCGGGTTATTCGATAGTCTGAGGGGCGTGACCGCCGTCTCAGCAAGCGATATCTGGGCCGTAGGAGGGGTGGGTATTGACAAAACGCTGATTGAACACTGGAACGGCACACGCTGGAGCGTTGTCGCCAGTCCGAACCACGGGTCGAGTGGCCTTACCAGCGTGTCAGCCATCTCCGCGAGCGATGTCTGGGCGGTCGGCCTCGGCTCAGCACACAATCGCTTCGGAACCCTGACCGAGCACTGGAACGGCACGAGCTGGAGCGTCGTTGCCAGTCCAAGCCCTGGATCGAACTTGACTGAACTTGTGGGCGTGGTGGCTCTCTCAACCCAGAACGTCTGGGCCGTAGGATTAATATCATTGAATAACGCTTTCCAGGCACTGATCGAGCACTGGGATGGCACGCAATGGAGTGTCGTTCCTAACCCAGGTTCCGGCGTCCAACTGGCTGGAGTGACCATCGTCCCAAACAGCAGTGACCTCTGGACGGTGGGAATCAATGGTGCTAATCAAACGCTCACCGAGTTCTACTGCTAGTGGCTAAGGCAGGCTTGCACTAAAAGGATGACGACCATAGGGTTGTTCCGTTTGATGACGGAACAACCCTATGGTCGTCATCTCCAGATTCCCTTTCTTCTTCTCAACCTCCTAATTTTGATGAGCCATTTGTGCCCAATATCCTATAACTCTCTCGAAGTGGGAACAATTATCATAAAGCATTCGTCTCCTATGATAAGTGCTCTAATGCTGCGTGACGTCAGGAAGAGTGCTCATAGATGACCAATTCATTGCGCTATGCACATGGGAGGATATCAATGCGTATTCAGCGACCCATCCTGCTTTTCCTGATAGCTCTGTGCTCTCTCTTCTTTAGTCAATTGGTAAGCTGTGGAAACCAGGGCGCATCAATCACACAGACAGCGAGTCCAACTTGGCCCGCACATGGATTCCAGGCAACAGGAATAGTATCTTCCCAATCCGATAGATCGGCTCCCCCAGTTATTTTGCATAACCCTTCCCCTGGTCAGTTGGAGGCGTATATCAGTGTGACGATGGGCGGGTACGATCGCACGTCCCGTGAAATGACGATGATTGGCCTTAGCTTCGCTTCCAATGGGAATCTGGTCCAGTTTGCGGGCCAGGAACGCCTGATATGTAACGGCAAAGCTATGCCACTGCACAACCAGATCGCCGAATTTCAGGTCGCGGACGCGCTGACCAGCACGCTGGAAGGAAAAGCTTTCAGCTGCACATATAGTGCGGGCAATGCTTCTGCGACACTGACATTCACCATCCCACACGCTCCACTCATTCACTCGCCTCAGAACCTTGCGCAAGTGCCACGAAGGGCGAACACCATCATTACCTACTATGTGCAGGGCGGAAAGCTCCTGGGGATCGCTGCATTAGGGCCTGTAGGACCTGATGCGAAAGCACTTGCCCACCTCGATACGCCGGGCATGATGCAGGCCACTGTCGATACCCGTGCGTTCTCAACAGGAGAGGGCTCCATCTCACTCACGCAAATACTCGACCTCCAGGCGACTCAAACCGGGATGCCGTTCAAGTCGCTCGGTACGGGAGGAACCGCGATGACCATGGTTGCGGTGACGTGGATCTGAATGGAGAAGGGAAGAATAAAGAGAAAGTGCAACTAGCACTGGCTCTCACCTACCACGCCCCGCGTCAGTAAAACTACTGGAGAAGATGCTCACAACCTGCCCAGCATCAGGCTCAGTAAGCACCTCAACGCGGGTAATCCATTTCACCCATTCAAAGCCGCGACGGCCAGGAGCAACCAGCCGCAGGGGAAAGCCATGCTCATGCGAAAGCGGTTCCTCGCCAATATGTGTCGCCAGCAGTGCTGTGCGCGCCTCCTCCAGCGGCAAGCTCCAGCGATAGCTCGTCACGGAGATGAAACTTACGTAGCGTGCATCGGCGTGGAGGGTAGCATGATCGAGCAGGTGCCCAATGCGGATGCCCCGCCAGTGCTGGGTACTATAAAAGCCACCCGTACAATCAAGCGTCGCCTCCAATGCATCGCCCGCCGCAACAAGCTCGTCGTAGGAGAAGTCGCGGGATGTGGTGACTGCACCACCAAGTGAGAGTCGCCACGCCTGCACATCAATCGGACGCGGCTGATCTGCCACCCAGCTTGAGGTGGGGAAGGCATTTCCAGCGTAGCTGCCGCTCTCGCGCGAACCGGTGAAGCGTTGCCTGGCACCGGGCAGATTCAGGGCACCTTCGGTGAACTGCTGTACTGGCCAGAGGGCCACACTACCAAGGAGCAGCGCGCCGAAATGCAGTGCCCGACGCCTTCCGGCAATATCGCGTTTGCGCAGCCGTTTGGCGCGGGCGACCATATGAAAGACGATGGCCGCCGTGAGTACAAAGCCCAGCACAATATGCCAGTTCAACAGATTGAACCCGGCGAAGTACCACTCGCCACCTC
>WNFB01001198.1_pt1 | contig 32954 bp, 35 predicted proteins | sample 5400501 | NCBI WGS metagenome assembly WNFB01 (sample SAMN13153341, study PRJNA577476) | soil metagenome | isolation source: 200 cm saprolite under Douglas fir tree site 2 hole 1 | place: USA:California | collected 2015-04-18
GCGGCTCCCACGAAGTCCCGGCGCCATGCGGCGAGACTCCCGAAGTGCTCCTCGAGCAGGGTGCGGACCTGGCCCGGGATGTTGTTGCCCTCGCCGCCAAGGTTCCCGAAGTACAGCTCGTGCAGCGCTACCGAGCCCATGGCGATCAGCTCTTCGCGCTTCAGGGCGCGAAGCCGGTATCCCGGTGCATCCGCCTCGAGCGCTGCGAGCTCGCTCCGGACGGCGTTCAAGGCCCGCACGGCGCCGCCATAGTTGTTCTCGTAGTGGCTCACGATGAGTCGCTCCGAAAGGCCATTCAACGTCCACGGCCTGACCGGAAGTGGGGTGATCTCTTGGTACATGGTGAGTGTCCTTTCTCTGGCGGTTGTGTCAGCCGCGCGGCGATCGTCGGTCGGGTCAGCCATCGAGCTTCACCTCCGTGCCGCGGCCGGTTTCGCGAGCGTTCTCGTAGACCGCGATCGCCGCGGCGACGTCTTCCAGCGCCGTCCCCGAGCTGTCGAAGACGGTGATCTCGTCGACGCGGGTGCGACCGGGACGGCGGCGGACGACGACATCGGCGAGCTCCGCATGCACCTGCGCGCGCGTCATCAGTCCGGCGGAGAGGACGTGTTGCAGCTCGCCGATCTCGGCGCACTGATCCAGGACATCGACGACGAGCGTCGCCGACGCGACGAGCGCGGGCTCGAGCTCCTGCTTGCCCTGGCTGTCGGCGCCGACCGCGGCGATGAACATCCCAGGCGGGACGTCGGCCGCCATCACGAACGCGCGCCGGGCCGGCGTACACGTGACGCACACGTCACTCTCACGAAGCGCGGCGCGCAGGTCCTTCGCCGGTTCCACGCGCAGTCCGAGACTCGCGGCGGCGCGTACGGCCATGCTCTCCGCGCGCTCGTGGTCAGCGTCGAGGACCCACGCGCGCTGCAACGGCAGGACCGCAGCGATTGCCGCCAGTTGGAGCTCACCCTGGACGCCGCAGCCGACGATCGTAGCCGTCCGGGCGTCGCGCCGGGCGAGGAGGCTCGCGGCGACGGCCGTAGCGGCTGCGGTGCGAAGCGCGGTCACGCTGCCGGATTCGATGATGGCGAGCGGCACGCCGGTGCTTGCATCGGCGAGCACGATCGTTCCCTGGATCGTCGGGAGCCCGAAGCGTCGCGGGTTCTGCGGGAAATTCGCGTTCGTCTTCGCCGCGAAATAGCTGCGGTCACCGATGAGCCCGGCCGCCTTGATGTGGAAGCCCCCGTCCACCGCGGGCACGCCAAGCACACCTGGTCCCAGCGTGCGGCCTTCGGCATGGAGGCGGAATGCGCGCTCGACCGCGCCGATACAGTCAGGAAGCGTCAGGAGATCGAGCACGTCACGGCGCGAAAGGACGAGGAGGTGCATGGTCAGGTCCGCAAGGAACGGGCTGTGGCCGCTCGGAGAGCGGCGACAGTGCGTGCGACCTCGGTCGGCAATCTCATCCCACTGGCCAAGACCCAGCTGCCAAGGCGAATGAGAGCGATTCCGACGGCGTACCGGCCTCGGTGCGGGGGAGTGAGCTCCCGCACCAGGGCCCGCGACCTGGCGGCCGCCCGGGCCTCGGTGAGTCGATCGCGAACCTCCTGCTCGACTGCATACCAGTTCTCTTCCATGGCGGTTACTCCTTGCGGCTCGCGCCCGCGTAGAGCCCTTCGAAGAGCGCGAGGCCGTGGGTGAGCACTTCGTGGTCATCCGAATGCGCCGCGAGGAACCCGCGGATCGCCAGGTCGATCCCGCGCGCCTCGTCGCGCGGGAACTTGCCGTCGCGAAGGTCCGCCTCGTGAATGATCTCGGCAAGGTGCGTGAGGCGGCGGTCCCGCAAGCCAGCGCGCTTGACGAGGGTTTCGAAGGTGCAGTCGTTGCCGAAGTGACTGAGCTCAGCCCCCGGGGTATCGAACGGGATCGCGTCCGGGGGGAAGTCCGGGGGGGCGGCGAACAGGAATGTCGCCTCCGGATCGATGAACCGCCTGATGAGCCAGGCTGACGCGATACGGTCCACGTGTGGGCGCGGGCGCGTGATCCACCGGCGGCCCCGGAGGGTGCGGAGGTCGAGGGTGGGCTTGTCCCGTCGTGTCGGCTCTTCGGCCGGTCGTTTGCGCATGTCAATTGCCTCCCTCAGTCGCTCGACTTCGGCGCGTCCCGGCGCATCGAAGAAGTCGAGCTCCCGAAGCTTCTGGAAGTCCTTCTGGAGTTGGGCCAGGTCCCGGTCGACCCGCGCACTCGCCGCGGCGGACTTCCGCTCGAGGGTCTGCATCAGCTTGCGGTAGCGCGCGGCGAGCTGCCGGTACTCGGGGTCGCGGGCTTCATGGAACAGGCGAACGATGTCCGTGGGGCTCATGTTCTCGATCTGGTCGACGCGGAGCAGGATCGTCTCGCCCCGCTCGCGCTGGATCTCCTGGCCAAGCCACTGGAATTGCTCGTAATTGTCCGGGGTGTCCGGGAGGAGGTACACGGTACGCTTCAGCGCGACGGCGCCAAGGGCCCGGAGCCGGCGCCACACGCGCACGCGCAAGCTGGACGGGCTCGGCGGCAGGCTCACTATCAGCAAGAGGAACTGTCTATTCATTGTTTCCCATATGTAACTACTGTTGCACCTCCGTGTCAAGCCCGTTTTTCGGGCGCTCGTCGACGCCCTCGTGGGTGATCCACTCCCGCGGATCTGCTAATCTGCCACTCCATGTTCACGCTCTTGCCCATCGCCGCTCTGGGGTTCTTCCTCGGCATCCGCCACGCGACGGATCCGGACCACGTGATCGCGGTGAGCACCATCGTCAGCCGCGAGCGCGGCATCCAGAGCGCCGCGCTGATCGGGATCCTCTGGGGTGTCGGCCACACGTTCACGATCCTGGCTGCGGGGGGGGCCATCGTCCTGTTCGGGGTGGTCATCCCGTCTCGCGTGGGTCTCACCATGGAGTTCTCGGTGGCCCTCATGCTCATCCTGCTGGGCGGCACCACCGTGAGCGGGATCCTGCGGCCGCGGGGACACCCCCACGTGCACGGCGACTACGTCCACGCCCACCCGCACGGGCACGAGCCGGACCACCACGGCCACGGGGAGCAGGAGACGCCGCTGGCCCGGCTCGACCGGCAATTCGATCGCCTCGGGCTCTATCACGTGGTGCGCCCGTTCGTCGTGGGCGTGGTCCACGGTCTCGCGGGGTCCGCCGCGGTGGCGCTGCTGGTGGTCGCCACCATTCACGACGCGGCGCTGTCCCTCGCCTATCTCCTCGTGTTCGGGCTCGGGACGATCGCGGGCATGATGCTGATCACGGTGGCGATTGCGATCCCGTTCGCATACACCGCCCGGCGGTTTCTCGGCGTGAACCGATCACTGGCGCTCGGGGCCGGCCTGCTCAGCATCGGTTTCGGGTTGTTTCTCGCGTACCAGATCGGGTTTGTCGACGGGTTCTTCACGGGCCCGGGCTGAGGTGATCATGTCCGAATTCCCGAAGTGCCTGCTGATCGTGACCGCCGAGGTCGACCCGGAGGTCGAGGCCGAGTGGAATCGCTGGTACGACACGGTCCACCTGCCGGACGCCCTCAAGTGCCCGGGCGTGCGGCGCGGCCGACGCTACGTATCCCGTGGCGAGGCATCGGTGACCGCGAACGGCAGGACGGAGAGAGCCGCTCAGCGCATCTACACGACCATCTACGAGCTCGACAGCCCGGACGCGACGACCACCCCGGAGTTCCAGGCCATGCGGGGCTGGTACCAGTTCGCGCCCCACGTCCGCTCGCGCACGCAGACCATCGTGCCCGTGAATGGAGGAGGCGCATCGTGATCTGGGGAATGACGACGTCGACGTTTACTCAGGTCCACGTGGTGCTGAGCTTGATCGGGATCGGGGCAGGCCTCATCGTCATGTTCGGTCTGCTCGCGGGGAAGCAGCTCGACCGCTGGAACACGCTGTTCCTGGCCACGACGGTGGCCACGAGCGTGACCGGGTTCGGATTTCCGTTCGATCACCTGTTGCCCTCACACAAGGTGGGCATCATCTCCCTGGTGATCCTGACGGTGGCGATCGTCGCCCGCTATGGGCTTCATCTCGCGGGCGCGTGGCGCCGGATCTACGTGGTCTGTGCCGCCGTCGCGCTCTACCTCAACGTCTTCGTCGGGGTGACGCAGGCGTTCCTGAAGTTCCCGGCGTTGACCGCGCTGGCTCCGAAGCAGACCGAGCCGCCGTTCGCGGTCGCGCAGCTCGTCGTGCTGGCGCTCTTCATCGCGCTCACCATCGCGGCGACGAAGAAGGCCCGGGGCTGACGGGCTCAGCCCTTCCGGGAGCCCTTGCCGTCCTTGTGGGCCAGCCGGTGTGGCTCTGGTAGGCGATCGAGAGGTCGCGGCCGATCGTCAGCTCGAAGTCGCCCCCGCGGAGGCTCAGCACCACCGCGCCCTTGACGGCGGGCGCCCACACGAGTGGGCCGTCCACCAGCTTGCGGACGACGTTGAGCACCGGGTAGCCGCCGTCGCCCACCGCCTGGGTGAGCCCGGTGTAGTAGCGCGGCCCCATGGCGATGGCGTAGGGCCCGTCCACGCCGGCCAGGCGCAGGAGCCGTGTCGCCTCCGCGATGCTGTGCGGATACTCCTGGAAGTCGTCGGGAATCGGGAGGATGGGATGGGCGGAGGCCTGGTCGATGCCCTTGATGCCGCCGGCCGTGTAGCCGTGGAAGATCGCGGTGTCCTCGGCGTAGGCGATCCGGGTGGCGGCGTCGATCAGGGGCTGGAGCTCCGGGTCTTCCGCTCCGCGCTCGACCGCGTCCATCTCCTCGCGCGAGAGCTCGAAGTACGAGCGCAGCTCGACCAGGGGCAGCACCTGCCGGCGGGAGGCCTCGATGTCGGCGGCCGGCGCGCTGCTCAACGGCTCTCGGCGCCCGGTGTTCACGGCCGCGGCGGTCGGGCCGAGGGGCCCGTCGAAGTCCACGAGCTTCCGGCCGGCGAGCTTCAGCTTGAGGACGCGGCTGGCCTCGGCGTCGATCTCCTTCCACGCCGCGGTCGAGACGGGGGCGAGCTCCCGCTTCAGGTTGTTCATAGCCCCTGTCCCCCCTTCAGGCTGCCGATGCCGAGCGAGCCGCCGCCTCCGCCCGCTCCGTCAGCGCCCTCCTCGCCACCGCCCGCGCCGGCCTGCTCGAGCGCGATGAGCGAGCCGCTCGTGAAGAGGTACTCCTTGAGGTGCGCGTCCATCTTGGCGTCACGCCGCCGGTACCACTCGAGCAGCATGGCGAAGTGCTCCTTCTCCTCGTCCCGGTTGTGGGCCAGGATGTCCTTCAGCCCCTGGTCGGTCGCCGCGTCGACCCGCTGATCGTACCAGTCGGCCGCCTCCAGCTCTTCCTGCATGGAGGTCAGCGCCCGATGGTTGTCCAGGGTCTCCGGCCGCAGCTTGCTTTCCGATTCGTGGTATCCCGCCGAGTTCGCCATCACCACTCCTCTGAGAGATTGTCCGCGCGCCACCGAGGCACCGGTCGAGCGAGGTCACCATAACCCAGCCGCAACCGCGCTTCAACCGTGGACGTGCTATCGTAGCGGCGCGCGGAGGACACCATGAACGGGACACTCATCGCCAACACGACGATCCTCGACGGCAGCGGAGCGGCGCCCTTTCCCGGCGACGTGCTGGTGGCGGGCCAGCGCATCGCCGCGGTGCAGCGCGGTGGGGGCCTGCCGCGTGGAGGCGCGCGGGTCATCGACGGCGCCGGCGCCACGCTGATGCCGGGGCTCATCGAGCCGCACGGCCACGTGAGCTACCCCGACGCCGCCCGCAACTCCGACTTCACGCGGCTGCCGCCCGAGGAGCACGTGCTGGTGACCATGCGCAACGCCAAGACGCTGCTCGACTGCGGGTACACGAGCGTGCTGTCGGCGGCCTCGGCCAAGCCGCGGCTCGACATCGTGATCCGCAACGAGATCGAGGCCGGCCGCATCCCCGGGCCGCGCTATCTGGCCAATGGCCCGGAGATCACCGTCACCGGGGGGCTGGGGGACGAGAACGCGCTGCACCTGCCGCACCTCGAGACGCCGACCTTCGCCTGGGTGGCCGACGGGCCCGACGAGATCAGGCGGATCTGCCGCGTACTCGTGCGCGAGGGCACCGACCTTCTGAAGCTCAACATCTCGGGCGACAGCGGGCCGCGGAACTCGCGCTCCCAGCGCGCGGTGATGACCGACGCCGAGGTGGCGGCGGCCATGGAGATCGCGCGGGCCGGGGCGGTGCGGGTGTGCGCCCACGCCCGCAGCGCGGAGTCGGTGAAGATGTGCGTGCGGCACGGGGTGGGCATCATCTACCACGCCAACTTCGCGGACGAGGAGGCCCTCGACTTGCTCGAGGCCAACCGCGACTGGTGCTTTGTCGGACCGGCGGTGGGCCTCACCTACCAGGCGTGCTACGCGGCGAGCGAGTGGGGGTTCACGCCCCAGATGGCGCGCGAGCGCGGCCTCCTGGAGGAGCTCGAGGTGTCGGTCGACACCATGAGCAAGATGCGCAAGCGCGGCATCCGCGTGCTGCCCGGCGGCGACTACGGCTTCGCCTGGAACCCGCACGGGACGTACGCGCGGGACCTGCTGCTCTTCGTCGACGTGCTCGGCTTCTCGCCGATGGAGACGCTGGTCGCGGCCACCCGGATGGGCGGCGAGATCATGGGGCGGCCGCACGAGCTGGGGCAGGTGAAGGCGGGCTACCTCGCGGATCTGCTGCTCGTCGACGGCGACCCGCTGACCGACATCAAGCGGCTCCAGCGGCCGGACGCGCTGCTGATGATCATGAAGGACGGCCAGTTGCACAAGGCGCCGGCGGCCTGACGGCTGGCCGGGCCAACGAGAGGAGAGCGCGATGGCGGACAGATTCCTTCGACTGTTCACTCTGGTCTCGGTGCTGGGACTCGGCGCGGCCGGCGCCGCTTCGGCCCAGGATTGCAGCGGAACCATCACCGCCGACGAGGCGATGAAGGCGGAGACGGCGCGCTACGCCGCGCAGACGTCGAACGACTTCGCGGCGATGGAGAAGCTGTTCGGCGCCGACCTCACGTACAATCACTCCTCCGCGGTGAGCGACGACAAGGCGAAGTACATCGATGCCATGCGCTCGGGCCGCACGAAGTACCGCAAGATGACCCCGAACAGCGACGTCAAGACCCGGACCTATGGCTGCGTCGCGATCATCACCGGCACCGCGGTGTACGAGGTGACGGCGGGCGGCCAGGATCGCACGGTGCCGTTGCGCTTCACCGCCATCTGGGCGAAGCGGCCGTCGGGGCTTCAGTTCGTGTCGTGGCAGTCGACCGGCATTCCGCCGAGTCAATAGCCCACGCGCATCACGCCAGGCGCGTGAAGCTCCGCGCTCCCGCGCTGGCTGCCGACGGCGTGATGGACGAGGAAGAGCCCGTCGGGGTCGTATATGCCCTTCACCCCTGGGGATCGCCCAGGTCGAAGCCGGCGCGGTCGACAAGCGAGCCGTCGGCATTGCTGTTCAGGAAGTCCTCCGCGAGCTTCTGGTCGAACCAGCGGACGTCCGACATCCGTACCGACCGGATGTAGTTCCGGTTGAGCTCCTCCAGCGTCTCCACGTCGTTCGTGCGGGTTGGGGTTACCAGCGCATGAAGTGAGCGGAGATGCAGAGCCAGCGTCCCCCGCGGCGGGCCCAGATGTCGGTATAGCGGCCCTCTCCCACGCGGCCGTCGGGCCGGGTGTCCCGGAACCCCGCATGGATGAGGGCGATGTCGCCCAGGAGCCTGATCCGCACGTCGATGGCTTCGAGGTTCGACCCCGGGTAGGGCCGGGCCATCCGCGCCAGGAAGCCGGCGCGGTCGATGAGCGAGCCGTCGGGATTGGTGCTCAGGTAATCCTCGGCCAGGTGCTCCTCGTACCATCGGACGTCCGAGAACTCGGCTGATCGGACATAGCTCCGGTTCAGCTCCTCCAGGACTTCCAGGTCTCGTGCGGCGGCGTCGGTCGTAGTGAGGACGGTGTCCGGCATGGCAATACCCTCCGTGGTTGGGTTTCTCACGGCGACATCCTAGCCGGTGTTCTGGCTTGTACAAAGAGCCAGATTCTCGTTAATCTCAGGTGCCAGATGATTCAGGGGACCGGGCGCGCATGCTGCTGCTGAATCTCCGCGGGGCCAGCGGGCCCCTCTATCGTCGCGTCTACCACGCCCTCAAGTCGGCGATCCGCTCGGGGCGGCTCGGACCCGCCGCGCGCCTGCCGTCGACACGCGAGCTGGCGGAGGACCTCGGGGTGTCGAGGAACACGGTCATGCTGGCCTACGAGCAGCTCGCCGCCGAGGGCTACGTGGTGAGCCGTGACCGCTCGACCACGTCGGTGGCGGGGGCGGTACCTCCGCCGATGACCCTGGCGTCGGCCGGGCCCAAGGTGGCGCGCGTGCCGCGGATCTCGTCCTACGCACGTCGCCTGACCAGGGATCCCGCGGTGCCGTCGCCGGGCGCGTCCGCGGCGCGGCCGGTCCCGCGGTACGACTTTCGCTACGGGCGCCCGGCTCTCGACGAGTTCCCACGCGAGATCTGGCGGCGGCTCCTCGCGGCGCGGGCGAGGCGGACATCCCGCGACGCGGTCGGCTACGCGTCGCCCCACGGATACGGGCCGCTGCGGGAAGCCCTGGCCGAGTACCTGCGGCGGGCCCGCGGCGTATCGTGCGACGCCGGCCAGATCCTGATCGTGAACGGCTCGCAGCAGGCGTTCGATCTCGCCGCGCGGGTCCTGCTCGATCCCGGTGACGGCGCGGTCGTCGAGGAGCCGTACTACCCTGGGGCCACCGCTCCCTTCGAGGCGGTGGGAGCGCGGCTCATCCGGATCCCGGTGGATACGGAAGGGCTGGAGACCGCGCGGCTTCCACCATCCGGCGCCCGTGTCCGGCTGGCCTACGTGACCCCGTGCCACCAGTTCCCGACCGGCGTCATCATGCCGCTCGAGCGCCGCCTGACTCTCCTGGACTGGGCCTCCCGCGTGAGGGCCTGGATCGTCGAGGACGACTACATCAGCGAGTTCCGCTACGAGGGTCGCCCGCTCGAAGCCCTCCAGTCCCTGGACCGCGACGGGCGGGTGATCTACGTCGGGACGTTCTCCAAGACCTTGTTCCCGGCGCTCCGCCTGGCCTACCTCGTCCTGCCCCGCTCGCTCGTGCGACCGTTCGCGGCCGTGAAGTGGGTGACCGACCGGTTCTCGGCCACGCTCGCCCAGGAAGCGCTCACCGACTTCATCACCAGTGGCCAGTTCGAGCGCTATCTCCGCCGGGCCGGCGGCCGGAACGCGTCGCGCCGGCGCACCCTGATCGCGGCGCTGCGGCAGCACTTCGGGGATCGGATCGAGATCGCCGGGGAGAACACCGGGGTGCACCTGCTGGTCTGGCTGAACGATATCCGGCCGCGCGACCTCGATGCGATCATCGCGCGGGCCGCGCGGGTCGGCGTCGGCGTCTATCCCATCGGGCCGTACTACGCGCGTCCTCCGCGTCGGGCCGGCCTGCTCTTCGGCTACGCGTCGCTGACGGAAGGGGAGATCCGGACGGGGATCCGTCTTCTCGCGGATGTCATCCGCTGACCGCGCCCCCGGACGCCGAGGACCCCGTGACGAATGGGGAGCCAAACGAGCCTCGACCTGGCTTATGCTACAGGGTGCTTCGTGCCGGCGCTGACGCCGGCCCACAACCCCGTCGAGGAGGACGCGCCCATATGTCCGAGCACCAGCCGCATCCCATCACACGCCGCCAGATCCTGAAGGCCGGGGCCGTCCTGGCCGCCACCCCCATGCTGGGCCGGGTCGGGCCGGCCGGCGCCCAGTCCCCCGTGAAGGGCACCAAGGTTCTCGACTTCCTGACCGGCGCGGACGTCGCCAAGGCGGAAGCGGAGGGTGAGGTCGTCTACTACAGCCACGACGGCGAGGCCGGGATCGCCGCCCTGCTGGACGGCTTCCGGAAAGACTTCCCCAAGATCAAGGCCAGCTACGTGCGGGCCCAGACCGGCGCGCTCTACGCCAAGGTCACCGCGGAGCGCTCCGCCGGCCGCTTCGGGGTGGACGTGCTCCAGCTCTCCGACATCTCGCCCGCCATCGATTTCCAGAAGAAGGGCGGCTACGAGCTCTACGTCTCGCCCGAGCACGCGTCCTACAAGGCGCCGTATCAGAGCACGCCCGGCGGCTACTTCACCTGGATGGGCGTCACCTTTGCCGGCATCTCCTACAACAAATCCAAGATCAAGCCCGAGCAGGCGCCCAAGACCTGGAAGGACATGCTGAACCCCATCCACAAGGACGGCATGAGCGCCAAGCTGTCCACCTCGGGCATGCAGCACATGCAGTGGTACATGCTGCGCAAGCTCTATGGCGCCGACTACTGGCAGGAGTTCGCCAAGCTGCGCCCGCGCGGCTTCGATTCGCGCGCCCAGCTCTTCGACCGGCTCGCCAAGGGCGACGACCGCATCTGCGGGCTGGCGGAGTACGCGGGCTATACCCTCTTCAAGGAGAAGGGCGCGGACATCGAGTTCGTCGCGCCACCGGACGGGCTGCCGGCCACGCCGGCCCTCATCGGGGTCGTCAACAAGGCGCCGCATCCGGAAGCCGGCAAGCTCTTCGTGGACTGGGCGCTCTCCAACCGGGGCCAGTCCGTGTACCAGACGCAGACCATCCTCCTCTACGGCTCGGTCAAGAACGACGCGCCGCCGATGGCGACGGGCAAGAAGCTGGCCGACTTCAAGCTGCTCTTCCCCACCGACTGGGCGGACTTCCAGGCCAGCCATGCCGTCTTCGTGAAGGAGTGGAACTCGATCATGGGGCTCTGAGGGGCGCCCGCGGTGGCGCGCCTCGTCAGCCTCCTGGTCGGGGGCGCCGCCGCGGTTCTCGTCCTCTACCCGATCTTCTTCCTGGTCCAGGCCTCGCTCAGCGTGGGGGACCCCCAGGCGCGCCCGCCGGAGGCCTACGGGCTCGGGAACTTCGCGGACCTGCCCCGCTACAGCCACATCTTCGGCAATACGGTGACGGTGGCGGTGGCGGCCACCGTGATGGCCGTTCTCTTCGGATTCGTGATGGGTTGGATCCTCACGCGCACCAATGTCCCCGGGCGCGCGGCGCTGGAGCAGCTCATGGCGCTCCCCTACTACGTGACGCCGCTCATGGGGGCGCTGGCCTGGAGCCTCATCGGCTCGCCCAGCGGCGGCTTCCTCAATCAGGTCTGGCGGGCGCTGGGCGGCGAGGGCCACCTCATCGACGTGACGACGCCCTACGGCATCGCGTGGGTCATGGCGCTCTTCGAGGGTTCGGTGGCCTTCGTCATGATCGGGGCGGTGATGAAGTCCATGGATCCCGCGCTGGAGGAGGCGTCCCAGGTGCTCGGCGCGGGGCGGCTGCGCACCATGCTGCGCATCACCCTGCCGCTGGTTCTGCCCGGCGTGCTCGGCGCGGCCATCTTCGTCTTCGCGGAGATGCTGGGCTCGTTCTCGGCGGCGCTGGTGCTCGGGCTGCCCAGCCGCTTCTATGTCGTCACCACCGCCATGTACCAGCTCGTCTCCCAGTACCCGCCGCAGTTTCCCCGGGCCGCCGCCATGGGCGTGTCCCTCTTCGCGGTGATGTTCGCCATGGTCTACGTCTACCGGCGGGTGGTGAGCCGGGGCACCTACGTGACCATCACCGGCAAGGCCTTCCGCCCGCGCGTCATGGACGTGGGCCCCCTGCGCTGGTCGCTCCTCGCCGTATGCTGGGCCTATCTCGGGGTGGCGGTGATCCTGCCCATCCTCACCCTGCTCTACTCCTCCGTCCAGCGGCTCGCCACCGCCTTCCCCAAGGCCGGCAACTTCACGCTGGAGAACTACCGGATCGCTCTGTCGCTCGACGCGGTGCGGTCGGCGCTCTGGAACAGCCTGCTCCTCGGCGTGGGCACCGCCAGCCTCGGCGTGGTGATCATGGGGTTCCTGGCGTGGATGATCTACCGGTCCCGCCTGCCGGGCGTCGGGGCCATCGAATACGTGCTGATGTTCCCGCAGGCGGTGCCCCGGCTCGTCTTCGCCTTCGGGATGCTCTGGGCGTGGCTGATCTTCCCCATCCCCGTCTACGGGACCCTCTGGCTCCTCCTCATCGCCTACCTCACCGTGTTCCTGCCGCTTGGCCTGCGCACGATCTCCGGCGTCATCTTGCAGATCGACCGCTCGCTGGAGGAAAGTGCCCAGATGTGCGGGGCGTCGTGGGGCTACCGGCTGCGCACCGTGACCATGCCGCTGCTCCGCCCCGGCCTCATCGCGGCCTGGCTGCTCCTGTTCATCGCCAGCGTGCGGGAGCTGGGCGCGTCCATCCTCCTGATGGGGCCCAGTTCCAAGGTCATCACGCCGGCCATCGTGGAGTCGTGGTTCTCCACCAGCACCGAGCTGACCGCGGCGATGGCGCTGCTGCAAACGCTGGCCGTCGCCATCGCGCTCGTGCTCCTCTTCACGGTGGCCCGCCGCGCCATGCAGCACCCGGGCGAGTAGCGTGAGCGGGCCCCTGGTGGGGTCGGGGCGCAAGGCGTCCATCGAGGTGCGCGACCTGGTCGTGCGCTACGGCAAGGTCGCCGCGGTGCGGGGCGTCTCCTTCACGGTCGCGGCGGGCGAGCACCTCACGCTGCTGGGGCCGTCGGGCTGCGGCAAGACCACCACGCTCCGGGCCATCGCGGGGCTCGAGCAGCCCGAGTCCGGCGAGATCCGCATCGACGGCAGTCCGGTATTCGCTTCCTCCCCGCGCGTCCAGGTGCCGCCCGAGAAGCGGGGGCTCTCCATGGTGTTCCAGTCCTACGCCATCTGGCCGCACATGACGGTCTTCGACAACGTGGCCTACGGGCTCCGCGTGCGCAAATTGCCGGCCGCCGAGGTGGCGGAGCGGGTACGCGGCGCGCTCGAGCTGGTGCAGATGGGCGAGCTGGCCGCGCGGAGCGCGTCGAAGCTGTCGGGCGGCCAGCAGCAGCGGGTGGCGCTGGCCCGCGCCTTCGTGTTCTCGCCCTCGGTGCTCCTCTTCGACGAGCCGCTCAGCAACCTCGACGCCAAGCTGCGGGCCGAGATGCGGCTCGAGATCAAGGAGCTGCAGCGCCGGCTCGACATCACCTCGGTCTACGTGACCCACGATCTCGAGGAAGCGCTGGCCATCTCCGACCGCATCGTGGTCATGCGCGACGGGGTGATCGAGCAGATCGGCACCCCGAACCAGATCTACGATCTGCCCCGCAATACCTTCGTCGCCGACTTCGTCGGTTCGGCCAACCTGATCCGCGGCCGCCACCGGCCGGATCTCGAGCGCGACGGGCTCGTGGTGCTGGAGACGCCGGGCGGCGACATCGTCCACGGCACCGCCCATGGCCGGCGCATGGGCGCCGAAGCCCTGCTGTCGGTACGAACCGTCCACGTGCGGCTCTCGCGCGAGCGCCCGGCCGGAGCCCTGAACGTGTGGCCCGCCACCGTCCGGCGCCGCGTCTTCCAGGGCGACTTCACCCAGTACCACGTCGACTGGAGTGGCCGTTCCCTCGTGATACGCGAGGTGGCGACGGACCCGGTGACCGAGGGCGAGACGGTATTTCTTACAGTCGAGCCGCGGCACTGCGTGCTGCTGGAGGACTAATCAAGCTGACGGTGGTCTCGGAACGGGGGAAATCGGCGGTCGTGGCCATGCTCGGACCCGGGGACTTCTTTGGCGAAGGGTGTCTCGCGGGCCAGCCCGTCCGGATGGCCACCGCGTCGACGCTGACCGAGGTATCAGTGGTGCGAGTCGAGCGGGAAGTCATGATCCGGCTGCTCCACGAGCGGTCGCTGTTCTCCGAGCGCTTCATGGCGCACCTGCTGGCCCGCAATGTGCGCTTCGAGGAAGACCTGGTGGATCAGCTCTTCAACTCGAGCGAGAAGCGGTTGGCGCGGGTGCTGTTGTTGCTGGCCCGCTTTGGCAAGGAAGGGCAGACCGAGCCGGTCATTCCGAAGATCAGTCAAGAAGTCTTGGCGGACATGGTCGGCACCACGCGGCCGCGGATCAGTGGGTTCATGAACAAATTCAGGAAGCTCGGCTTCATCGAATACAACGGGGGCCTGCACATTCACAGTTCTCTACTCAAGGTCCTCCTGCATGGGTGACGCGCGGCGGTAGGCCCTGATGGGGGCGGGCTGGTCCCGCCCCCATCGAAGGCGAAGCCGTCCTCTTGGCTAGCCGGGCCTAGAAGTCCCCGCCCCCGCCATGCGGCATGGCCGGCATGCCCGCCTTCCCGTCCGGGCTGTCCGTGATGAGCGCTTCGGAGGTCAGCATCAGGGACGCGATCGACGCGGCATGCTGCAGCGCGACCCGCTCGACCTTGGTCGGATCGATGATCCCGGCCCGCACCATGTCCACGTACGTGTTCGACTCCGCGTCGAACCCGTGCGCCACGTCGGTGGCGCTCCGGACCTTCTCGACGACGATGGAACCCTCGAGGCCGGCGTTCTGGACGATCTGTCTGAGGGGCTCCTCGAGCGCCCGCCGCACGATGTCGGCGCCGGTCGCCTCATCGCCGGAGAGCTTGAGAGTGTCGAGGGCCTTCGCGGCCCGGAGCAGGGCGACCCCGCCACCCGGCACGATGCCTTCCTCCACCGCGGCCCGGGTCGCGTTGAGCGCATCCTCCACGCGGGCCTTCTTCTCCTTCATGGCCGTCTCGGTCGCGGCCCCCACCTTGATTATTGCCACGCCGCCGGCCAGCTTGGCGAGCCGCTCCTGGAGCTTCTCCCGGTCATAGTCCGAGGTCGTCTCCTCGATCTGTGTCCGGATCTGCTTGATGCGGCCCTCGATCGCCGCGGTCTTACCGGCCCCGTCGATCAGGGTCGTGTTGTCCTTGTCGACGACCACCTTCTTGGCCTTGCCCAGGTCCTCCAGCTTGAGGTTTTCGAGCTTGATCCCCAGGTCCTCGGTGATGGCCTTGCCGCCGGTCAGGATGGCGATGTCGTCCAGCATGGCCTTGCGGCGGTCCCCGAAGCCCGGCGCCTTCACCGCGCAGCAGGAGAGGGTCCCGCGCAGCTTGTTGACCACGAGCGTGGCCAGGGCCTCGCCCTCCACATCCTCGGCGATGATCAGGAGCGGCTTGCCCGACTGGGCAACCTGTTCGAGCAGCGGAATCATGTCCTTCATGATGCTGAGCTTCTTTTCGTGGATCAGGACGAGGCAGTCCTCGAGGATGGCTTCCATGCGATCGGGATCGGTCACCATGTACGGGGACAGGTAGCCTCGATCGAACTGCATCCCCTCGACGACCTCGAGGGCGGTCTCCATCCCCTTGGCCTCTTCCACCGTGATGACGCCGTCCTTGCCGACCTTCTCCATGGCCTCGGCGATGAGGCTGCCGACCGCGTGGTCGTTGTTGGACGCGATGGTGGCGACCTGGGCGATCTCCTTCTTGTCTTTCGTGGACTTCGACATCTTGCCGAGCTCGGCGACGACCTTCTCCACCGCCTGCTCGATACCCCGTTGCAGCCCCATGGGGTTCGCGCCGGCGGTCACGTTCCTGAGGCCGGCGCGGAAGATGGCCTGGGCCAGCACGGTCGCGGTGGTGGTCCCGTCACCCGCGATGTCGGAGGTCTTGCTGGCGACCTCCTTGATCATCTGGGCGCCCATGTTCTCGTAGGGGTCTTTGAGCTCGATCTCCTTCGCGACCGTCACCCCGTCCTTCGTGATGGTGGGGCTGCCGAACTTCTTGGCAATGACGACGTTGCGCCCCTTCGGGCCCAGCGTGACCTTGACCGCGTGGGCGATGACGTTGACTCCGCGCAGGAGCGCCGCACGGGCTTCCTCTTTCAACAGGAGCTGCTTGGGCATGAAATGTTCCTCTCATGGGTGCGAAGAGTAGGACAGCGGCGGAGCCACCCGGAGCCCCCAGTTTCAGGAGCCCCCGGTTTCAGGAGCCCCCAGTTTCAGGAGCGGAGGATGCCGAGGACGTCCTCCTCCTTCATGATGAGATACTCCTCGCCGTCGAGCTTGACCTCGCTACCGGAGTACTTGCCGAAGAGGACGCGATCCCCCGCCTTGACGTCGAGCGGGGTCTTCTTGCCGTCCTCGGAGACCTTGCCTTTGCCGACCGCGATGACCTTGCCCTCCTGGGGCTTCTCCTTGGCGCTGTCCGGGATGATGATGCCGCCGCGCCGCGCGGGTTCCTCCTCGATCCGCTTGAGCAGGACACGGTCGTGGAGCGGGTGCAGGATCATCTTCTTTGCTTGAGCCATGGTGCGCCTCCCTGTTCCAGGTGTTTGTGAGCGCGGTTGGTGGGGGCGTCCGTCCAGCGTCGGCGCGGGCGCCATTCGTCTGAGCGATATCGCGCGCGCCAAGGCGGAAGAGGTGAGAGATCGTCAAACGCCGCCCCAGCACTCAGAGCCGGATTCGACTGGCTACTGGTTGATGCGCAGGTTAGCCGCTCGGTCAGAGGGCCGGCTATTGGACCTTGGTCCCATGAGGCTGTTCCATTTGGAACACATCGGGGTGTTCTGTCTGGCACAGACCGAAATTATTGGCCCGTAGTGTACTAATTGCACGAGTGTACTAGTTGCACGCAGCCTTGGTGGCCGCACCCTGACGCAGACGGGGGACACCTGTGGCGGAGGGAATCATGAGTGTGATGACCCAACACGCCGACATCCTGGTCGTGGATGATGACCCCGGCATGCTCGAGACGCTGGGGGATGTGCTCGCCAAGGAGGGCCACCGGGTCCACGCCGCGAACCGGGGCAGCGTGGCGCTCACTCGGCTGGCCCAGTCGCCCCCCGTGGACGTGGCCATCGTCGACTTCAAGCTTCCGGACATCTCGGGCCTCGAGCTGCTGAATAGACTCAAGGCCGGCTCTCCCGAGACCGAGGTGATCCTCATCACCGGGTATGCCTCCCTCGCGACCGCGCTCGAGGCCATCAATGGACAGGCCGCGCACTATCTCGTCAAGCCGCTCGATCCTGGCCATCTCCTCAAGACGGTCGAACAGGTCCTGGCCCGGCAGCGGCAGGCCCGGGTCTTGCGCGAGTCCGAGGAGCGGTATCGGCTCGTCACCGACACTCTGACCGAGGCGGTCCTGTTACTGGACCCCAGCGGCCATCTGGTATTGGCCAACCGCTATGCCGAGACGCTCACCGCCTATAGCGCGGCCGAGCTGCGAGACCAGCCGCTCGTCCAGCTGTTGACGCCGGATGGTGCGGACCGTGCGAGGGACCGGCTCGAGGCCGCGCGGCGCGGCGAGGATGTGCCGCCGCTGGAGTGCGAGCTCCTCCGAAAGGATGGCACACGGGTGTGGATCGAGGCCCACGTGAGCCGCGTCGTGAAGGCGGAGCGCCTCGTGGGCTATCTCGCGGTGGCGCGTGACATCAGCGACCGCCGGCGGGGCGCGCGGGCCACCCGCGCCATGGCCCAGGTCGGCCGGGAACTCCTGGCCTCCCTCGATGTCGGCGCGGCCGCCCAGCGCATCGTCACGGCCGTGGTCGAAGTCTTCCAGGGCCGGCGGGCCGTGTTGTATGAGATCGACGCCGCCTCCCTGGTCTGTGTGGCCGCCGGCGGTGCCGAAGACTCCCGGAGCTGGCTGGGCTGGCGGCTCCCGCCCGGTGCCGGGATTGCCTGGCGGGCGCTAGCTGAAGATCGGATCGTGACCTCAGCGGAGACTCCCGAGTCGGCCCTACCCCCGGGCGCCGACCCGCGGCTCGTCGAGGAGGAGACCGAGTCGACGGTCGCGCTGCCGCTTCGGGCCAGGGGGCAGCTCCTCGGCGTCCTCGTGCTGGGCGGCGGCGCGCATCGCGTGTTCTGCGAGGCCGAAATCGAGCTCCTGACCGTGTTTAGCGCCCAGGCCGCGTTGATTCTCCAGAATGCCCACCTCTTCGCCAAGAGCGAGCGACGCCGGCGGGTGGCCGAGCGTCTGTCCGAGATCGCGAACCTCCTGCCCCAGTCGCTGGCGATCGAGGAAGTTGGGCAGCGGATCGCAGACGCCGTCTTCGCCGTCCTGGACGTCCGCGTCGCCTCCGTCTTCGGGCTCGACCACGGCTCTGGGGACCCCGTGCTGGTCGCCCTCTCGGGTAACACGGGGCCGGGCCTCCGGCCCGGGATCGTGTTCCCCGACGCCGCGGGGATGGTTGGTCTCGCGGTCCGGGAGCGCCAGCCCGTGGTGACGCCGAACATCCTGACGGACCCCCGGGTCGCGCTCACACCGGAGCTTCGGGCGGCGATCGAGCATGCGCAGTATCACGCCGTGCTCGCCGTCCCGCTGCTCGTTCAGGATCGGGTGGTCGGGGCCCTCGGCATCGGTGACCTCGCCGGACGTTCCTTCGGCGCCGAAGACGTCGAGATCGTCCGCGCCTTCGCCGATCAGGCCGCCATCGCGCTGGAAAACCACCAGCTCTATGGGGACTTGCGCGAAGCGCTGGCCGCGGTCCGAGCGTCCCAGGAGCAGCTCGTGGAGACCGAGCGTCTGCAGGCCGTCGGCACGCTGGCCGCCGGGGTCACCCACTACGTGAACAACGTGCTGCAGGCGGTCCTGGGTAGTGCGCAGCTCCTCCTCCAGGAGCCTGCGGAGCCCAGAACCCGGAAGCGGCTCGAGACCCTCGAGCGGACCGCCATCGATGCCGCCGCCATCATGCGACGCGTCAAGGCCTTCGCCGAGGCCGCGACGCTCTCGGATGCGATGCCGCTCGACTTGAACCGGCTCGTGCGTGACCTGCTTGATGCGAGAGGGGCGCCATGGGCGGACGCCGTGGCCGACGGGACGATCGAGCTGGCCTTCGAGCCAGGCGAGATCCCGGCGGTGCTGGCTCTGGCTGCGCCGCTCCGCGAGGTGCTCGTGGCGTTGATCCTCAACGCCGTCGAGGCCCTGCCCGACGGGGGTCGGATCCTGGTGAGAACGTGGGCCACCGCGGAGGCCGTGTACTGCGCGGTAGCCGACTCCGGCCCAGGCATGTCCGACGAGGTGCGCCACCGCGCCCTCGAGCCCTTCTTCAGCACGAAGGGCCCTCGACACCAGGGGCTTGGCCTGAGCATGGCGTACGGGATCATCCGGCGGCACCGCGGAGAGCTCGAGATCCTGCGAGACGAGGGGCAGGGCGCGGTGGTGACCTTCCATCTTCCGCCGCACCGTCAGGCGGTAAGGAGACCCTAGGCTCCTCTTCGCCCGTCGACTATGTCACGCGCTGCAGCTTGGCCGAGCCGCGCCCGTCCGCCCGCACGAACAGGAGCATGTCCTTGCCGTCCTCCTGGGACCACGCGACGGTTCCCGCCGAGGTGGCGGACTGAAACGACGCCTTGCCGCCGCCGGTGGTGATCTTCCCGGCCGTCTTGACCCCGTTCGCGGCGGTGCCCTCGTACGAGCCGTCCGGCTTGATGCGAATCGCCGCCGCCGACGCGCCGCTGATGGCGCGCCAGTCGCCGGTCAAGCTCTTCACGTTGGCAATGGGCTTGTCGGGTCCGGCGAAGGCGACCGCGGCCAGGCTGAAGACGACCAGACACACCCCGACTCGAAATCCAAGCATCCCGCTCCTACCTTGTGGGCGGACCCACGCGCTGCTGCTGCCGCCATAGCTTCTGTCGCTCCAGCTCGTTGGCTTCCTGGACCTTCTGCTGCAGCTGCTGAGCCGTGGTCCCGCGGTAGGTGTCCTCGCGCTGCTTCGTCTGCCGCGCCGCTTCACTCAAGGCTGGTTTGCCGATTCCGGTCGGCCCGATCCAGACCGCGGCATCGCGGTAGGTGGCGGGTACGTCCAGCTTGTACTGCACGACCTTGCTGACGCCCTTGGCGTCTGTGTACTGGTACTGCGCGTCCACCTGCCCGGCGACGAGCAGGATCCCTGCGCCGAGCCCCATGGCCACTGCGAATCGTAGCGATCGCCTCATGCTGTCCTCCATCCGCGCGAAATATGTGCACGTTAGGGGCCACACCGGTCGCGTGACATTTGGCCTACTTGGAACCACGACAGTCAGTCGGCATGACGATGGGTGTCGGGAAGTGACCAGAACAGGGCACGTTCCGCTCCGGCTTGACGGGGCACCTCTTTGGGCAGATCCTCGGACGCATGAGCACGATCACGACCCAGGACGGCACGCAGATCTACTACAAGGACTGGGGCAGTGGACAGCCCGTGGTTCTGAGCCATGGCTGGCCGCTGAGCGCGGACGCGTGGGAAGACCAGATGTTGTTCCTCGGCACCCGGGGATACCGCTGCATCGCCCATGACCGCCGCGGCCACGGCCGGTCGAGCCAGCCGTGGCACGGCAACGAGATGGACACCTACGCCGATGATCTCGCGGCGCTGGTCGGCGCGCTCGACCTGAAGAACGCGATCCACGTCGGCCACTCCACCGGCGGGGGCGAGGTCGCGCGCTACATCGGCCGCCACGGCACCAAGCGCGTGGCCAAGGCGGTGCTGATCGGCGCGGTGCCGCCGATCATGCTGAAGACGGCCGCCAATCCGGGCGGCCTGCCGATGGAGGCGTTCGATCAGATCCGCGCGGGCGTCCTCGCCGACCGCTCGCAGTTCTTCAAGGATCTGAGCGCGCCGTTCTACGGGGCCAACCGCCCGGGCGCCAAGGTCTCGCAAGGCCTGCGGGACTCGTTCTGGCTCCAGGGGATGCTGGTCGGCTTCAACGCGGCCTTCGACTGCATCAAGGCCTTCTCGGAGACGGACTTCACCGCGGATCTTGGAAAGTTCGACGTCCCGACCCTGGTGCTGCACGGCGACGACGACCAGATCGTGCCGATCGGGGCCTCGGCGATGCGCTCGTCGAAGATGATCAAGGGCGCCACCCTGAAGGTCATTCCCGGCGCGCCGCACGGCCTGTGCTCGACCCTCAAGGACCAGGTGAACGCGGAGCTGCTCGCCTTCTTCAAGCCATGAGCGGATCTCTCGCGCGACGGAGCATCCTGATCGGGAGCGTGACGCTCGCGCTCTCCGCCGTCGGCGAGCGTCTCGTCGGCGCGGCGGCCAAGCCCACGATCACGGTGCACAAGTCGCCCACCTGAGGCTGCTGTGCCGCGTGGGTCGGGCACCTGCGCGCGAGTGGCTACCCGGTCAAGGCCGAGGACCTCGACGACCTGACGCCCATCAAGCGGAAGCTCGGCGTGCCGCGGGCGCTCCAGAGCTGCCACACCGCGGTGGTGGAGGGGTACGTCATCGAAGGGCACGTCCCCGCCGACGTGATCGATCGCCTGCTCCGCGAGCGGCCCTCCGTGGTCGGGCTCGCGGTCCCGGGCATGCCCGTCGGCTCCCCGGGCATGGAGGCGCCGGGGCAGGTGTCCGAGCGCTACCAGGTGCTGGCGTTCGACCAGAAAGGCCGCACGACCGTCTACGCCAGCCGCTGACGTCGCGGCGCCCCGGCGCTCCGTCTCGCCCGTGATAGACTCCCGCCGTGCTGGAGAGACGCGTGTGAGCCCGTTGCCCGCGCTCGGCTCCCGCGAGGGTCACGGGCCCCTGAGCGGCGTCACGGTGCTCGATCTGAGCGGCTACGTGGCCGGCCCCTACGGCTGCGCCTTGCTCGGTGACCTCGGCGCCCTGGTCATCAAGATCGAGCCGCCCGAGGGCGACAACCTGCGCAACTACCCGTCCACGCTCCCCGGGGAGAGTCGCGCGTTCCTCGGGGTCAATCGCAACAAGCGCGGCATCGGCCTCGACCTCAAGCATCCCGACGGCGTGGGCGTGCTGCGCCGGATGGTGGAGCGCGCCGACGTGCTGGTGCACAACTTCCGGCCGTCGGTGCCCGCGCGGCTCGGCGTCGACTACGACCGGATGGACACGGTCAATCCGCGCCTGATCTACTGCGCGCTGACCGGCTACGGCGACACCGGCCCGCTCAAGGATCGCGCCGGGTACGACCAGGTGCTGCAGACCATGACCGGCATCTGCGTGGAGCAGGGGAAGCCGGGCGATCCCGAGATCGTGTACGGCTCCGCGGTGGACTTCTACTCGGCCTCGATGCTGGCCTTCGCGGTGTCCTCCGCGCTCTTCGAGCGCAGCCGCACCGGCCGCGGCCAGTACGTGAGCGTGTCGCTCCTGCGCAGCGCGCTCACGATGCAGGCCATCCGGCTGGTGTGGGCCGACGGCGAGGGGCGCGACGTCGCGCGCGACGTGCGCCCGGGAGGCATCACCGGGCTCCATCCGACGAAGCACGGCAGCCTCTACCTTTCCGCCAACACGCCCCATTTCTGGAAGGCCCTGTGCGAGCTGACCGGCCTGGCGGAGCTCGCGAGTGATCCGCGCTTCGACACGGTGCGGAAGCGGGCCGAGCACGCGGCCCTGCTGGTGCCGCGGCTGCGCACGGCGCTGCAGGCGCGTACCGCGGTCGAGTGGGAGGCGCTTTTGGGTGAGCGCGTGCCCTGCGCGGCGGCGCGCCCGGTGGAGGACATGTTCGACCACCCGCAGGTGGCCGCGGAAGGCATCCTGGCGAGCTTCGAGCACCCGGGCGTCGGGCGCTACCGCGGCATGGCGCATCCGGTGCGCTTCGGCGACGGGCCTCCGCCCGCGCCCTTCGCGGCACCGCAGCTCGGGCAGCACTCGCGGGAGATCCTGGCGGGCCTCGGCTACTCGGACGAGGAGATCGAGCGGCTCTGCGGCGCGGGCGCCGTGGTCGGGCCCGCGAAGCGCGCGGGGACCTGACCGTGGCGGACCTCCTGATGCGCAGCCAGCTCTTCGTGCCCGCGTCGCGGCCCGAGCTCTTCGCGAAGGCCCTGGCCAGTGACGCCGACGCGCTGTCGTTCGACCTGGTGGATGCGGTCCAGGAGGCCAGAACGGGCGAGGCGCGCCGGCTCGGCCTGACCCCCGCTCCCCGCGGGGCCTGAGCTTCAGGAGTCGATCCGGCGCTCGTCGAGGTCCAGCTCCCGCTCGAGTGCCCGCAGCACGTCGTCGTCGATCGTGCCCTCCGCGCGCAGCCGCAGCAGCGCCTCGCGCTCCGAGTCGATGACGGTGCGCTGGATCTCGCGGTGCTCGATGATCTCCCGGTCTTCTTCCCCGGAGCCCGACACGTCGCGCTGCCGCTCGACGTGCTCCGAGCGGTGCTGGTAGGTGTCGCGCAGCCGGTCGAGCAGCGGGCGGTGGTCCGGCCAAACCGGGTAGAGCTGATCGATCCGCCGCGTGGCGGCTTCGACGAGCTGCTGGCGGGCGCGGGCCTCTTCCTCGCGCAGCTCCGGATCGGTGCCCAGGCGGAGCCGCCGGATCAGCCACGGCAGGCTGAGCCCCTGGCCCAGCAGCGTGATCACGATGACGGTCACGGTCACGATCACGAGCGCCTCGCGCGCGGGAAACGGCGCGCCGCCGGGCAGGGTCAGCGGCAGGGCGAGCGCGATCGCGAGGGAGACGCCGCCGCGCATCCCGGCCCACGAGAGCACCAGCGAGTGCGCGAGGAAGCGGCGCGGGCGCGGCTCGCCGCGCACGGCGCACGCCACGAGCTCGCTCGGGAAGATCCAGAGCGCCCGGACCACGATCAGGACGAGGCTCACGATGAGGCCGATGCCGACCAGCCGGATCGCAGTGGAGGGATCGAGCGAGCGCAGGAGGAAGGGGACCTCCAGGCCGGTGATGATGAAGACCATCCCGTTCAGCAGGAAAGTGATCGTCTCCCACACCGCGCGCCCGGTGAGGCGGGCGTCGGCCCCCATCATGCCCGAGGCGCGCCGGCCGAGGTACAGCCCCGCGACTACCGTCGCGATCACCCCGGAGGCGCCGAGCCCCTGGGCGGGGAGGAACGCGGCGTAGGGAGTCAGGAGCGAGATCGTGATCTCGACCGGCGTGTCCTCGATGCGCGCGCGGATCTTCGCGATGATCCAGCCCACCGCGAGGCCGATCGCCAGGCCCCCCAGCATGGCGCCCACGAAGGTCCCGACGCCGGCGGACGCCTTGAACGCCCCCCCGACCGCCACCGCGATCGCGATGCTGTAGATCGTGAGCGCGGTGGCGTCGTTCAGGAGGCTCTCACCCTCGAGGACCGACACGATCCGCCGCGGGACGGCCAGACGGGAGGCGATGGCGGCCGCCGCGATCGCGTCGGGCGGCGCGACGATCGCGCCGAGCGCGATGGCGACCGCCCACGGGATTCCGGGGATCAGGGCATGGGCCACCGCGGCCACCGCGAAGGCGGAGACGACGACCAGGCCGACCGCGAGCGAGCCGATCGTGCCCAGGTTCGCGCGCAGGCTGCGCAGCGGCGTGTAGAAGGCCGCGATGTAGAGCAGCGGGGGCAGGATGAAGAGAAAGATGAGATCCGGGTCCACCTCGACGTGCGGGGTGCCCGGCACGAGCCCCAGCGCGAGCCCGCCGATGACCAGGAAGATCGGGTAGGCGATGCCGAGCCGTCGCGCGATCGTGACGAGCGCGGCGACCGCGATGAGCAGAGCCAGAACGAGCTGGGCGCTCTGCATGGCTCCCGCAGCCTAGCACACGGGTTCGGGCGCTAGACGGTGATGCTATCCTTCGGACATCATGGTGGTGTCTTCCGAGCGGCTGGGCGCGATGTTCCCGAGGCTCACGCGGGTGCAGATCGACCGTCTGCGCGCAGTGGGCCGGCCCCGCCAGTTCGCGCCGGGAGAACTGCTCTACGAGCGCGGATCGACGAAGCGCACGTTCTACGTGCTGCTGGAGGGGCGCGTCGAGATCTCCAGCCCGGCCCGGGAAGGGGAGGAGCGCATCACGATCCATGCGGCCGGGGAGTTCACCGGCGAGGTGGACATGATCTCCGGGCGGCAGAGCCTGGTCCGCGCCCGCGCTCTGGATGCGACGGCGGCGCTCGAGATCGACCTGGCGGACCTCCGGCACATCGTCCAGACGGACGCCGAGCTGAGCGAGCTGTTCCTGCGCGCCTTCGCCCTCCGCCACGCGCACCTCGTCGACAACACCCTGGGCGGGCTCGTGCTGATTGGATCGAGCCACTCGGCGGATACCCTGCGCCTCCGGGCTTTTCTGGGACGCAACGGGCAGCCACACGTCTATCTCGACGTCGAGCAGGACGCCAGCGCGGAGGTGCTACTCGGGAGCTTCCAGATCGGCCTCGACGAGATCCCGGTCTTGGTCTGCAAGGACCGTGACCGGGCGCTGCGCAATCCGAGCAACGCGGAGGTCACGGCTGCGCTCGGCCTCAATCCGGAGCTCGACGACGCGCACGTGCACGACGTCGTCGTCGTGGGCGCGGGGCCCTCCGGTCTGGCCGCAGCGGTCTACGCGGCCTCGGAAGGGCTCGACGTGCTGGTGCTGGAGACCAGCGCCCCCGGCGGCCAGGCGGGTTCGAGCTCCCGCATCGAGAACTACCTCGGGTTCCCCATGGGCATCTCCGGCCAGGACCTGGCGGGCCGCGCCTTCCTCCAGGCCGAGAAGTTCGGCGCGAACCTGGCGGTGGCCCGGGTGGCCGTGGGCCTGGCCTGCGCGGAGCGGCAGCTTCGGATCACGTGCGCGGACGGCGGGACGGTGCTGGGCCACGCGGTCGTGGTGGCCACCGGCGCGGCCTACCGCAAGCTCACCGTGCCCGAGCTCGGCCGGTTCGAGGGCAACGGCGTGTACTACGGCGCCACGCGCGTGGAGGCGCAGCTCTGCGACGGTGAGGACATCGCGGTGGTGGGCGGAGGCAACTCGGCCGGGCAGGCCGCGGTGTTCCTGTCCGGCATCGCGAAGCACGTGCACCTGCTGGTGCGGGGCGCCGGGCTCGCCGACAGCATGTCTCGCTACCTCATCCGGCGTATCGAGGAGAGCGCGGCCATCACGCTCCGGCCCTACACGCAGATCGAGGCCCTCGAGGGCGACGTGCGGCTGCAGCGCGTCTGGTGGCGGAGCGCCAAGGCCCCAGAGGGTGAGATCCGCGAGGCCCGCGACATCCGGCACGTCTTCTCCATGACCGGCGCCGACGCGAACACCGGGTGGCTCGGCGGCTGCGTGGCGCTCGACGCGCAGCGCTTCGTCAAGACCGGCGTGGACCTCAAGCCCGAGGATCTGGAGACGGCGCAGTGGCCGCTCAAGCGCCGGCCCTACCAGTTCGAGACCAGCCTGCCCCGGGTGTTCGCGGTCGGCGACGTCCGGTCGGGGAGCATGAAGCGCGTGGCGTCCGCGGTGGGCGAGGGCTCGGCCGCGGTCCAGCTCGTGCACAAGGTCCTGGCCTGGCCGAGTGACGACCGGCGCGGTGAATCAGCAGCCCGGCACCATTATCGACCCGGTCTGCGGGATGGACGTGACCCCGGGCGACGCGGCCGGCGGCAGCGCGGAGCACGCGGGCACCACCTACTGGTTCTGCAACCCGGGCTGCCGGGAGCGGTTCATCGCCGATCCCGCGCGCTTCCTGAAGCCGCCCGCCGCGCCCGCTTCGACGTCCGGGAACGACACGCGGATCTACACGTGCCCGATGCACCCGGAGGTGCGCCAGGTCGGCCCTGGGAGCTGCCCCAAGTGCGGCATGGCGCTCGAGCCGCTCGAGGTCACCGCCGACGAAGGCCCGAACCACGAGCTCGTGGACATGACCCGCCGCTTCTGGGGGAGCCTGGTCCTGACCGTGCCTGTGCTCGCGCTGGCGATGGGAGAGATGCTCGTGCCCGCCCTCGTGAGCGCGCTCGGCCCCACCGCGTGGCTCTGGAGCCAGGTCGTCCTGTCCACGCCGGTCGTGCTGTGGGGGGGCTGGCCGTTCTTCGTGCGCGGCTGGCAGTCGCTGGTCACGCGCAACCTCAACATGTTCACGCTCATTGCGCTGGGCACCGGTGCCGCGTTCGCGTACAGCGTCTTCGCGGTGCTGTTCCCCGACGCGCTCCCGCACGCGATGCGCCATGGCGGCGTGCCCCCGGTGTACTTCGAGGCGGCGGCCGTGATCACGGCCCTGGTCCTCCTGGGCCAGGTGCTGGAGCTGCGGGCCCGCGGCGCCACGTCCGGGGCCATCCGCGCGCTGCTGGGCCTTCAGCCCAAGACGGCCCGGCGCCTCCGGGAGGTTGGCAACGAGGAGGACGTGCCGCTCGAGCACGTCGCCGTGGGCGACCGGCTGCGGGTGCGGCCGGGCGAGCGCGTGCCGGTGGACGGCGTGGTCCTCGAAGGTCGGAGCGCGGTGGACGAGGCCCTGGTGACCGGCGAGCCGATCCCGGTGGAGAAGGAGCCGGGCAGCCGGGTGACCGGCGGCACCGTGAACGGCACGGGCGGCTTCGTCATGCGCGCGGACCGGGTGGGCGCGGACACGCTGCTGGCCCAGATCGTTCGCATGGTCGGCGAGGCGCAGCGCAGCCGGGCGCCCATCCAGCGCCTGGCCGACCAGGTCTCCGCCTGGTTCGTCCCGGCGGTCGTGGCGGTCGCGGTGCTGACCGCGCTCGCGTGGGGACTCTTCGGGCCGGAGCCGCGTCTGGCCTACGCGCTCGTCAACTCGGTCGCGGTGCTGATCATCGCGTGCCCGTGCGCCCTCGGCCTGGCGACGCCGATGTCCATCATGGTGGCCACCGGCCGCGGCGCCCTGGCTGGGGTGCTGATCAGGAACGCGGAAGCGCTCGAGACCCTCGAGAAGGTCGAGACCCTGCTGGTGGACAAGACGGGCACGCTCACGGAAGGCAAGCCGCGTCTCGTCTCGGTGGTCGCGGCCGATGACGCGACCGGCGCCGCGACCGACGCGAAAATCCTGGCCCTGGCCGCCGGGCTCGAGCGCGGGAGCGAGCATCCGCTGGCCGCCGCGATCCTGGCCGGCGCCGCCGCGCGTGGCGTAGCGCCCACCTCGGTTGACGCGTTTCGCTCGCTCACCGGGCGCGGGGTGATCGGCGCGGCCGCGGGCCGGCGCGTGGCCCTCGGGAACGCGCGCCTGCTCGAGGAGCTGGGGATCGACGCGGGCGCGCTCGGGAAGCGGGCGGAGGCCCTGCGCGAGGAAGGCCAGACCGTCATGTTCCTGATCGCGGGCGACGCGGTCGTGGGCATCCTGGGCGTCGCCGATCCCATCAAGGCGAGCGCGCTCCGGGCGATTCGCGATCTCCAGGGGGAAGGTCTTCGGGTAGTCATGGTCACCGGCGATAGCGGAGCCACCGCGCGGGCGGTGGCCCGCACGCTCGGCCTCGACGACGTGGTCGCCGAGGTCCTGCCCGAGCAGAAGGCCCAGATCGTCCGCCGCTTCCAGGCCGAGGGCCGCGTGGTGGCGATGGCGGGCGATGGAGTGAACGACGCCCCGGCTCTCGCGGCGGCCGACGTGGGGATCGCGATGGGAACGGGCACGGACGTGGCCATGGAGAGCGCCGGCATCACCCTGGTCCAGGGCGACCTGGGCGGCATCGTGCGGGCCCGCCGGCTCGCGCGCGCGACCATGCGGAACATCCGCCAGAACCTCGCCTGGGCCTTCGTCTACAACGTCCTCGGCGTGCCGGTCGCCGCGGGCGTCCTCTACCCGTTCACCGGCCTCCTCCTCAGCCCGATGATCGCGAGCGCGGCGATGAGCCTGAGCTCGGTGTCGGTGATCGCCAATGCCCTACGCCTCCGCCGGGTGGCGCTGTGAGTGTCAGCCGCGCAATCTCGAGGCTGACAGCAGACTGACATTGCCTTCGTGCGTCACACCCGAAGGCTCTGTATCCCAAGCAGTTTGCGTCTGGCCCGCTTCTTGCGATTCCCCCCGGGCACCCGCCCATGGCAACGCACCACGACAGCAAGACGGTCGAGCCCGAGCAGGATGCGCGGCGATGCCCTCGCCAGCAGGTATCCTGGCTCGTCACCGTGGCCGCGGGCGCCCGGCAGTTCCAGGGACGGACGAAGGACATCAGCGCCTCCGGCGCCAAGATCTTGCTCAAGGAGCGGCTCGCGCTCGGCGCCGAAGTGGGCCTCTCCTTCCGTCCTCCGGGCCGCCGGCCCGTCGCGACGCGCGCGCTAGTATGGCGCCTCGACACCGAGGGGCTGGCCTGCATGTTCGTGGGCACACACCCGCCGGAATTCCTGGAGGCCGTGACGCCCCGCGTGGCGCGTGGACCGGCGCGGGTCAGCGAGCCGAGACCGGCCGGCTCCGTGCTCCTGGCGACCGTGGATACGGGCTTCCGCGCGCTGGCCCTGGACACGCTCGGGCGCCGCGGCTATACGGTGCTCGACGCGGGGTCGCAGCCCCTGCTGGCCCTTCGCATCGCGGAGGAGCACCGGGGCGCGATCACGCTCATCCTGATCGCATCGGACCTGCGGCTCATGAACGGGGAGCCGCTGGCCAAGCGTCTCGTGCCGCTCCTGCCGTCGGCCAAGCTCGTGCTGATGTCGAGCCGCTCGACGCCGAATCCGGCCGGCCCCGGAGCGCTGTGGCTCCCCACGCCGTGCACGGACGGCGAGCTGATGGCGCAAATCCGCCAGGCCTAGGCCGAGACCCCCGCGCGAAGCAGGGCGCTGGAAAGGGTCCAGCTGCGAGGCGGCGCCCGAAGAGCCGCACGCGAGGCGTACTCTCTGTACGTTGAGCGTGCGGCCGAGGGCGCCAACGAAGCAGATGGGCCCTTTCCAGCGCCCTGCTAGTGGCCGTTGCCCTTGACCGCCTCGGACAGGGCCGCGGCGAGGTTATGGTTGGCCGAGGTCAGGTGCGGGTGCACGGTGAGGGCCCGCCGGAACAGCGCCGCCGCCTCCCGGAACTGGCCGAGCGCCATGTGGCAGAGCCCCTGGCCGGACAGCGCGCCGAAATGGTGCCGGTTCCGCGCTAGCGTCTCCTCGCAGTCGGCCACCGCCCCCGCGTAGTCCTCCGCCACGTAGCGCGCCGTCGCCCGCTTGTTCCATCCTTCGGCGAAGTCGGGGGCGCGCGCGATGATCCGGCTGAAGAGGGCGACCGCTTCCGCCAGCTCGCGACGCTCCATCGCCTCGATGCCCTGACGAAGGAGCCGGTCCACCTCGGGGATTCCCGAGCGGCACCAGATCTCCCAGAGCGTGGCTTCGGCCCGGGCGGCCAGGGCCGGGTCATCGCCGCGGAGGGCCGCGAGGGCTTCGGCCTCGGTCATGCGTCCGAGGTTACTTGACGGGGAGCCCTGTTGGCCAGATGCTGCTGCCCGGAGGCTCGGATGGCAGGTCAGGATCGGATCGAGGAATTCAAGGAAGTGGTGGAGATCATGCCGGACGATCCCGTCGTCCGCTTCGGCCTCGCGGGCGCCTATCTGGACGCGGGCCAGGCGGAGGCGGCCGCGGTGGAGTACGCGGAAGCCATCCGCCTCAAGCCCGACTACTCGGCCGCCCACCGCGGCCTCGGCCGGGCGCTCGAGCGCGCGGGCCGGATCGCCGAGGCGAAGGCCGCCTACACGAAGGGCCTCGAGGTCGCGAGCGGGACCGGGGACCTCCAGACCAAGAAGGAGATCGAGGTCTTCCTGCGCCGGCTCGAGAAGACGTAGTGGAGATCTGGGTGGACGCCGACGCCTGCCCCCAGGTCATCAAGGAGATCCTGTTCCGGGCCGCCGAGCGGGCGCAGGTGCTGACGACCTTGGTCGCCAACACGTCCCTCCGCGTTCCGTCCTCGCCCTTCATCCGGAGCCTCCGGGTGGATCAGGGCTCGGACGTGGCGGATCACCGTATCGTGCAGCAGGTGCAGCCCGGTGACCTGGTGATCACCGCGGACATCCCGCTCGCCGCGCTGGTGATCGCGCGCGGCGCTCGGGCACTGGACCCGCGCGGGGAGCTGTACACGGAGGACAATGTCCAGGAGCGCCTCGCGGTGCGGAACCTGATGCAGGGCCTGCGCGCGGGCGGCGACCTCATCGCCGGCCCGGCTCCCTTCTCCCAGAGCGATCGGCAGCGCTTCGCGAATCACCTCGACCACTTCGTGACGCGGCGGCCAAGGGTCGAAGGCTAGTCGGACGCCGGCGGCTTCTTCAGGACCGCGGGCTCGATCGCCACCGTCACCTCCGAGTCCGCCAGCCAGATCTGGCCGTCCTGGATGGTGCAGGTCAGGCGCATGTTCCGCTGCGCCAGCTTCGCCAGCGCTCGCGTGGCGGCGAAGGGCAGGTTGACGACGGTCAGGTTGTCGGCCCGGTCGAGGGAGGCCTCGGCCTGCTCCCACCAGAGATCGGCGCCACGCCCTCCGTAGCTGTAGACGAACACCGCCTCCGCGCGGCCGCAGGCTCGCCGGATCCGCCTCTCATCCGGTTGCCCCACGTCGATCCAGAGCTCGATGGCCCCGGTCAGGTCCTTCCGCCAGAGATCGGGCTCATCGTCGGTGCCCAGCCCTCGGCCGAAGGCCAGCGCCTCGTGCGCATGCCGGGCAAAGGCCAGGAGCCGGACCATCATGCGCTCGTCGTTCTCGGAGGGATGGCGCGCGATGGTGAGGACGTGGTCGTGGTAGTAGGCGCGGTCGATGTCCGCGACCTCCACGGTGACCTTGAAGATGGTGGCGTTCTGGGCCATGTCGCCGCTCCTGGAGGCGGCAGGGCGATACTCCCCCGGCGGCCACTCGCGGTCAAGGAATGCGCGGGGCGGATTGCGCGGCGGGGGCGCCTTGATCTATCCTCGATCACCGCCGGCGCGGGTCGGCACAATCCGTTCAAGGGGGCACGGGGCCATGATCGTTCCGCTCACGCTGGCCGACTTTCTCGAGCGCGCCGAGCTCGTCTACGGGCACCGCGAGGCGGTGGTGGACGAGCCCAATCCGCCCGGCGGGGGCCTCGGACGCGTCACCTACGCGCAGTTCGCCTCGATGGCGCGAAGCCAGGCCGCCGCCCTCGACGATCTCGGGGTCGGGGAGAACGACCGCGTCGCGATCGTCTCGCCGAACGCGGCGCGCTTCCTCATCAGCCTCTTCGGGGTCAGCGTGTTCGGGCGGGTGCTGGTGCCCGTGAACTTCCGGCTGAACGCCGAGGAGATCCGCTACATCATCGAGCACTCCGGCTCCTCGGTCCTGCTGGTGGACCCCGAGATGGACGAGCCCCTGCGCGATATCAAGGTCAAGCACCGCTTCGTGCTGGGTAGCGGCACCGATCGGCAGCTCTTCCTGCGTCAGGGGGCGACGCCGCGCCTGCGGGTCACCGACGAGAACGCCACCGTTTCCATCAACTACACCTCCGGCACCACCGCGCGGCCCAAGGGCGTCCAGCTCACCCACCGCAACTTCTGGCTCAACGCGGTCACGTTCGGCTGGCACCTGGCCATGACCGACCGGGACGTGTATCTCCACACCCTGCCCACCTTCCACTGCAATGGCTGGGGCATGCCCTACGCGGTCACCGCGATGGGGGTCCGCCACGTCATCATCCGGAAGATCGACGGCGAGGAGATCCTGCGTCGCGTGGAGGGCGAGGGAGTGACCCTCTTCAACTGCGCGCCGGCGGTCATCGCGGCGGTCCTCGACGCGGCCGCGGCCCGTCGCGGCAAGGGCGTGGTGGTGCCAGGGCGGGGTCGCGTGCGGGTGGTCATCGCGGGGGCGCCGCCGCCGACCAAGACCATCGAGCGGATCGAGGCCGAGCTGGGCTGGGAGTTCATCCAGATCTACGGCCTCACCGAGACCTCGCCGCTGCTGACCATCAACCGGGCGCCCGCGGAGTGGGACGGGCTCGAACCGGTCGAGCGCGCGCAGCGGCTCGGTCGCGCGGGCGTGCCCGCGGTCGGGGTGCGCATGGCGGTGGACGCGGAGGGCGAGGTGCTCGCGCGATCCAACCACGTCTTCGAGGGGTACTGGAACCAGCCCGAGGAGACGGCCAAGGCCATCGTGAACGGCTGGTTCCACACCGGCGACGGCGGCTACACCGACGACGCCTTCATCGCGATCAGCGACCGGAAGAAGGACGTGATCATCACCGGCGGCGAGAACGTCTCGTCCATCGAGGTGGAGGATTGCCTCTTCCAGCATCCGGCGGTGGCCGAGGTCGCGGTGATCGGCGTGCCCGACGAGAAGTGGGGCGAGACGATCAAGGCGCTCGTGGTCCTGCGCCCGGGCGCCCATTGCGCCGAGCGGGACCTGATCGAGCACTGCCGCAGCCGCATGACGCACTACAAGTGCCCGACCTCGGTGGAGATCCGGGACGCGCTCGTCCGCACCGCCACCGGCAAGCTCCAGAAGTTCAAGCTCCGCGAGCCCTACTGGGCCGGCCGCCCCCGCCGGGTGA
>WNFB01000487.1_pt1 | contig 32901 bp, 35 predicted proteins | sample 5400501 | NCBI WGS metagenome assembly WNFB01 (sample SAMN13153341, study PRJNA577476) | soil metagenome | isolation source: 200 cm saprolite under Douglas fir tree site 2 hole 1 | place: USA:California | collected 2015-04-18
CCACCCGCACCCAGCAGATCAGGGCAGCCGCCACCCGCACCCAGCAGATCAGGGCAGCCGCCACCCGCACCCAGCACATCAGGGCAGCCGGCACCCGCACCCAGCACAACGGGGCAGCCGGCACCCGCACCCCGCACAACGTGGCAGCCGGCACCCGCACCCAGCACGACAGGGGGAACGGACAGGCAGTCCGCTGCATACCGGCGACAGTCACCGGCGAGACCGGCAACCCGGATCGTGCCTGCCGAACGCGCGCCAACCCCCCTGTACCGCCAGACACGAAAGATCGCATCGCGCAATGCTGACGCGAGCACCAGGCAGTATCAGCAGCACATTCCGCCATCCGTCAAGAACGCCTTCATCGAGATCGCTAAGGTACCGCTCCTGCGCGCGGAACCCCTTTACCGGGACGTGGCCAGCAATAGCGGCATCCGCTGGCAGCTCTTGGCCGCATGCGACTGGATGCAGTGCGAGGCCAGGCTGCGCTATTCACCGGTGCATGGTGAGAAGCTAGGCACGGTAAATCCCGACGGCACCATCTATCGGACGAAGTCAGCAGCTCTCGAACAATGCGCTGACGATCTGGTAGAGCTAGCCCGGACAGTGTACGCGCTCGACCTGACCGCAACGAGAGATCTGTCCGTTCGCGATCTAGCCAACGCCTTCGCGGCGTTCCGCTGGGGCGGACTGCTCAAGCTGCACCGCACATCCGCCATGGAATTCCCGTATTCGGTGGCCGGCCTGACCGTTCATCACACTAACATGCGCTGGCCTAACATAGCTGAGCCGAATACGCCCGACCGGCCAGGTGGGCGATTCCGTTTGCCTTTCGGCGCTGTGCCTGTCGTGCTGGGCCTGAACTACCCGGCCACCGCCTAGTCGCGCTCGTCAAGAATCGAAAGAAGGTCGACAGCGTGGTTCGTTTTCTGCTCTTTCTGCTGGGCATGCTTACCGCAAATAGGCCGGGGTACCGGGCAGCGGTCTCCGGCCGGGCTGACGATTCGCACGGCCGGAAGGATCCAGGCACCCGGCACACGGAGTCGGCCTGGCCCGCCAGCTTCGACGGCTGGCCGGGGCAGCCGAGACCGCTGCCACCATGGCATCCTGGTGCTGCCGGCGGCGGCAGCCCGCAGCGTCCCGGCGGGAAGCGCGGCGATTCGGGCCCGCACCGCCGACGCGTCCCGTCGTGGGTCAAGTGGTCTGCCGCCGCGCTTACGGTGGGCCTGATATTCCGCCGGGCGATTGCATCCGTTGTGCTGATCGCCCTCTCGGCGGCCCTGCACCTGGTGGGCATAAACGTCCATCTGCCGAGTATCCGGCTCGCCTGGCCATGGCAAACGATCAGCGCGGGCACCACCACCAGCACCGACCTGGGCCCGTGGGTGCTGCAGAAGATTGAGGGCATCTCCCGGCCAGCCCTCGGCAGGGCCAATTTCAACTTCTTCTTCACCCACAAGGTTTCCAAGAGCATCGGCCCATGGCCGTGCTGGTACGCCAGTACCTTCTATGCTGTAGGCCACGCGTCTGCCACCGTCGACCTCAATCCCGGCCCCGCCTGGTGGACACCGGATTCGGGCCACTACCGCCTGCAGGTCATGAGCCGCCCGCTGGGGAGCAAGCCTGGTCATGTGACGGTCACGATGGTCCTTCCGCAGCCGCAGCTACCGCAGTCCGCTCACGACATTACCATCGACAACATCCCGTCAAAACCAATAGACACGCAGCATAGCTGGACGTATCCCGGATTCGGCTGCGGGACTGTGCTACGGCCGCAGTTTCCGGAGTCTGTGCTGTATTCCCAGGCCCAGCAGATCGCCTTCTATAAATCTAATCACGCCCCGCAGGTTACGCGCTCGCTCATAACGACCGCCGAGACCGAGGCAGCGCGGACTATCCGGGACAACTTCATTCAGCCGACGGTCGATGCGTTTGGCTATACGCTGGATCGGTTTACCATTCGCTGGGCCGCTGCATCATAGCCGGAGGTAATGAGGACTGCGCAGCCCCGGCGCGATCCTCGCCTGCGCGTCTTGCGCATCACGCGCCGAGTGCGGCCTCGGTCCGCCGGGGCCGCCCGTGGCCCGGCCCTTCATCGCCCCAGATACGCGCGCTTCAGGTCCTCGCTGCGCAACAACTCGGACGCGGAGCCCTCGAGCACGATCTCCCCGGTCGACAGGACATAGCCGCGGTCGGCGATCGACAGCGCCATCGCCGCGTTCTGCTCGACCATCAGCACCGCCACGCCGGACTGGTGGATCTCCTTGATGATGCGGAAGTTCTGCTGCACGAGCGCTGGCGAGAGACCCATCGACGGCTCGTCCATCAGCAGCAGGCGCGGCCGGGACATCAGTGCGCGGCCCATCGCGACCATCTGCTGCTCGCCGCCCGACAGCGTGCCAGCGAGCTGGTGGCGGCGCTCGTACAGGCGCGGGAATAGCCCGTGGACCCGCTCGAAGTCGCCGGTGAGCGTCTCGCGGCCGCGGAGCACCGCGCCAAGCTCGAGATTTTCCCGGACGGTCATATCGGCGAACAGCCGGCGGTTCTCTGGCACGATGGCGATCCCGTTCGCGATCCGTCGCGGCACCGGCCAGCGCGTCACGTCCTCGTCAGCCAGCAGCACCCGTCCCGCACGCGGCCGTACGATCCCGAGAACCGTCTTCAGCGTCGTCGACTTGCCAGACGCGTTGCCGCCGAGCAGGCAGACCAGCTCGCCCTCGCCGACCTGCAGCGAGACTCCTTCGAGGATCCGCATCTGGGCGTAATAGGTAGTGACATTGTCGAGGCTCAGCAGCACGGCGCTCATCCCCCCTCAGCCAGCGCCTCAGGATCGTGCCCCATATAGGCCTCGATAACTGCTGGATGACCCGCGACGTCGTCGAAGCCGCCCTCGGCGATCTTGACGCCGTGATCAAGTGCGATCACCCGGTCGGAGCATCCCGCGATCACGTGCATGTCGTGCTCGATGACCATGATCGCGACGTTCCGGTCGGCACGCAGCCGCCCGATCAGCTCGGTGATCTCGTGCGTCTCAGCGGGATTCATCCCGGCCGCTGGCTCGTCAAGCAGCAGCAGCCTTGGCCGGGTAGCCAGCGCGCGGGCGATCTCCAGCCGCCGCCGGTTCGCGTACGACAGGGAGTAAGCCGGCTGGTCCCAGCGGTACCCGGCGAGTCGCTGGCCGAAGAACGAGAGCACGTCCTCGGCGAGCGCCCGCACCTCGCGCTCTTCTCGGCGGGCCCGGGGCAGGCGGAGGATCGATTCCGCAGGCGTCGCCTTCGTTCCGCCGTAGGTCGCGGCCATCACGTTCTCGATCACCGACATGTTCAGGAACAGCCGCAGGCTCTGGAACGTGCGAGCGATGCCCCGCCGCGTGATGACGTGCGGCCGAAGCCCGGCGATCGAATGCCCGGCGAACCGCACATCGCCTGAGGTCGGCTGGTACACGCCGGTGATCACGTTGAAGATCGTCGACTTGCCGGCGCCGTTGGGCCCGATCACGCTCACGATCTCCCGGTCATCGACCTGCAAGTCCAGCTCGGACAGTGCCCGGAGGCCGCCGAACCACAGCGAGAGATGATCCAGATTCAGAACGGGTGCTCCCGGCGGGCCCGCAGCGCCTGGGCCAGCCGCCACCGCCGGGTTCCCGCTGTCGCCCTGGCGCTCAGGCCCCGCACTCATGTCAGGGCCTCAACTCGCCGCGCCCCGAGCAGCCCCTGCGGGCGGGCATTCATCATCACGATCAGGATCGCGCCGATCATCAGCTGCCGGGTGACCGAAGGCTCGGCGATCAGCCGGGTTTCCCACACGAACGATGCCAGGTAGATGGTCGGCACCAGCAGGATGGTCCGCCACCGGTCCGTCAGCTGGACGAGCGCGATCAGCAGGCACACCAGCAGGACGAAGCCGTAGTTCCCCGGGGTCTGCGGATTGGCCGGGACGATCACCCAGTCACGCAGCGCATCGGCGATCCAGCCGGTCGACTGCGGGCCGCCGGCGACCGCGCTCGCCGATAGTGCCCCGGCGATGGCATGCGCGGCGAATCCGAGTACGGCAGTCGCCGCCAGCACGATGCCGAGCCTGCGCCACGGGCGCAGCTTCGCCACAAGCGTCAGCAGAATAAGGCCGTAGAAGATGTAGCCGGCATCGGTGGGGCTGCGAAGAACGCCGTCGTAGATGACCATCACCACCAGCATGCCAGTCACCGAGCCCGCGATGCTGCCGGCTCCGCCGAGGACGAGCCCGGCGTAGACCAGGATCAGGTACGGCGTGTCGAAGTCCGGCGGGAACACGCTGATCTGCTGCGCGGCGAAGATCGAGCCGGCCAGCCCGGCGATCATGGCGCCGGACGCGAACGCCATCAGCTTCACCCGGTCGACCGGGATCGTCATCGACGCCGCTGCCAGCGGGTCCTCGCGCACCGCCCGCCAGCCCCGTCCGGTGCGCGAGCCTTCGAGCCTCCGCAGCACGGCCATGGTGAGTACCACGATGACCAGCAGCAGGTAGAAGTAGCCCTCGTTGGTGGTGATCTGATGCCCGAATGCATTGATCGTGTCGATTCCGACGATCCCGTTTGGCCCGCCCAGCTTGCTGGGTGCGACATTGTTGGTGAACTCGACAAACGCCTCGCCGAAGAACAGCGTCACGATCGCCAGGTAATCGCCGATCAGCCGCCGGGACGGCAGCCCGACCAGCAGCCCGACAATCGCGGTGCCGGCCATGACGATGGGCAGCGACAGGTACGCCGGCAGGTGGATCCCGTGCGAGCCAAGCTGATTCGAGGACAGCAGCGCGAATCCGTAGGCGCCGAAGCCGAAGAACGCGATGTAGCCGAGATCGAGCAGCCCGGTCCACCCCACCACGACGTTCAGCCCCAGTGCCAGCAGCACAAGCACCAGCGAGTCGATCCCCACCTGCAGTTGGAACCCGCCGAGGCCGAGTACTGGCAGCAGGGCTCCCGCCAGGCCCGCGATCGCCAGCCGGGGCCACCAGCCGATCCGCTCAAGGAGACGCTGCGCGCCGCCGAGCCAGGACGGCAGGTACTCACGCCTGTGCGCCTGCCTGGCGACCCACTCGTCGACCCCGACCTGCGGCCCGGCTGGCCCAGGAGGCTGCGGCTCGGTGCTCATGGCTGCCTCACACCTTCTGCAGCTGCGGCTGGCCGAGCAGCCCGGTGGGCCGCACCAGCATCACGACGATCAGGAGCGCGAAAACGAGCAGGTTGGTGTACGTCGAGGAGATGTAACCGGTGATGAACGACTCGGCGACGCCGATCAGCAGGCCGCCGAGCATCGCGCCGGGGATCGAGCCGATCCCGCCGACCACGGCCGCGGTAAACGCTTTCAGGCCGGCGATGAAGCCGATGGTGTTCGTGACCTGGTTGAACAGCAGCCCGGCCATCACGCCGGCCACGCCAGCGAGCGCCGAGCCGAGGAAGAACGTCGCCGCGATCGTCCAGTCCACGTTGATCCCCATCATCTCGGCTGCTTCGCGGTCGGCGGCCACCGCGCGCATCTGCTTGCCGAGCTTCGTCCGGCTGACCAGTTGCCGCAGGCCGATCATCAGAGCGATGCCCAGGACAAGGACCATGATCTGCACGGCGTCGATGCTGACCGACCCGATCTGGATCCCGGACGAGAACGAGATGAAGTCCGGTGTGTTGTAGATGCGAAATTGCGCGCCGAACAGCAGCAGCGCCGCGTTCTCCAGGAAGAACGAGACGCCGATCGCGGTGATCAGCGGCGCGATCCGCGGCGCATTCCGCAGCGGCCGGTAGGCGAAGCGCTCGATCGCGACACCCAGGCCGCCCACCACGACCGCCGCCAGCACGAACATGATCACCAGCAGCAGCGGCACCGGGATCGTGAGCGCGGACGGCCCGCCGAACCACTGAATCACGAAGTAGCCGATGAACGCCCCGACCATGTACAGATCGCCGTGCGCGAAGTTGAGCAGCTTCAGCACCCCGTACACCATCGAGAAACCCAGCGCGACCAGCGAATAAAGCGCACCGGTGGTGATGCCGTTCACCAGTTCCTGGAAGAAGAAGCCCATCCGGTGCGAATACCGCCCATCATTCATGCCGCCCGGCGCGCGCCAGCTAGTGGTCGGCGCGCGCCGGGGCAGCTACCCCTGTTCTGTGCTACCTGACCTCAGGCGATCAGGCACCCGGGATCAGCTGGTACTTACCAGCTGAGTTGATCTTGAACAGGTAGAACTTGCCGTGGGCGTTGTCCCCGTGCGAGTCAAAGCTGATCGGCTGCCCGAGGATAGAGGTTGACTCGTTCGTTTGCTTGATCGCTGCCAGCACGTTAGCGCGGCTCGGCGTGTGCCCGGCCTTGCAGACCGACGCGATCGCCTCGTCGATCACGTGCGTGGCGGCGAATATGGGCGGGCCGAACGTGCCGAAGGATCCGTACTTCGCCTTCGCGGTCGCGACGAGCGACGCATCTGCGGGGATTGCGGTAATGTCCGGGCCGAACGCGGACACATACGAGCCGTTGATCGTGAACGTGCCCGGCGAGAACAGGCCGTCCGTGCCGAAGATCACGGCCTTCTTGTGCTGCTGGGCCAGGTTGCGGCCGAATTGCTGGGCGTTCGAGGCGACCTGCCACGGCAGGACCACGACCGTTGTGGCGGGCGTGACCTTGGCCACCAGCGAGGAGAAGTCGGTCGGCTTCTGCGAGACGGACTCGTGATCGACCTTGATCCCGGCCGCCTTGAAGATCGGCACCATCGTGGCCACCAGGCCGGTTGAGTAGACCTCCTGGTCATCGACGATCATCAAGGCCTTTGGGTGCAGGTTGTTGACGATGTAGTTGGCGTCGTTCATCCCCTGCACATGGTCGTTCGACACGACGCGGAAGAATGTCGGGTACTTGCCTTGGGTGAGCGTCACGTTCGTCGCCGACCCGGAGATGAAGGGCAGTCCGGCCCTGGCCATCAGGGGACCGACCGCCGCGACCTCCTGGCTGCCCGCCGGGCCGACCACGGCCACGATGGCCGAGTTCGAGGTGAACTGCTGGGTCACGGTCGTCGCCTGCGCGGGATTCAGCTGCGTGTCGCCCTGGACCAGCGAGATCTTCGTCCCGTTGGCCTTGTTGTCCATCGACAAGGCGAGTTCCGCGAAATGCAGCTGCTCCTGCCCGAGAACCGCCACCGGGCCGGTGAGCGGACCCTCCATTCCGATCGACGCGGCGCACGTCTTGACCGGGCTCGGACTGCCTGCGGCGTTGTTACTGCTGCTGCTGCCGCAACCCGCCACGGCAAGCGCGCCAAGCGCCATCGTGACGGTAATCACTCGTCTATTCATGGATACGGCCTCCATTTTTCTGATGCCTCAGGGTGCTTGCTCGCACCACGAGTGGGCTGATGGCCCGGCGGCCAGATCGGACTCCGCCCGAGTCAACCACCTGCAAGGCTCACCTCGAGGGTGATCTCCGTGCCGGCCAGGGCGCGCGAGACCGTGCAGTCCTTTGCCCGCTGGGCGAGGTCAGTGAAAAAAGCGTTGTCAACCCCTGGAACGTCGCCGACTGTCGTCAGCTCAATGCGGGTGATGTTGAAGCCGGCACCGACCTGCGCCAGCGTCACTCGCGCGGTGGTGCGCAGATCCCGTGCGGGATGACCCGCCTCGCCCAGCAGGTTCGCGAGCGACATCGTGAAGCAGCCGGCTTCGGCCGCGCCGAGCAGCTCCTCCGGGTTGGTTGCGTGCTCAACGTCCTCCACCCTGGCCCGCATCGAATACGGCCCGTCGAAGGCACCGCTGCCGAGCGTGATTCGGCCGCTACCTTCCGGCACAGTTCCCCACCAGCGCGCCTCGGCGCTACGGACGACGCGAAAGCTCAAGGCGCCCTCCCCAGCGATCGAATCTGTGGGCTGATCAAACCATTGCGCTGCGTGCCCGTGCAAGGGAAGTATTTTCGGGGTCCGGCTGGCAGTTGTGATTCGATCGCAATCGGGGGCGCCCCGTCGGCCCCCACGCGCGAGCGAAGAGGAGCTGCCGGTGGCCGGAATACTCAGCAAGAGCATCGACATCGCTGCCGTCCGGGGTCGCTTCTCTTCGCTGCAAGGCTTCACGCTTGGCAAGTCCGTGCGGATCGGCTTCCTCCACTACAACACCCGCGAGGAGGTCGACCGGCTCCTCGAAGCCCCGGCGGGAGTGCGCAGGCGGTAGCCTCCGCTGGGGCCGCGCCCGCCCGGACGGCTGCACCGCCCGGCGGCCTGCCTTCCTATCCCGCGGCTCCGTTGAGGATCTCCGCCAGCTTGCTCAGATTGATGTTGCCGCCCGAGACGACGCACACCACCTTCCCGGTCCCCGTACGGCCGGTCAGCGCCGCGGCCAGCGCAAGCGCACCCGCGCCCTCGGCGATCACCCGGACGCGCTCGGCGAGCATGCGCACGGCGGCGGCGACTTCGCTGACCGGGATCGCCAGGGCGCTGTCGACGAGCGGCGCGACGAGCGGCCACATGCTGTCAAGCACGCGGCGGCTACCGGAGCCGTCAACGAACGAAGCGCGGTAGTCGACATCGATGGGGTGTCCGGCGTCGAGCGCGGCAACCAGCGCGGAGCCGGTCTCGGGCTCGGCAGTGAAGATCTTCGTAGCTGGCCGCAGCGCCCTGATCGCGCTGGCGATGCCGACGGTCAGCCCGCCCCCGCCATACGGGATCACGACCGCGTCCGGGTCGGGCAGGTCATCGAGGATCTCCAGCCCGATCGTTCCGTTTCCCGCCATCACCCCCGCGTCCTGGACCGGGTGCACGAACAGTCCGTCGATCCCGTCGACGCGGCTGGTGACGATCACGTTCCACCAGTCGTCGTAAGGCAGCTTCAGCACCCGGCCGCCCAGGCGCTTGATCGCCGCGAGCTTCGCCTCGGGCGCGTGCTCGGGTACGACGATCGTGGCGGGAACGCCGAGTGAGCGCGCCGCCCACGCGACTCCCTGGGCCATGTTCCCCGCGCTCGCGGTGACGAGGCCCTTCGCCCGCTCGCTCGCTGCCGCGAGCATGATCGCATTGGTGGCGCCACGGATCTTGAACGAGTTGATCGGCTGGAGGGTCTCGAGCTTGAGGTAGATATCGGCCGGGGCATCCTCGACGTGCAGCCGCACCAGCGGCGTCCGTATCGCCGCGCCCGCGATCCGCTCGCGCGCCGCCTCGATCGCCGCCAGCTCGATCACAGCTCCGCCTCGATCACAGCTCCGCCTCGATCACAGCTCCACCCGGTCACAGCTTCACCCGGTCACAGCTTCACCCTGGTCACAGCTCCACCTCGGTGCCCAGGCCAGGGTTCGTTGCCGCCGCTACCGCGCGCTCGGCCGCGGCGAGATCCTCGATGGCCAGGCCAAGCGAGCGGAACAGGGTCAGCTCGCCGACGTCGCGCCGCCCCTGTGCGATTTCCGCGAGCACCTCACCGAGTTCGGCGCGGATGTGCTCCTCACCGGAGATCAGGCCCTCTCGGACCGCGAGCTGGAACTCGCCGGCCTCATTGCGTACTGATTCGCGGCTGTCGCAGAACAGCGCGCTCGCGGCCATGGTGGCAGTATCGATCTCGCGCGCCCGCGAGCTACTGGCGCCGACCGCGTTGACGTGGGCTCCGGGCTTGAGCCAGTCGCGGCGGAGCACCGGCTCGCGCGAGCTGGTCGCGGTAACGACCACGTCAGCGTCGCGGAGCGCTTCCTCCGCGCTCGAGGCCACACTCAGCTCCGCGCGCGCATCTCCCCGCTCCGCGCGCGCATCTCCCCGCTCCGCGCGTGCGCCGCCGGCCTGCTCGACCAGGGCGCGCGCGTGCGCCTCGGTCGGCGCGTAGATGCGTACCTGCTCAAACTCACGGACATGCATGAGTGCCCGAAGATGAGCTCGCGCCTGCGTGCCGGCCCCGAGGATCGCGAGTATCCGCGCATCCTGACGGGCCAGCACGCTGGTCGCGACAGCGGTGACCGCGGCGGTGCGGATCTCAGTGATCGCAGCGGCGTCAAGGATCGCGGTCGGCTGGCCGCTCTCGCCGTCGAACAGGGTGACGAGCCCTTGATGGGCGTCCAGGCCGCGGGCGGGATTGCCGGGCATGATGCAGACTGCCTTCAGCCCGAACGCTGCGGCGTTACCGTGCTGCGGTCCGCGCCAGCCAGGCATCAGTCCCATGAAACCGGCCGCATTCGGCGGCGTCATCACCGACCGCAGCGGCATATATGTCTTTCCTCGGGCATGATCTGCGAGCACCGCGGCCATCGTCTCGGCGCACGCCTCCGGCGTGAGCGCGGCCAGCACGTCGCGGTGGCTCAGGATGAGCACGCGCATCAGCCGAACGCGCTCTCGACCGCGATCCGCTCCTCGTCCGTGAGCGGATGCCCGAGCGCCTCGCCGACGGGCGCCAGGTGCCCAGGGCGGCCGGGGCCGATCACGATCTGGGTCACCCGCTCGCCGGCGAGCAGCCAGGCGAGCGCGAGGCCGGCCATCGAGGTGCCGCGGGACGCGGCGATGGCCTGGAGCCGGGCGAGGGCGTCGAAGGTCTGGCCGGCCGCGAACTCCCGGTAGGGCCCGGGGCGCTGGGCCATCCGCGAGCCGGCCGGGTACGGCTCGCCACGGCGGTACTTGCCCGTGAGCCAGCCGCCAGCGAGCGGGCTGAACGCCAGGTAGGCGACCTCGCATTCCGTGCACAGCGGAAGGAGGCCCTGCTCGTCCTGGCGCGTCAGCAATGAGTAGCAGTTCTGGATTGCCTGCGGCGCGCCTGCCGCCAGCGAGGCGGCCAGCTGCGGAGCGTCGAAGTTGCTGACTCCGTAGGCGCGGATCGTGCCGTCGGCCTGGGCTTCATCGAAGGCCCCGAACGACTCCGGCAGCGGCACGTCCGGATCGAACTCGTGGGCGAGGTACAGATCGACGTGGTCCACCCCGAGCCGTTCGAGGCTCGCGTGCAGCTGGCGGGTGATCCGCTCGGGCTTCAGGCCGCTGTCCGCCCCGGCTTGCATCGGGTTGAACGTCTTGGTCGTCAGCTGCGGGTAAACCCCGCGCGACCGGATCCAGCGGCCGATCGCCAGCTCACTGCGCCCGCCGCCGTACGCGTCGGCGGTGTCGAAGTGCGTGATGCCGAACTCCCAGGCCGCGTCCATCAGCTCGAGCGCCTGGTCCTCGTTCAGCCCTTGACCGAAGAACTCCGGGGCCGAGCCGACCCCGCCGAAGTTGCCGCAGCCGAGCGCCACCCGCGAGACCGTGACGGCCGAGCGGCCGAGTTGCCGCTTGGTCTCGAGCATCGCACTCATCGGGCAGGGCTGTAAGCAGTGGCCATCTGCGATATTTAATCAGATGCCTGTGACCTGGATACATCGAGCCGTGGACGCAGGCCGGGGGAGCTGATGGACGGGATCGTGGGACCGCATCTGGAGGATGTGCGCCGCCGCGTGGGACGCGGCTGCTGGTATAGCCAGCGCACGCCAGTGGCTCACCCTCGCCTATCTCCGCAGCGCTGATCGGCCAGCCGACGCCCTACCGATTACCTGCGCGCGGTCGAGCCGCTGAGGTCTCAGACCGGCGATGCGGTCTATCAGCAGGTCGCCGCCCTGCTCGTCAAAATCCGGGACTGTCACGAGCGACTGGGCACAGGTCCGCAGTTCGCCGCCTACCTGGCAACGCTGCGCGCTGACCAGAAGCGCAAGCGCAACCTGATCAAGCTCCTCGACCAGCGCGGCTGCGAAATTAACCGGATATGTCAGCTCTGCGGCGGCCACGAGCGCACTCTAGTGCGGTCCGGGGTCGGCGGCGGGTCACGCTGGATCCTGGCTGCACCAGCCGGCCCGATGCGGTCCAGGTCGCGGCCCCGGGGAGGCGGCTCGGCCGAGTCGGCGGCTGATTCCGCGGCCGGCGCCCGGGTGGCTGGCGGATCGGTCCCGGCCGGTTCCGTGCCGGCGACGGCACGCTCGTACGAGTCGCGGACCTTGGCCAGCTCGGCCTGCGAACGAGACCAGGCTCTCGTCGTCCTCGGCCGCCTCGTCATCGGGATCGCCGACCTGCCGGAAGAAGTTCGTCGGCGGCAGCTGCCGGTCGTCCCCCGGCAACGACGATCTGGTGCCCGCGCATGATCGACGGGATCGCGTCGGCGGGGACGATCTGGCTGGCCTCATTGAAGATCACCACATCGAACAGCCTGGATGCGGGCAGTACCTGGCTGACTATCAGCGGCGACATCGCCCAGCACGGCTTGAGCGCGAACAGCACGTCGCTGGCCTGGCCGAGCAGCCGCCGCAGCGGAAGGTGGCGGCGGCGCAGGGCAGCTTGCTTGCGGATTACCCTGGCCTGCAGCGGATGCCGGTCCTGCGCATCGCGCAGCCGGTCGGCCCAGGCGCGGCGCACCCGAGCCTGGTTTGCCGCCAGGTGCTGCACGTCACGCACCCGGAAGTCGCTGGCGATCTCGTCGAGTGCATCACCGCGGTTGGCCGCATAGCGGGGATCGCGGACCTGATCTGATCGAGGACACGGAGTACCACGCGTGGTCGAAGGCGGCGACGGCCATGTCAGGGTCCGCCTCGCGACGGGCCAGCTCGTCCAGCAGCGGGCCGAGGCCGATGTCATCGAACCGGATGCCCGAGCTGATAGAGCCGCGGCAGCTTCCATGCCGTGTCCTGGTCCGCGGCCAGGGCCGCGAGCAGCGGCTCGGGCTCGTCCGGAATCCGGACGTAGGCGCGCAGCGCGGAGAGCTGCCGCTCGCACTCCGTGCTGAGACTCTCCAGCTCGCCGAAACCGGCAGGCAGTCTCGGCAGCCCATCGTCGGTGCGGAGTTCCTGCCACTGCGCGAGCTGCCCGGCTGCCTCGTTCAGGCTGGCGGACAGCTGCTCGCGGGAGAGCTGCGCACTGCCGCTGAGCAGCGACTGTGCCTGCTTGCGCAGCGCACGGCGCTCGCGGAGGCCAAACCCAGCACTGTCCCCGGTGGCCTGGGCGAGCAGCTCCGGGCGGGCGGCGTAGGCGCGGGGCGCCAACGTGCGCAGCGTCTGCCCGATGGCTGCATAGAGCTGCATCCTGGTGACACCCTCGGCATATGTCCCGCGGCGGCCGGATCCCGGTCTCCGCACACGCGCGCTGGATGCGCTGGATCAGCATCGGCAGGTCATGCGAGCCGAGCCGGACGGCCAGGCCGCAGGCCTGCCGGGCCTGCTCCGGCGTACGCAGCGCGGCGCCGAACCACGGCGTGCTCTTCGGGCGCACGGTGAACCCGCCCAGGTGGGCGAACTCGCGTAGCTCATCACGGATCCGGTCGGCAGCTGGCCGGCTGATCTGCTCTGCCATGCCGAGCCGGACCGGTGTGCGCGCCTCGTCCGGGACCCCGAGCAGCCAGGACTGGACCTCGAACGGGGTCACTCCCCATGGCTCGTGTACCTGGTGCAGCGCGGTCACGTGCTGATGGAGCCGCTGCTGCCGGTCTAGCAGCCGCCTTGGTTCCGCCGTCCGGCATCGGTCTCGGCCGGTCCGGCGATAGCAAGGACGCCTGCCAGCCCGGCGACCCGGTGATCTCGGTGGGACTGGCGGGGCGGCCGGCAGGCGTGCGGCGGCGCTGGCGTGAGCCGCGCCGCCGCGTCGAGTACCACCATGGGCGCCGACCGGGGATGCCGGTGCCGCTGGCTGCTGGGACGAGGTAGTCTTATCGGTATCCGGTAGATTATTACCGGAATACGGGCAGATTCGGCCGAATCAGCCTGGCCGCGCCGGCCCGCGGAGGGAGCGGGATGACAGTCGTCCTCAACAGCCGCCGTGATTTCACGCTGGAGCACTACCGGCGGGTCGCCGCGGAGGGCGAGCCAGTGGTGATCGGTGACCGGGCCCGTGGCGTGATGGCCGAGCACCGGGCGGCCTTCGTGGAGCTGCTCGCCGCGGACCGCACGGCGTTCATGTACGGGGTGACGAGCAGGCCCGGCCTCGAAGTGAAGGTCCCGGTTGCCCCAGAAGACCAGGCTGCGTGGGCCACGGGCGCTGAGATGCTCGGCACCGGGCGGGGCTTCGGGGGCGGCTACCTCGACGAGCGGGTGGTCCGCGGGATCGTCTTTGCCCGCCTCGCCGACTTCGTCGAAGGCACCGCCAAGATCCGCCCGGTGGTCGCCGACCGCGTTGCCGCGATGCTCGACGGGCCGCTGCCTCCGGTGCCGCTCGACGGTCAGGTCGGGGCGGGCGAGATCCTGCCGCTGATGCACGTGATGAGCCGGGTGGTCACCAGCGATTTCGAAGAGGGCGAGTGGATGACGCTGGTGAACGGCTCGCCGTGCTCGGCTGCGCTGATCGCCGATACAGCGCTGCACGCCCGGCATCGCCTGGTGCGGGCCGAGCAGGTGCTGGCGCTGTCGGTAGAGGCGCTGCGCGCGCCGCTTGACGCCTATGACCCGGAACTCGACGCGCTGTGGGGCGACGAGCATGAGACCGCGGCGCTGCGGGCACTGCGCGCTCATCTGGATGGGGCGGACAGCGCTGGCCGCCTTGTTCAGCAGGCGCCGGTCAGCTACCGGATCCTGCCGCGAGTGCTCGGCCAGGTTCGCCGGGCGATCGCGGGTGTCGAGCACGCTGCGCGGGTCTCACTGGCCTCGGCGGCCCACAATCCGGTCTACGTGCGGCCGGACGACCGGCATCCGCACGGCCGGCTGTTCTCCACCGGCGGCTATCACAACGCGATGGCCTACCCCGCGCTGAACGCGATGACGGTTGCCTGGGCCGACATCACGCTGATATGCGAGCGTCATATCGCCTGCCTGCACTCGAGCGAGCTGTCCGAGCTGCCCCATTTCCTCGCGCCAGCCGGTGTCCCTGGCGCTGCGACGAATCTGTTCGGCTGGGTCGCTGCAGGCTACGTCGAAGGCGCCCGCGCGGCCGCAGCACCGACGCTGCTCCCCGCTTGCGTCAACGACGCGCGCGATGACGTGAGCTCCCCGACGTTCATCGCCTACGCCAGGGAACGGCGGGGAGCGGAATGCCTCGACGGCGTACTCGCCATCCTGTCGCTCGTGTCGAGCCAGGCCCTGTTCGTCGCGGACCGGGCGCCGGGGCCGCGGCTCCGGGACTTCCTCGCGGGCATCCGCTCGGTGTTCCCGCCAGTCGACGGCCGGCCAAGGAACAGCCTCGGCGCGCAGGCCGGCCGGCTCGCCGGCATCTTCTCCCGCGGCGCGCTGACCGGAGAACTCGATTTTGGCGACGCCCCCCTGACCCGAGAACTCGATTTTGCGACGCCCCCCTCCGGTCAGTCCCGCGGCGCTCAGGCGGCTGCGGCACGGCCATGGATGCCGCGCGCTGGCCGGGCGCGGCCTTGAAGCCATGAAGCCCGCGATGAACCAGGGAACTCCAGGCGCACCGTTGTACGCACCGGGCGTGGAGCGCAATCTCTCGCTCGGCAAGGCCGTTGCCGTTCTCCGCGCCCTGGCGGCATCATCGTCTCCCGGGTCGACTGCGATGCAGATCGCCCGGTCGACCCGCCTGCCGAGGGCGACCGTGGGCAGGCTGCTCGCAAGCCTGTCGGACGAGGGTCTCGTCGAGAGCCCCGGGCCCGGCCAGTGGGTTCTCGGCCGTGAGCTGATCTGGCTGGGCCAGGCGGCGGACTCATGCCGGCGGCTGCGCGAGCTTGCCCGGCCCGCGGTTGCCGAGCTTTCCAGGCAGACTGGCGAGTCGGCCATGCTCGGCGTCATGACAGGCGGCCGCAGCGAGGTGATCCTGCAGATCGACCCGCTCAGGCTGATCACGCCGACCAACTGGGTTGGGCGTCAGCTTGGCCTGCATGCATCGGCAGGCGGCAAGCTGCTGCTGGCCAGCCTCCCGCCCGCCGAGCTGCGGGACTGGCTGGCAGGCCGCGATCTGCCGCGGTATACCAGCCGCACGATCACTGACCACGACGCGCTGGCGACGGCGCTGCGGCAGGTACGCCGCCGCGGGTACGCGCAGACCGTCGACGAGCTGGAGGCGGGACTGAGCGGGATCGCCGTGCCCGTGCCGGACTGCGAGCCCGCCCTCGCGCTCGGGGTAAGCGGGCCCTCCGCACGGCTCGGCACGAGCCAGCGGGCACTCGCCGTGACGGCGGCCAGGGAGGCGGCCGCCCGCCTGCGCGAGACCCTCGCCGGCGGGCCAGGCGGCGAGGGGAGAGCCCTCCCGTAATGCCGGTGACTCCCGGCAGCAGGACGTGATCACGCCCGAGCGAGCGGAACCCCATTTTCAGGGCCCGAAACGACGGCCGCTGACATCGGGCGTCGGCCCGCTGCCACGCAGTGCAGGCGGAGTTGGGTCATGCGGGCTGGGCGTCGTCGCTGGGCGCCGGCTGCGCGCGCGCCTGGCACGCCGGTGTCAGGCCCAGAGCAGCATTCCCGGCAGCAACCTAAATCGGAGGCTTCGGAACGCGCGCTATGCCGCTCCTAGGGCGGTCTTGTGGCGGCGACATGAGAGGCGCCTCAGGGCCTGTGCGGTCCCGACGTTCGCTGGCGGGGATGAGCGGTCAGTGCGCGCTGGTGCGCTGACGTCCTTGGGAACCTGCGGGCCTGGCGGAGCATTTAGCTCAGCCTGGCAGAGCCCGGGACTTGCGAGGAACCGGGAATTGAGCGCTAGTCCAGGCACACTGTGCCGATCGCGCATGACCTGCCGCGGGCATGTGGCGATCCCGTGCCGTCGCCGTCGACCCTAGAGCGACGAATGGGCGCCGGCTGGTCTGGCCGGTCCGGTGGCTGCGGCCGGGCTCTCCCACATCACCAGCAACAGCGACCACTAGTGCCGGCTGGCCCAGGGTTCGCCCCGGAACAGGCCGCTCCCTGGGCCGGACCCCAGGCATACCTTGCCCACCGCGCATCACCACCGCCGCTCGGTTCCCGGTAACGCGGGTCTTATCTCAGAAGTCGCCAATACCGAGATGGCGGTGCTGTTGGCGGGTCTGCTCCCCCGGTTCCGCTGGCGCTTCAGGTGGCAAGCGGGACCCGGAGGCCCACAGGAGCCTGACCGCGGCGGCGGCTTCCCCGCAGGCGGCGCACCGGAAGCTGATTCCTCCCCGGCAACGGGAAGGGAAACTGGGCCTTTCGGGGAAACCTTCCCCAGCCGCCGGGCTCTCCGGCAAAACTGGAGCATTGCCAGGAGAGAGGGAAGCAAATGCCCGCAGCGGCCAATGGCTTACCCGAGGATGGGTTCGACTACAGCCAGTCGTTCGAGGTTGACCTTGGCCGCGCGGCCGTCATCGCGGCAGGGTTGCCGGAGTTCGGGTACCCGCTGCGCACCGCCGATGTGGTAACCGCGGAGCTGGCTAGGCCCGGGGCGAGCGCGGCGTCGTCCGGCGCTTCGCCGCTGACCAGCTGGAGAGGGCCGGGTGACGGCCATGAGTGCGGCACTGGTTAATGATGGCATCCGCTGCTTCGTGGTGCTCTTGGTGGTGCTGCTGGCGATCATGCTCGTCGCGGTGATCCGCGCACCCGGGTGGGAAGGCTCGTCCGGGGAGCATGCCCCGCCGCAGCCCGCCGTGGCAGCGCCCTCCCGGCCCGCGGATACACAGGCCCGGGCCGCGGCAGCGATCGCCCGGGCCGCGGTAGTGCTGCCGGCCAGAAGGGCGCCAGGACCGACGCCCGTCCCCGCCGTCGCCACAAGCCCGCCCAGGCACGCCAGCTATGCGGCCAGGCATGTCGCCGGCCCGATGCCCGGGGAAGACACGATCCCCCAGTCGAAGGTGTCCGGCGGCCCGCCATGGGAACAGGCACCCAAGCCCCCAGGCCTGATCCCGTAGACCGTGGCCGGCGCTCCCGCGCCACTGGCTACGGCTGGCTGGGCGCTCCGCATGGCCAGATCCGTGCCTGGCGGGCCCTCATCCCGGTATCGGACGGAGCGCCTCTTCGTAACCACTGACCTGCGGTGCTTCACAGACGTGCCACACACTCGCACCGCCCATCACACGCGAGCGCCCGCTGGCCACGGCCGGGCGGAGAACTACTGAACGCGGCCCAGGACCCCGAAGGCGTTGCAGCCCGCCCGCTAGCAATCGGCGGTCGCCTTCCCTGAGCCGCGGCTCTTGTGACGTCTTGTCTTGTTCATGATGCCGGAATGACTAGGTTCGTCAGCTTGTTCGACTGGGTGGTCCCGTTTCGCTTGCGTGGTCCCGTTTCGCTTGCTGAGACCGGCGGCCCGATGGCGGTCCGTGGTTACGGGACTGCGGTCGCGCCAAATGCTTGCTGGCCCGCGCCCGCCTGGCGTGGGGCCGGGGCGAGGCGACAGCCGATTCGGCCGGTGACGGGTCCAGCACTCAGAGAACCGCAGCCAGGGGAGAGCACCGATGCGCCGCACAAAGGCCACAAAGGCCACAAAGGCCACCGCAGCGACCGGGATCCAGAAGCCGGACGAGCAGTGGCGGCATGAACTGACTCGTCAGCAGTACGACGTGCTGCGTCGCGGCCACACTGAGCCCGCCTTCACCGGCAAATACGTCCACGCCAAGGAGAACGGCTCCTACTGCTGCGCCGGCTGCGGGAATGAGCTGTTCCGCTCGGACGCCAAGTTCGAATCCGGCACGGGCTGGCCGAGCTTCTACGAGCCGGCCGTCGCACTGGCTGTTGAGCTGCGGCCGGACAACAGCCTGTTCATGCGCCGCACGGAGGTGGTCTGCCGCCGCTGTGGCGGCCATCTGGGCCATGTCTTCCGCGACGGGCCGGCTCCGACAGGCAAGCGCTATTGCATCAACTCGTGCGCGCTGGCCTTCGAGCCCGTGCCGCCGGCCCGCGATCACAGCGACGGCCAGCCCGGCAGCTGACGCCTGCAGGCTCGCTCACCGGATGGTGACCGCGCAGCTGGCGCGGCCATGCTTCTCGAGGTAGCGCTGGTGCTCTGCGCGCACGATCCGCTGACCGGTGAGGACCACCGGCCAGATGACCAGCGCACCGGAGTCCCTGGCCAACCTCATCATTGACAACCGGGACTTCGCCAATCCCTGGATCCTAGACAGCCGCGCCACCGACGACCGCCTGCGAGCTACCCGGCTACACGAGGCGGCGGCCAATCCGTAGCCAGCGACACCCTCGTCTGACCGAAGCGGAGTATCGGAACGCTCGGTCATGTTGCGGCTGGCGCACTGGGCGGCCGGCGCCCGCACGGCATCAGCCTCCTTGACGTCGAGGTTCGATGGGTCACAGGCGGCGGATAGTGGCCAGCCAGGCCTCTGCCGCGGGGGTACCGAATCCGGGGTTGATCGCGAACGCGTCCACCGCGATGCCGGTGACGTTCCAGCCCTCGCCGAACGCGGCTACGAGCTCGTCCTGGCGAACCCGCCGGGGCCCCCAGTCTCCCGGCTGGCGGTCACTGAAGCACATCAGGTAGCAGCTGCCGCCGGACCGCACCACCGGCGCCAGGCTGGTGACGTACCGGGCGCGATCCTCGTCGTCGAAGACGTGGAACAGCCCGCTGTCGATGACCGTGTCGAAGGTCATGGCGAGCTGCCCGAGGCTCAGCGCGCTGGCGACCTCGAACCGGGCCGTCACGCCTCGTGCGGCTGCCTTCCCGCGCGCTTGCTCAATGGCGCGCGGCGACACGTCGACGCCGACGGCATCCGCACCGTACGCGGCTGCGAGCAGCGCGTGCTCGCCCGTGCCGCAGCCCACGTCGAGCACCCGGCCGCAGAGCAGGCCGTTGCGCGCCAGGCGGGCGAACGCCGGTTGCGGCCGGCCGATGTCCCAGGGCGGCGGCGTGCTTGCCGCGTACACCGCGTCCCAGTCCGGTGGCTGCGTCGTCATATAATCCTCTGCCCCGTTGGAGTTCAGATCCCCGGCCCGTCACACAATCCGCGAAAGCACGTCGGCGCTCCAAGTGTGTCAGGATCTCGACTGGATTCTCTGTCCAGGGCAACGCGTCCCGGTCCGTGCGCCCAGGGTCTGCGGACGGTTTGCCGGAAGGAGTACCTCGATGATCGGCGAGCTTTCCTCGGTGGTGATCGATTGCCGCGACCCGCATCGCCTGGCGCGTTTCTACTCCGAACTGCTCGGGCTGCCGGTCATCAGAGTCGACGGCGACTGGGTTGACATCGGCGACGGCCAGATCCGCCTGAGCTTCCAGCACGCACCGGATCATCAGCCGCCGCGCTGGCCTGATCCAGCCTTCCCACAGCAACTTCATCTCGACATTCGCGTTGGCGACATCGCTGCCGCGGAGACGAGGGTGCTCGCGCTGGGGGCAACACCCCTGCCCAGCACCGAACCCGGCTTCCGGGTCTACGCTGACCCGGCGGGTCACCCCTTCTGCCTCGAATGGGAGTAGCGAACCCCACCTACAGGGGTCCGGGGCAGGGGGTCGGCAAAGTTGACGGTGCCGGTACCCCTGCGCCACCGGCGCCCACCGAGCGACTCGTCGTGAGCGGGCTTTACCGTTACGTCCGCAATCCGATGTACGTGGCGGTTCTGGCCGTCATCGTCGGCCAGGCTCTGCTGCTGAGCCGGCCTGTGCTGCTCGCCTACGCAGCGGCGGTGGCCGCCGCGTTCGGCGCGTTTGTGCGCTGGTATGAACAGCCCACCCTGGCCAGGCGGTACGGCGCGCAATACGAGGCCTACCAGCGGGACGTACCCGGATGGTGGCCTCGCCTGCCACCCGCCCGCCGGAAACCGCCGCAATAACCCACGTTCCACCAACTCCAGGCACCACGCTGCGGTCACGACCCACGTACCTGGCAAACCACCGGCCACCTTCCCGAGCGCACGGATTTACCGCCCACAGAGCGTCCATAAACGGTGGGGCGGGCTGGGGTGAAAGTGGTCCGCTGGCATCGGTTGAGTGCTCAGGCAGTCCAGCGGCGCCGCGAGGCCTCATAGTCGGCCAGGACCCACATCATCGCAGACTGCGGCCTGATGGCGTAGACCACGTCGAAATCAGGGTCGGCGTCCGGGAGATACTGCTGGTCGCCCTCGCCGGTGTATTTTGCCGACAGAGCCGTGACCACGTGAGGGACCTGGGCAGGGGTTCCGAGATCCTCGGCAGTGCCCCGTACGATCACCACGTCGTCGCCGCTTTCCAGATGTATGACAACCCGCGGGTCTACACCAAGGTTGCGGGCCTTGACGGTGCGGCGCTCGCTGTACAGGTACAGGGTGTGGCCGATCACCACTCCCCACACCGGGGCCGCGTGCGGAGCACCCGAGGGCATGGTGGTGCTCAGCCAGTAGTTACGCGACGCCGCCAGGCGCGCAGCGACCTCCGGCCAGGAAAGGGTGTCGTCCGGCACGAGCACATGATCGCACCGCCACGACAACAGCGCGCATACCGCATGCCGCCGGCCTCCCGTCTGCTCCAGGCTGCGTCACAGCGTCGCGAACAGCATGGCCGCCATCCCGGCGCTCATCGCGGCCTGACTGGCCGAGACCGGGTCTTTTACCCGAGGTCCAGGGCCGATGGCCCGCGCCAGCCACGGGATGGACGCGGCCGCGCAGGACACCGCGAGCAGGATACTGACGACGAGCACCGGGGCGGGCGTGGCAGCCCGGGACATGGGCGCCATCGCACCGCGGGCCGGCCCGGCCGGCGGCATCCCGGTAACGGCAGGCATCGCGGCGAGCATCCAGATCATGGCGCCCGCCATCACCGTATGGAGAAGGGCAGGCAGGCTGGGCCGCCGGGACCCGGCCGGAGCCGGCCAGGCTGGCCAGCCCCAGCCAGAGCGCAGCGCATCCGAACAGGGCCGCCTGTAGCCATGTTGCGGCGGCGGGCTCTGACCGCCAGGTCATGGCGATCAGAGCCGCGCACATCGCGCCGCAAAAGACAGCCGGGACCTGGTCCGCCGGCTGCGATGACCCCGCCGGTTCGCGCCGCGGCAGCGCCGCTGTCAGGCCTGCGGCGGCGAAGACCGCGGTGAGCAGCCACCGGGCCGCCAGTCCCCGATCATCACGAGCCCGCGTCGTAGGCATCGTGGTAGGGAAACTCGATCACATGCCGCTGCCGGCCCAGCGGGGTCAGTTCAAGCCACCGGTAGGTGCCGAGCAGCGAGTCCAGGCCGCGCTCGTAGGCCGAATAGGTGTGGAAGACCCGGTCACCCTCGCGCAGGAAGACGCTGACCCCGGGACCGTCCGTGCCGGACCGGATGTAGGGAGCCTCGCGCTCAAGGGTTTCCTTGTCCTTGTAGTTGTACTGCAGCGGGGCCTTGCCCTCGTCGAAGCTGACGTGGAAGTCGTAGTTGAAGTCGCTGCCAGCTGAGGAGTACCACGGCACTTGCCAGCCCATCCGCTTCTTGAACCGCTCGATGCTGGCGATCGGCGCCCGGGACACCAGCACCAGCGTGGTGTCACAGGCATGCAGGTGGGACAGGTGGCCGATGCTGTCGGCCAGGAACGAGCAGGTTGGGCAGCCCTGATCTTCGCCGGGGAACCCGGACTCGGCGTGCCGCCACATGAAGTGGTAGGTGATGAGCTGCCGGCGCCCGTCGAACAGGCCGGCCAGGCTTACCTGCCCGCCCGGGCCGGCGACGGTGTAGTCCTTGGTGACCTCGGTCATCGGCAGCGCGCGGCGCGCGGCGTCCACCGCGTCCTTGGCGTGGGTGGCCTCCTTCTCCCGGGCCAGCAGATCCTTGCGCGCAGCAAGCCACTCCCCTGGTGACACAACTCGCGGGACATCCATCTCGTCCTCCTTGACTTCTTGACTCACCCTCTCGACGGCTGGGCGGCGCCGGAATCGACAGCCACGCCCGATTTACAGGGCAATTCGTTCACCCGCCGCGCGCGGCGTCTCCCGGGAGACGCCGCAGGCCCCGGCCCGCGGCAGGTGGGGGCGCCCCGGGGCCGAGGTCAGGTGCGGTCACCGTCCCCGGCACCGGTTGCCGGTGCCGGTCTCGATGTACTCACGCAGGCTGGAAACGTACTGGTCCCGGCCGGCGCGGCACATGTCATAGCACTCCAGCTCCGGGCGCAGGCCTTCGTGCGGCCAGGCCCCGCAGGGCTCATGCGGCGGAAATGAGTCGCCCGCTCTAGGCAGCGGATACCTCGTCGCCGACGGCGATCTGCCCGTCGGTCAGGATGTCGGCATTGAGTCCGCCGCGATGGATCATTTCCTTGATGATCCCGGGCCTCGTCATCTGCTGCAGATGCAGGCACGGCTCGCAGAGCTCGACGCCAAGGCACTCGACATCCCCTACCCGGAAGCGCCTGCCGACCAGCTCGTTGAGCCGCACACCGCGCACGACCACCTGACGGCGCGACTGGGCGCCCGTCAGGCCGACGTCTTCCAGCGCTTCCGCCTCGATCAGCGTCAGCGCCTGGCCGGGCTTTGCGCCCTGCCCGCGGAAATGGCGGTCGCCCCGCAGGCCCTTGCCCGCAAGCGCGCTGACAGAGCCGACTGGCGCGATCGCGTGGCTCGGGCCGATATTGATGGTCTCGACTCTCACACACCCCATCATGCCGGCCAGCGCCGCCGGGTCCAACCCGACATTGCCCAGAGCGCTACATCCGCACGCCGAGGCCGCAGCACCGCAAGCTCGTCCGATGAGCCATTTGGCTCAGGCGCTCGAGTCGACCTCTCATGGATCAGGAGGGTGCTGCGGCGGTCCTGCGATCAGGCCTTTCCGCGGTTCTTGGCGGCGAGGATGATCTGGGTCACCAGGTGGGCGCTCACGCCCAGCTTCTGCGCTATCTCGGCTGGCCGAAGTCCCTGCGCGTTATAGATCAGCGCGAGCTTCTCCTGTGATCTGGTCCACCGGAGGCCGGCTGGGTGGCTGGGTGAACGCCGGAGCGGCTGCGGCTGGACCCGGCGAGCGGAGTGCCCGGAGGACTCGGCGGTGCCCGGAGCGGCCGCAGGCCCAGGTGCCGGGGCGGCAGTGCCGAAGGAGCCTCGCCGTTGATCATGGTACTTGCCGCTGGCCAGGTCCTCGCGGGTCCGCTCATCCAGGATCAGGAGTTCCTCCGCCGCCTTGTTCATGCCGACGGCCACCATGGTGAGGCCCTTTGCGTTTTTCTCCTGGCACTCGCTGGTCATGCAGTAGTTATACTTCTGTGCTCTCTCGGGATGCAATTGAGTCCCGCAGGTGATGCACCGCGCCATTATCTTATCTCTCGCCAGCAGAAATACTTCTCCAAGTAAACGCCAGCGGCACGTGCGCTGTTCCCGCGTGCGAGCCAGGCCCGCCGGGATCGCATCCCGAACCCCGTGCGCGTGCTTATGCCGCTGGCCGAGCGCGCGTGCCTGAGCGCCGGCCTCCCCGACGAACACCGTGCGGGACTGCGTGCCGTAACCAAGTTCGGCGGGTGTCTTCTCGCCGCGGTCAGCCAGGCTGACGAGTCGGCGACACTTCGATACGTAATGTGAGGTTTCCCGGTTGATCGCGTTAGGGAGCCGTCACGGGCGCGGGGAAGGCACGAGTCTGATGTGCATCTGAAGCGTGTGTGAGACTGGCGACCTGCCCGTCAGCGATGAGGTGGCCATAGCTGGTCTGCCAGTCGGGGAGGTCGGGGCTGCTTTGCTCCCAGTCGGCGAAGGTCGCCTCGTCGCACCAGTCGTCCAGGCGTGCCATCGTGGTCAGGTGCGGTTCACTGCCGACGAAGGCCTGCATCGGGCTGCGTGCTTGCCAGGCGGTGAGTGTCCAGAACACATTGTTCGCGTCGGCGAGGACATCTGCGCCAAGATTGCCATCGGAGTTGTTCGCCTGTTCCGTCACGGCGACAGCGGAGGCAAAGAACTCGTCGAACAGTGCCGGATCCCTCAGCCGGAGGCGGGTCACGACGATGACGGGCATCACGACCTCCTGCGAGGCTGGGTAACATACGCGAACGATCCGTTCACCGGCCGGGACTCGCCAGCTACATGATGCCCCCGCAGGAAGCCTCGCGTCGACCATGCAGCCTCGGAGACCGGCCGGAGCACTGTCCTGAAGCACGCAGTCTCGGGCCGACCGGACCCACCCCCGAAGGCCCGGCCACCACGCACACCGGTAGCCGTACGAACCGGCCCGCCGGTGCGACGCCGGGAAGCAACGCGCCTATCGGCACATCGTGAGTGAACGACATCACCAGTGCGTCGACGACCTGACCGCCGCCGACGGTCCTGGAGACTCGCTGCACCGCAGTGTCCTGCGGCCAGTGGCCGATGAATACCTTTCCGTAGAAATCGCGCACTTCATTCCAGCCGATCCCGCCCCGTCGTGACCGGAACATGAATGAGATAAGGATCGGCGGCCATAGTCGCCATCGGGCTGATCCGGGCTCATCGGCCAGGACGCGCAGCGGCGGGGGTCCGGCCGGTTTCGGCGGCGACGGCTGACGCGATGGCGCCGTCGATGTAGGTGACGGTGTTGGCGGGGATAGCTGGGATGCGGGGGCCGGGGAGCACGATGCTGGTGAGGTTAAGGGGATCGGCGGCGGAGATCTGGACGGGCTCGCTGGTGGGTTGCTGCTTGCGGACCGCGCGGAGGACATCGACAGCGTCAGGGTGCGCGAATTGCTCACCGCTGAACCCGGCGACGAACCTGCCGCCGCGGATGATGCCCCGGGCCTCCATGCGCCGGAAGGCCCACAGGATCTCGCGCCAGGGCACCGCAAGGTTCTCCCGGGCCATGAGGTCGCGGAAGACCACCCCCCAGCGGGCGGCGAGCTGCTCGGCGATTGCTTCGGCGAGCTCGTCCCGGTCACCTGCGGCTGCCGGGCCGGGAAGCAGCGACCACCGCCCGGCCGAGCTGACGCCGGCTCCGCCCAGGCCGTGCCGCAGCCCGCGCAGCCCGCGCCGTCCAGGCGGCCTGGCCCGGCCGCCGCGGCGCAGCAGTGACCGGACTGCCCGGAAGCCGTCGGCGGTGACCAGCCCGCGGGTCACGCCGTCCCAAAGTGCCTCATCGACCTCGCTCGGCAGGCGGCCGGTCGCTGCCGCGAGGTCTGGCCGGAACAGCGCGCCGTGCTGCCGTAGGGCGTCAATAACGTCGCGGGTGCGGCCGGGTCCTGGCTCGGCGGGCGTCAGGTCGCCGCGCGCGGCACGGAGCAGCCAGGGCAGGTCGTCGCGGATGGTCAAGGTGATCGGGGTGGCCCGGGACGGGACCAGCCCGCCGCGCCGGGGGGCCGGGTCCGGCTCGCTGTCGCGCACCGACAGCCGCCCCCAGGTGACCTGGCCCGACAGGCACGCCTCATCCAGCCACTCGCGTCTGTAGCCGGCCACTCGCGCGGTGAGGACGGCGTTCTCCCATGCGCCGGCGGCCAGCTCATAGCCCTGCAGTTGTTCGATGACGCTGAGCACGCCGAGCCGGCCTTCGCGCCTGGTGCCGGGCGCGACGTGCTGCCAGCGGAGCAGGAACCGGATGAAGTCCCTGGCGGTGACTGGCTCGATCTCACGCCGCTGCCGCTGCCTGGTGTAGGCGTGGATGCGGGCGAGCAGCCGCCGGGCGCAGAACTCCTCCCCGCCGCCGGGCCGGGTGAAGCGCCCGCGGATGGCGAAGCCTTCCTCCTCCAGCCGCGCCAGGCCGCTCACGATGACGGACTCCGGCAGGCCGGTCGCCTGGGCCAGGTCCGCGGTGGCCGACGGGCCGCGGCAGTCCAGGTGGCCGCGGAGCATGCCGGCGGCCGCCGCTTCCGGGTCGGCCGGGCCGGCCGGGACCGGGCACGGGTGATCGGGCAACACGGCGGCATCCGGGAACAGCGCCTCGATGGCGGGGCGGCGTTCCACCGCGCACCACAGCGCCCCGGCGGGACCGTAAATGGTGACGGCGCGGCGGTCGCGGGTCAGTTCGTCGAACCAGGGCCGCCAGTCTTCGGCGGGGCGGACAGCGGTAAGAGTCATCAGCAGGTCATGCAGCTCATCGGGGCCGCGGGGGTCGGGCCGGACCTGCCCGGCGACCCGCTCGATGGCGGCGGAGTCGAGCCGGCCCAGCTCTTGGGCTTCTACCGGCAGGCCGCGGCGCAATGGCACCGCACGGCTGCGTCGTTCCTCCAGCGGGGCATCGTCGAGATAGGTGAACGGCCGCCCGTTCAGGATCTCGTGCGCGAGCACCGACGGCTCAGTGGTATCCCGCACCACGACGATGACCCGGCCGGATTCGATTTTTTCGACCAGCTGCCTCAGGCCGTCGATGTCCATGGCCTCGCGCAGGCAGTCCTCCAGGGTCTGGCGGACCAGGACATGATCGGGGATCTCCAGCGGGCCCGGCGCGACGTTCTCCTGGCAGGCGGCCAGCGTGGGGAACACCGCGGCCATCAGGTCATCGGCCTCCATCCGCTGGATCGCCGGCGGGTTCTTCTTCCCGCCGCGCATCCGCAGCACCGCCAGGGACCGGTTCAGGTTCCACCGCCAGCGGGCCGCGAACATCGGCGAGGTGAGGACCGCCTGCCGGACCACGCCCTCCACGGTCGCCGACGCCAGGAATTTCGGCACCCGCTCCAGCGGGAAGCTGTGCTGCGGCCCCAGCGACAGCAGGATCGCGTCATCACTCGCCGCGGCCTGCAGCTCGAAGTCGAACGTGACGCAGAACCGCTTGCGCAAAGCCAGCCCGAGCGCCCGGTTGAGCCGGGCGCCGTACGGCGCATGCCCAACCAGCTGCATCCCCCCGCTATCGTCGAAGAACCGTTCCAGCACGATGGTGTCCATGTCCGGGAGCACCCCGAGCTGCGCCAGCCCGGTGCCCAGGTAAGCCGTGATCGTCTCCGCGGCGGCGTCGCCGATCCCGCATTCCGCCTTCAGCCAGTGAATAGCGTCAGCTGGCCGGCCCGACCCCAGCCGTCCGGCTACCGCCTTCCTGATCGCGCAGACCTCCTCCGACAGCTCCACTGTGCGGCCGGGTGCCTCGCCGAGCCAGAACGGAACCGACGGCGGAGCGCCGCGGGCGTCCTCGACCCGGACGATGCCCGGCTCTACCCGGCGGATCCGCCACGAAGTGGTGCCGAGCAGGAACACGTCCCCCGCCATGGACTCGATCGCCCAGTCCTCATTCACCGTTCCCACCAGGGTGGCGTCAGGCTCGGCCAGCACCCGGTAGTCACCAAGCTCCGGGATCGCCCCGCCCGAGGTGAGCGCGGCGAGGCGGGCGCCCCGCCGGCCGGCCAGCCGCCCGGTCACCCGGTCCCGGTGCAGGTACGCGGCCCTGCGGCCGCGGCCGGTGCGGATCCCGTCCGAGACCAGCTCGGCGACCTCCTCGAAATCCTCGGCGGACAGGTCCGCGAACGGGGCCGCATGCCGGGCCAGGGCCAGCAGCTCGTCCTCAGCCCAGTCCGCGGCCGCGCACTCGGCCACCACCTGCTGGGCCAGGATGTCCAGCGGGCAGACCGGAACCTGCAGCGCATCGAGCCGGCCGCATCGCACGCCGCGCAGCAGCGCCGCGCATTCCACCAGCTCATCCCGCGACGTCGGGTACAGCCGCCCGGCCGGGGTTCCGCCGCGGGTGTGGTTGGACCGGCCCACGCGCTGCAGGAACGTGGCAAAGCTGCGCGGCGAGCCGATCTGACACACCAGCTCCACCGGCCCGACATCGATCCCCAGCTCCAGCGACGCTGTCGCCACCAATGCCCGCAGGTCACCGCTGCGCAACCGCGACTCGACCCGCTGCCGCCGGTCCTTCGACAGGCTCCCGTGATGCGCGGCGACCTGGCCTTCGCCCAGCCGCTCGCCCAGCTGGTGGGCAACCCGCTCGGCCATCCGGCGGGTGTTCACGAACACCAGCGTCGTCCGGTGTCTCAGCACATGCCCGGCGATCAAGTCCACGATCTCGGCCATCTGCTCAGCTGATGCGACAGCGCCGAGCTCGTCGCCCGGCAATTCCAGGGCAAGGTCGAGCTGACGGCGGTGGCCGGTGTCCACGATCGCGCACCGCGGTGACCCGTCCGGTCCCGACCGGTCCGTGCCCGCGCCGACCAGCAGCCTGGCGACGGCCTCAATCGGGCGCTGGGTCGCCGACAGGCCGATCCGCTGCACCGGCTGCGAGGTCAGGTGCTCCAGCCGCTCCAGGGTCAGCGCCAGGTGGGAGCCCCTCTTGTTCCCCGCGACGGCGTGGATCTCATCCAGGATAACCGTGCGGGCCGGTGCCAGCATCGCCCGAGTCCGTTCCGCCGTCACCAGCAGATACAGCGACTCGGGGGTAGTAATCAGGAAGTCAGGCGGGCGCCTGAGCATCGCGGCGCGCTCGGCTGCGGCGGTGTCACCGGTCCGCACCGCCACCCGGATATCCGGCGCGGTCAGCCCCAGAGCAGTGGCGGCCTCCGCGATCCCGGCCAGCGGCGCCTCCAGGTTCTGCCAGATATCAACCGCCAGCGCCTTCAGCGGCGACACGTACACCACCTGCGGCCCAGCACCCGGGTCAGCGCCGGCATCCTGGACACGGTAGATCCGGTCGATGCACACCAGGAAGGCCGCCAGCGTCTTCCCGGACCCGGTCGGCGCCGCGATCAGCGTATGACGCCCAGCCGCTATCTCCCGCCAGCCCTCAGCCTGCGGCGCCGTCGGCCCGGCCGGGAACCGCCAGGCAAACCAGGAACGAACCGCCGGGTGGAACGAGTCCAGCACCCGGCCACACTAACCCGCGCCACCGACACTCCGCCCCGTGGCTGTGCGTTGGATGCTGGCCATGAACACCGGATCCGACCTCGGACTGCGCGACGGCGGATGGAGCTTCGCGATCACCAACGACTGGCAGGATGCCGACGCCTACCGGGTCTACGACGCCGACCAGGAGCACAACCGGCTGCGGCGCGAGATCTTCGCCGTGATCTGCCAGGACATCGCCCGGGTCCAGTTCCAGCTCGACCGCTGACATCCGCGCGCAACGGGTTCGTCCGCTTCGGCATGGCGCCGACCTACCTCAACATCGCCCCTCAACATCGCCGGTAAATGGCAGGACCACGCCTGTACCAGGTGGTGACCGTCCCCGCGTGATTGCTCACGAGGGCACGGTCCAGGCCTACCCGGGCATCGAAGGCGGACCCGGCGCCGGTAGTTCGACATCAGCGGAGAGATAGATTCGACGTCCAGGTGATGGAAGGCGCCAGTGCGCTCGCCCGGCCGGGCCTGGCCCTGGTGACGCCCGCGGAGGGCCGGGCGGCAGGCTTTCGACCAGGAACGGAGGGCGTCGCCGTGGACACCGCACGGATCCATCCCACCGCCGATGTGGACGAGAGCGCGCAGCTTGGGCCCCGCACTACGGTGTGGCACCTAGCCCAGGTACGCGAGAACGCCCAGCTCGGCAGCGACTGCATCGTAGGGCGGGGCGCATATGTCGGGCCCGGCGTTGTAATCGGCGACCACGTCAAGCTGCAGAACTACGCGCTCGTGTATGAGCCGGCCCGGCTTGAGGACGGGGTGTTCATTGGGCCCGCCGCGGTGATCACGAACGACGTCTTTCCTCGCTCCACCGATGTGACGGGGAAACTGAAGCGGCCAGCGGACTGGGATGCGCTCGCTGTAGTCGTGCGACGGGGCGCGTCAATCGGTGCCCGGGTGGTCATTGTGGCAGGCGTCGTGATCGGACGGTGGGCGCTCGTCGGTGCGGGTGCCGTGGTGACCAGGCACGTACCGGACTTCGCGCTGGTAGCCGGGGTGCCCGCTCGCAGGATCGGGTGGGTCGGCCGCGCTGGATCAAAGCTGGTCGCCGATGGCGAAGGCAGGTGGCGCTGCCCGGAGGTCGGCGAACGGTATGAGGAGGCCGACGGAGTGCTCACCCTGGTGGATGATCCGGACGCGCGCTAGCCCCGGCCTTTCATCGTAGGCCTCGCTCGGGCAGTGCTATCCGGACTGAAGCTCGTCGATCAGCCGCTCAAGGCGTTTGCGGCCGCCACCCAGGCCGCTGACCATCATCGTGTACGAACGCGGCACGCCATCGTGCCCAGCAAGGATGTCAAGCCGCCGCCACATGGCGTTTCCGCCGTGAACCACCTGCACCTGGTCTCGCGGCAGCACGGCGAACGCCTCCTTGTCCGGCACAGGCCCGCCGAAGAGGTAGATCCGGCCGACGCTCACCGCGACCACGGGGAAGCGCGGCATTGGCACCGCGTCCTCAAGACGAGTCTTGCCAAGCTGGCGGCGCAATACCGCCGCGCCGACGGCCCTGCCGCCAGACGCTCCTGCGGAGGTCGTGGAAGACGAGTAACGCGATTCCAGGCTCTGCCCATTGCACCAGCACAACAACGGCTCTGGCGAGAATCGCCGCACCGCCTCATCGATCCGGCTCGCTGGCATGCCAGGATCATAGGCTTTGCCCGCCATGACCCGAGCGGAGCCTTCGGAATGCTCGCTTCTGCCGCGGTGAGCTCCGGCACATCAATCGCATCAAGAGGGGGCCTGCCGCCCGCTGGCTACTGCCCGGATTCGTACTTAAACGAGATCTGCAACTTGGTGCGGTAGGTGATCGCCCCGCCCTCGTCGAGATGGATGTCCTGCTCGACGACCTCGGCGACCCGGATATCGCGGATCGTCTGACCTGCGGTCCGCACCGCCTCGGTGGCGGCGTCCTCCCACGAGGTGCTGCTGGTTCCGATGATGTCGATCACCTTGTACACGCTCATGACGTCTCCTCTTGACGGCTTCATCCTGCGGACTGCACTACATCAAGGCGATTACTCGGAAACGCCCCGGAACCGCCATCGCATACCGAACGGATCTCCGACCAGCGCAGCGACCTGGAACTGTGGTATCACGCGACCAGCATGCCACGTCACCGGATGGCATCGCCGGCTGGCCGGACATGGCGGACAATGTGAGCCTGCCCGGTTCGCGTATCGCGTCGGTGGTGGTGGACCACACCATGCGCGACACCGGCGACGGCGCACTGCGCCTGTTCGGACGTAGCCGACCGCCGCTCCTATTCCGCCCGTGCGGCTGCAGCCCGCTGTGAGCTCTGAGCGTCTCAGAGGTCAGCGGACACCGAGAACCTCGGCGATATCAGGCGGAGCCTGCCTGGGAGATTGGTACCTTCTTCGATGGGTCGAGGAACGGAATGGACGCCGTGCGGCCGGCCGCGGTGCCTTCGGGTGCCTCGATCCGCAGCGCTGTCCCCGCCGTGGCGAGCTCGATGGGCACCCACACATAGCCGATGTTCCTCCTGAGGCGCGGGGACCAGACCAGGTCGGTGACGTGACCGACCTGGCGCCCGTCGATGCACGCTGGCCAGAACGTCGAGATCTCGAAGGGGAGCGGATCGCCGTCGACCTCGACGCCGACGAGCTTGTGCCGGACGCCGTTCGCGCGCACACGCTCGAGCGCCGCCTTGCCGATGTAGTCTGCCTGCTGGGACTCGACCAGCCGCTCCATGCCGGTGATCTCGAGGGGATTGTTCTCGATTGTCATGTCGGAGTTGTAGTTGAAGATCCCCGCCTCGATGCGGCGCGCCTCGCACGGGGCGATCGGGCGGATCTGGTACCGCTCGCCGGATGTTCGCTGCCGCGGGACGGATCTTGCAGGAAGACCTCATAGCCCACCTCGCCTGTCCAGCCCGTCCGGCTCACCACGACCGGGATCCCGTCGAGCGAGACCTCGGTGCAGAAGTAGTAGCGCAGGCCCGCAAGAGGCTCTCCGAACAGGTCCCGTACGAGCGCGGTCGCCTTCGGTCCCTGGATCTGCAGCGGATAGACTGGCGGCTCGCCGATGGTGACGTCCATTCCCGCGCCGAGCGCCACGCCGCGCGCCCACAATCCGGCGTCGCTGTCAGCCAGGCAAAGCCAGAAACGATCCGCGGCGACGCGGAGCAAGACGGGGTCGTTGATGATCCCGCCCTCCGCGCTGAGCAGCGGCGCGTACTTGCCCTGGCCCACGGCGCACCGGGTCAGGTCGCGGCAGGTCAGCATGTTGGTGAACGCGAGCGCGTCCGGCCCGGAGACCTCTATCACGCGCTCGACCCCTACGTCCCAGAGCGTCACGTGCTCTAGCAGGTGCCAGTACTCTTCGACCGGATCGCCGTAGTAGGCGGGCAGGTAGGTGTGGTTGTAGATGTCGAACGCCGTGCAGCCCGCGCGGATCGTCGCCTCGAAGTAGGGGGACCGCCGGTACCAGGGCCCGAAATACAGCGTTGTCGAC